>Ga0256839_1000225_pt1 | contig 73948 bp, 55 predicted proteins | sample 354166metaG_FD_185968 | JGI IMG/M metagenome (GOLD analysis project Ga0256839, IMG submission 185968) | Hydrothermal vent microbial communities from Mid Atlantic Ridge, Atlantic Ocean - 354-166 | ecosystem: Environmental > Aquatic > Marine > Hydrothermal vents | place: Atlantic Ocean: Mid... | reverse complement strand
CGCGATCTGCCGGGCCACCTCCTTGCGGCGCACGTTCTTCAGGTAGTCCAGCTCGGCCTTCAGCTTCTCCAGACCGTCCCGGGTGAGGTAGACGGGTTCCTGAGTCATGGCTTCCTTCCCTAGTACACACACGGCATTCAAAGCAAACGCCGACCCAGCAACGCAGGTCGGCTCTTGGGGACAACGTCCATTATACCCCAAAAGTTCCCCACCGCAAAAACCGGTTTGCGGACCGGGTTCGGGGTGCCACGGCCTCTTCCGCCCCAACCTGCCTCGGCCGCTCTCCCGGCCCCGGAAGGAGGTACCCGTCAGCGGAACGTTCTCCCCCGCTCACACCGCGGCCAGGGCCTGGTCCAGGTCCGCGAGGAGGTCCTCCGTGTCCTCCACCCCCAGGCTGAGCCGCACCAGCTCGTCCCGGATCCCCAGCCGGAGCCGCTCCTCCGGGTCCACATCGTAGTAGCTGATGAGGGCCGGCTGTTCGATGAGGCTCTCCACCCCGCCCAAGCTGGGCGCGAGAACCGGGATCCGGCACGCGTCCACGAAGCGTCGGGCCGCTTCCCCGTCCCCCGCGACCTCGAAGCTCACCACCCCGCCAAAGCCGGACATAGTCCGGGTCGCCACCGGATGGTCCGGATGGCTCTCCAGTCCCGGATACCAGACCCGCCGCACCTTGGGGTGGGCCTCCAGGAAGCGAGCCACGGCCAGGCCGTTGCGGTTGTGCTGGGCCACCCGGAGGCCCAGGGTCTTGAGCCCCCGGAGGACCAGGTAGGCCGCGTGGGGGTCCGCGACCATGCCCAGGATCCCCTGGGCCTGGCGCAGCGCGGTGGTCAGCTCGTAGCGGCCCACCACACACCCGGCCAGCACGTCGTTGTGGCCGGCCAGGTACTTGCTCACGCTGTGGATCACCAGGTCCACCCCGAACTCCAGGGGCCGGCAGTTGATGGGGGTGGCAAAGGTCGCGTCCACCACCGTGCGCAGCCCATGGGCCTGGGCCATCTCCACCAGCCGGGGGTAGTCCAGACAACGCAGGAAGGGGTTGGTGGGGGATTCCGAGAAGAGGAGACGGGTGTGGGGGCGAATGGCCGCCTCCATCGCGCGGTAGTCGCCGGGGGGCACCACCGTGCACTGGATGCCATAGCGGGCCAGGAAGGACTGGCAGAAGCCCCGGGTACGGCGGTAGCAGTCCTCGGTGATGATGAAGTGGTCGCCCTGGGAGAGCAGGACCAGCAACGTGCCGGTGATGGCCGCCATGCCGCTGCCCATGAGCAGGGCATCCTCTCCCCGGTCCAGCGCGGCCAGCTTGGCCTCCACCGCGCGGACCGTGGGGTTGCCGTAGCGGCCGTACTCCTCCCGTTCCGGCACGTCCCAGAACATGCGGGCTTCCAGGAAATCCACCAGTGCGGCCGTGTCCTGGAAGGTGTAGGTGGCCGTCTGCACAATGGGCACGGTGAGGCTGTGGAAGGCCGTGTAGCGGGCCTCCCCCGCGTGGACCGCGGCGGTCAGGGGGCGGGTGGACGACGTGGACGTCCTCTGGGCACAACAGGGCGAGGTCGCCTGGGAAGCAGCCTGGGTCATGGAATCTCCTCCGGGTGGCTGGAGAGGGGAGCGAACCCGAGCCCGGGGCCGACGGCCGCCTCCAATGGCGACGACCCTCTTCCGGCGGGAAGGGAGACGGAAGAGGGTCGCGAGTCCATGGGTGCCCCAGGGGCATCCCCCCTCGCGTCTCTCATCTTCCGGTGCGCACGCACCGCCGGAATTGGCACCTGTCGCGGCACCACACCTTTGGGGTACCGCCGGTTGCCGAGGCTTCGTCGGGCCGGTCCCTCCACCTCTCTGGATAAGAGCGCGCGGGCTATTCGGCTGTGGGGCCCATGATACCACACGGGCCTGGGGGCTCAAAAACCCGTTGGAAGCGCGGTTTCTTTCATGGTAGAATGGGAGCGATATCCCCCTCGACGCGGAGGCCGGAACCGGATGGAGGCGACGGATCCCGAGGGCCCTGGGGCCAGGGTTCCCCAGGCGGTCGCCTGGATGTCTCTCCGCCCTGGAACGGGCCGTCGCCCCCGCTCCAGGCCCCGGCGGCCGTGCCCCGGCCGCCCCGGATATGTGTCCATCGCGGGAGGAACGTGTCCATCTTTTTTGTTGCCCATATCAGGAGGGAATCCCCATGTCCCGACAGCCGGAAGAACACCTGGAACGCCACGCGGACCGGGCAGACGATCTGCCCGGGTTCCCCTACCCGGGCATCCCCACCACCTCCGACGGCGCGGGCATGGTGGTCTGGGTGGACACCCACATCACCCAGGCGGCCTGTGCCTATCCCATCACCTCCTCCACCACCATGGGCGGCGGCTACGGCGCAGCCGTGGCCAACGGGGTCAGGAACCTCTGGGGAGACAGGCTGATGTTCCTGGAGCCCGAGTCGGAGCACAGCTCGGCCAGCGCGTGCGAGGGCTTCGCGCTGGCCGGTGGCCGGGTGAGCAACTTCACCTCGGGCCAGGGGCTGGTGCTCATGAAGGAGGTGCTCTACACCATCGCGGGCAAGCGGCTGCCGGTGGTCTTCCACATCGGCGCCCGGGCCCTGACCAGCCAGGCCCTGAACGTCCACGCGGGCCACGACGACGTGATGGCCGTGGCCGACTGCGGCTGGGGCATCCTCTTTGCCCGCAACGCCCAGGGCGCGGGCGACCTGGCCCTCATCGCCCGGCGGGCCGCGGAGGAGAGCCTGACCCCCTTCCTCAACGTGCAGGATGGCTTTCTCACCACCCACACGGTGGAGGACGTGCTCCTGCCGGAGCCCGACCTGATGCGGGAGTTCGTGGGCCCTCCGGAGGAGCGCCTGATCAACCTCTTCGACCCCTACAACCCCCTGATGACCGGGGTGGTGGAGAACCAGGACAGCTACATGAAGGGCAAGATCGCGCAGCGGGCCTACTACGACCGGGTGCCCCAGGCCATCCAGGAGGCCATGGACAGGTTCCACCGCCTCACCGGTCGGCGCTACGCGATGGTGGAGACCTGGCACATGGACGACGCGGAGTACGCGGTGGTGGGCATGGGCTCCGCCATGGAGACGGCCCGGGCCACCGTGGAGTGGATCCGGAAACACGAGGGCATCCGGCTGGGCGTGGTCCATGTGACCTGCTATCGCCCCTTCCCAGGTCCCCAGGTGGTGGAGACCCTGAAACACCTGAAGGGGTTCACCGTGTTGGAACGGATGGACGACCCCATCGCGCCCAACAACCCCTTGACCAACGACATCAAGGCGGCCTTCGCGGACGCCTACATCGGCCGGGAGGGCTACCCGGCCATCGATCACATCCCCGAGATCTACAGCGGCGTGGGCGGCCTGGGCAGCCGGGACATCCGGCCGGGCCACTTCGTGGCCATGGCCCGGAACATGGCGGAGCGAGGGCGCCGCTTCTTCGCGGTGGGCATCAAACACGAGCTGGCCCTGCCCATGTCCGTGGACCCGGACGTCCGCCCCCGGGGGGCCTTCTCCATGCGGGGCCACTCGGTGGGCGGCTACGGCTCGGTGACCACCAACAAGGTCATCGCCACGGTGGCCGGCGAGGTCTTCGGCAAGAAGGTCCAGGCCTATCCCAAATACGGCTCCGAGAAGAAGGGACTGCCCACCACCTACTACCTGACCGTGGCCGACGAGCCCATCTGGATCCACTGCGAGCTGAAACAGGTGGAGTTCGTGCCCATGAACGACGTCAACGCCTTCCTGACCAGCAATCCCCTGGAGGGGCTCCAGGAGGGCGGCGTCCTCTTCGTGCAGGCCCCCTACACCGACCCCCTGGACGTCTGGGCCCACGTGCCGCCCGGGGCCAAACAGGCCATCCGGGAGCGGCGGATCCGGGTCTACGCGCTGGACGCGGCCCAGATCGCCCGGGAAGAGGCCCCCATCCCCGACCTGGAGGTGCGGATGCAGGGCATCGTGCTCCTGGGGATCTTCCTCCGGGTGACCCCCTTCGCCCAGGAGGCCGGCCTCGCCGGCGAGGAGGTGTTGGCCCGCTCGGAGAAGGCCCTGCGCAAGTACTTCGGCAAACGGGGCGAGGCCGTGGTCCAGGCCAACATGCGCTGTGTGCGCCGGGGCTACCAGGAGGTCTTCGAGATCCCGCCGGAGGTCATCGCCCAGGACGTCCACGCGCCCATCTTCGTGCCCGGCGCCACCATCCAGCTCTTCGACTGAACCGCCCAGCGGGAAAGGAGCGTACACCATGGGTGTAACCACGGACAAGGTGGACATCCGTCAGCTCACCAAGACCCGGGACGGCAGCGACGGCTACGACCCCAGCATCGTCGACGTCCAGGAGTTCTTCGACCGGGTTCTGCCCGAGTACAACCGCGGCACCGGGCCCGAGACCCTGGAGGCCGACCTGGCCGTGGCCCGCTCGGCCATCCCCGCGGGGACGGCCTACTTCCGGGACTTCAGCTACCTGGCCCCGGAGATCCCGGAGTTCCTCCAGGAGAACTGTGTGGGCTGCATGACCTGTGTCAACCAGTGCCCGGACACGGCCATCCTGGGCAAGGTGGTGCCGGTGGACGTGCTGGAAAGCCACCTGGAGGCCGTCCAGGACCCGGCGGAACGGGACTTCATGCGCCGGCAGTTCGCGCTCACCAACAAGTTCTACAAGGTCCCCGAACGCCAGGGCAAGACCCCGGGGCTCTTCGGGATCTTCATCGACCCCACCAAGTGCAAGGGGTGCGCGGAGTGCGTGGAGGCCTGCGACGACCTGGGCTACCACGCGCTCAAGATGATCCACAAGGAGGACAAGACCGTTCCCATCTACCAGAGGAGCATCCAGTTCTTCCGCAAGCTCCCGCCCACCCCCCAGGAGTACATCAACGACCGGGTGGCCGTGGACATGATGCTCGCGGAACAGAGCCTCCTCTACGTGGGCGGCGCCGGCTCCTGCGCGGGCTGTGGCGAGGCCACGGTGCTGCGCATGTGGCTGGCCGCCCTGGGCTACAAGTACGGCCCGGAGAACATCGGCATCATCGCCAGCACGGGCTGCAACACGGTCTACGGCAGCACCTACCCCTACAACCCCTATCTGGTCCCCTGGAGCAACTCCCTGTTCGAGAACGGGCCCACCTTCGCCATGGGCGTCCGCATGCGCTGGGATCAGATGGGCTGGCAGGACAAGCAGCTCTGGGTCATCGGCGGGGACGGGGCCATGCTGGACATCGGCTTCCAGGCCCTGAGCCGGATGCTGGCCAGCGGCATGAACATCAAGGTCCTGGTGTTGGACACCCAGGTCTACTCCAACACAGGCGGCCAGACCAGCACCGCGTCCTACACCGGCCAGGAGGCCAAGATGTACGCCTTCGGCACGGCCCACAAGGGCAAGGAGGAGTTCCGCAAGGAGTTGGGCCGCATCGCCATGATGCACCCCAACACCTTCGTGGCCCAGACCGTCGCGGCCATCCCCAACCACTTCTACAAGTCCATCCTGGAGGCCGCCTCCTTCCCGGGCCCCGCGGTGGTGAACGTCTACACCACCTGCCAGCCGGAACACGGCGTGGCCGACAACATGAGCCGCCACCAGGCCAAGCTCGCGGTGGAAAGCCGGGCTTTCCCGGTCTTCATCTACGACCCCCGAAAAGGAGACACCATCCGGGAACGGCTGAGCCTCCAGGGCAACCCGGCCACGAAACAGGACTGGTACGTGGTGCCCAAGACCGGTGAGCGGATCGACTTCATCACCTTCGCCCGGACCGAGGGCCGCTTCGCCAAACAGTTCGACAAGGAGGGCAACCCCTCGGAGGTGCTGTTGCAGGCCCAGGCAGACCGGCTGGCCAACTGGCACATGCTCCAGGAGATGGCCGGCCTGCGCTGAAAAGTGGACCCGGGGGGCCCTCCTACCCCCCGGGTCCCGCCTTCCCCACCCACCCCTCGAAAACCCCGTGCCCCCCGAAGATCCGGCCCTTGGCCGGGCTGTGGTATACTTCTTCGATGGCATCGCCCAGGCCCCATCCCCATACGGCCCCGGAAGCCCCCGGGCTTCCCGCCGCGCACGTGTACCGGCCTGGGGTTCATGGGAGGCAATCGGAGGAAGCCAACACCATGTCCGCATCCATCTCTCCGCAGATCCTGCCGTCCGAGGCCGAGACCCGGCTGGAGGTCCAGCCGCTGCCTCTGGACCGGCTCCAACAGATGTACCGGACCATGTTCCTCATCCGCCGGGTGGAGGAATCCCTGCTCCAGGCCGCGGAGGAGGGCAAGATCGGCGGCGCCATGCACACGGCCATCGGCATGGAGGCCAACGCAGTGGGCGCGGCCCACGCCACCCGCCCGGACGACTACGTGACCTGCACCTACCGAGGACATCACCACGCCCTGGCCCGAGGCATGGACCCCGGCCAGGCCATCGCGGAGGTGATGGGCCGGGCCACCGGCTTCGCCAAGGGCAAGGGCGGCTCCATGCACTTCGTGGACCCGGAACACGGCCTGATGGGGGCCAACGGCGTGGTGGCGGCCCAGGTCCCCCATGCGGCCGGCATGGCCCTGGCCGCCCAGCTCCGGGGCGAGGACCGGGTGGCCCTGACCTTCTTCGGCGATGGGGCCCTCTACCAGGGGGTCATGCACGAGACCTTCAACATGGCGGCCAAGTGGAAGCTCCCCATCGTCTTCTACCTGGAGAACAACCGCTACTCGGAGATGACCCCCATCTGGCGCACCTCCTCGGTGGAGGCGCTCTACCGCTTCCCCAGGGCCTACGGCATCGAATCCATGCAGATCGACGGCAACGACGTGGAGGTGGTCTACACCGCGGTGGCCCAGGCCGTGGAACGGGCCCGGGCAGGCGAGGGGCCCACCTTCATCGAGGCCTTGACCTACCGGCTGGCCGGCCACATGGCCGGCGACCTGGAGACCTACCGGACCGAGGAGGAAAAGGCACTCCAGCGCCAACACGAGCCCCTGATGGTCCTCCGGAACAAACTCCTGGAACGGGGCGCACGCCCAGAGGAGCTGGAGGCCATCCAGGCCCAGGTGGAGGAGGAGGTCCAGGCCGCGGTGGCCTTCGCGGAGGAGAGCCCCTGGCCGGACATCGCCCAGGCCTACACGGACGTGTTCTACCTGTAGACCCGTGCCCCAAGGAGCAGACCATGACCGCACCCGTGATGGCCCAGGCCGCCCCCGAGGCGGCCGTCCAGATGCGCAAGACCACCTACATCCAGGCCGTCAACGAGGCCCTGCGCGAGGAGATGCGCCGGGATGAGTCCGTCTTCATCCTGGGCGAGGACGTGGCCCACTACGGTGGCCTCTTCCGGGTCACCCGAGGCCTCCTGGATGAGTTCGGCCCCCAGCGGGTCATCGATACCCCCATCAGCGAACAGGGGTTCATGGGCATGGCCCTGGGCGCGGCCGCGGTGGGCATGCGCCCGGTGGTGGAGCTGATGTACATGGACTTCACCCTGGTGGCCGCGGACCAGATCTTCAACCAGATCGCCAAGTACCACTACATGACCGGTGGCCTGATCCACCTGCCCATCGTCGTCCGGGGCCAACAGGGCGGAGGGAAACGGTACGGCTCCCAACACAGCCAGTGTGTGGAGGGGCTGTACGCCCACTTCCCCGGCATCCGGGTGGTGGTGCCGGCCACGCCCTACGACGCCAAGGGCCTGCTCAAATCCGCCATCCGGGACGACAACCCGGTGGTCTTCCTGGAGCACAAGATGCTCTACTTCACCCGGGGCGAGGCCCCGCCCGCGGAGGTGGAGTACACCGTGCCCATCGGCCTGGCCGACGTGAAGCGCACCGGCCAGGACCTGACCCTGGTCACCTACGGCTACTGTCTGCTCCAGGCCCTGGAGGCCGCGGACGCCCTGGCCGCGCGCTACGGCATCCAGGTGGAGGTGGTGGACCTGCGCACAGTGAACCCCATGGACACGGATACCATCTGGGAGTCGGTGGCCAAGACCGGCCGTCTCCTCGCGGTCCACGAATCCTATGCGAACTGCGGCGTGGGCGCGGAGGTGGTGGCCCGGGCCTACGAGGAGGCCCCCCACCTGCTCCGGGCCCCGGCCCGGCGCCTGGGCATGGCCCCGGTCTCCATCCCCGTGTCCAAGCCCCTGGAGGACGAGATCCTGCCCTGGAAACAGCAGATCATGGCCGCGGTGCTGGAGATGATGCGCGCCTAGGCCCACCCCCGGGCCTGCGCGGACACCCGCGGCCAGCCACTTGCGAAGGAGATAGACCTGGCATGGCCATTGAAGTCAGAGTGCCGGACCTGGGCGAAGGCGTGGAGGACGCCACCATCAGCCGCTGGCGGGTGGCGGAAGGCGATCCGGTCCAGGCCGGCGATGTCCTGTTGGAGCTGGCCACCGACAAGGTGGACACGGAGATCCCGGCGCCGGCCGATGGCACGGTGCTGAAGATCCTGCGGGCCGAGGGCGAACTGGTGGCCCCCGGAGAGGTGCTGGCCCTCCTGGGCGATCCCGACGAGGAGGTCCCCAGCCCCGCAGCCCCCACCCCGCAGGAAGCCCCCGCCCCCCCAGGGCAGGAAACACCGGTGCCCGAGCCCACACCGCCTTCCCCGCCCCGGGCCGAGGTGAAGGCCACCCCAGTGGCCCGCCGCATCGCCCAGGAGGCGGGCATCTCTCTGGATGAGATCCAGGGCACCGGCCCGGGCGGCCAGATCACCAAGGGAGATGTGCTGCGCCATCTGGAGGGCCGAGGGGCCCAGCCGTCGGCCCCCTCGGAGCCCGTCCAGGGGCTGCCCGACGAGTTCGCGGACGTGGCCTCCCTGCCGGTGCGCCGGGCCGCCGCGGACTTCAACGTGGACCTGCGCGCGGTGGCCGGCGATCGGCCCCTGAGCAGCCTGACCCGCCACGACGTCCTGGCCTACGCGGCCCGACACAAAGGGCTGGACCACCTGCCCACAGCGCCCCGATACCCCGGCCCCCAGGAGGTCGAACCGCCGTCGGCCCGGGCTGTGCCCACGGTCCACCGGCCCGCTCAAGAGCCAACGTCCGCGGCCACGCCTGCTCCGGAGCGTCTCCCCGGCCCCGAGGAGGAGGACGAGATCCTGGTGCCCCACACCCGGATGCGGCGGCTGGTGGCCGAGAACACCGCCCGCAGCGCGTTCACCGCGCCCCACGTGACCACCATGTGGGATGTGGACATGCGCGCGGTGCTGGCCCACCGGAAGGCCCACAAAGAGGCCTTTGCCCGCCGGGGCGTCCACCTGACCCTCACCGCGTACCTGGTGAAGGCCCTGGTGGCCGGGGTCCGGGCCGTGCCCGCGGCCAACGCGACCTGGACCGAGGAGGGCATCCGCATCAAGCGACGGGTCCACGTAGGGCTGGCAGTGGCCCTGCCGCCGGACGAGTACGGGCTGGGCGGCCTCATCGTCCCCGTCATCCGGGACGCGGACGAGCTGAGCCTGGAAGGGATCGCCCGTCGGGTCAACGACCTGGCCCATCGGGCTCGAACCCACCAGCTCAAGGCCCAGGAGCTCCAGGGGGGCACCATCACCCTGACCAACTACGGCACCTCGGGAAGCCGTTTCCAGACCCCCATCCTCGTCCAGCCCCAGGTGGCCATCCTGGGCGTGGGCACCGTGGAGAAACGGCCGGTGGTGATCAGCCAGGGCCACCCACTGGAGCCCAACCCCGGCGATGCCCTGGCCTTCGTGCCCATGACCACCCTGGCCCTGAGCTACGACCACCGGGTGTTGGACGGCGCGACCGCGGACGCCTTCTGCAGGGCGGTGAAGGAGGCGCTGGAACACTGGGAGGGCGAGTAGCCGGTTCAGGCGACCCGCTCCACCAGCTCGTCGGCCAGCGCCATCAGGGGGGAGGCCGGGGCCCGGAACCCCAGAGCCTCCTCCAGGGCCTGGATCCCCTCCCGGTGAAAGCCCTGAAGGACGTCCTCCGCGTAGGCCCGGGCTCCGGCCTGGTCCAACAGCGCCAGGATCTCGGGCATCTCCTCGGGGCCCAGGGCCTGGGTCCAACGGCTCTGCAGGACCGGCCCCACCTCCGGGTGGGCCAGGGCATAGAGGAGGGGCAGGCTCTTCTTCCGCCGCAACACATCGCTTCCCGCGGGCTTGCCGGTCACCGCCGGGTCGCCCCAGATGCCCAGGATGTCGTCCCGGATCTGGAAGGCCATGCCCAGGTTGTGGCCGAAACGGCTCAAGGCTTCCTGGGCTTCGGGATCCGCGCCGCCCACGGCCGCGCCCATGGCCAGGCTCGCGGCCAGCAAGGACGCGGTCTTGCCCGCGATCATGCGCAGATACTCCTCCACGGTGACCCGATCCCGCCGCTCGAAGCCCAGGTCCAGGTGCTGTCCTTCCGCCAGCATCACCGCGGTCCGGGTGAAACGCTCCACAATGGAGAGAAGCCGCGGGGGCTCCAGCCCCTGTTGGCCCAACCGCAACAGGGCGGCGTAGGCCAGGGCGAACATCCCATCGCCCACGTTGATGGCCTGTGCCGTGCCCCACAGGGCCCACAGGGTCGGACGATGGCGCCGGGTCGTGTCCTGGTCCTCGATGTCATCGTGGATCAGGGAGAAGTTGTGGAAGATCTCCAGGGCGGCTGCGGCCGGCAGGGCGTCCTCCGGCCGCCCCCCCACCTCCTGGCAGGCCAGCAGACAGAGCAAGGGCCGGATCCGTTTGCCCGTGGGAAAGCGCCCAGGACGAAACTGCTCGTCCAGCCAGCCCATGTGGTAGTGCATCATCCGGTAGTGGCCGGCCAACATGGGATCCGGGCAGCGCAGCACCTCCCGGATCTCGGTCTCCAGGCGAGGAAGCCAGTGCTCCGCGAACTCGCGAAAGGAGGGTCGGCTAGCCATAGAGCTCCCTCTTGGTCAACAGCACCCCGGGCCGGCGCAGGGCCTCCAGACAGGAGGCGCCGGCACACCACATGGCCACCCGCAGCTCGTCCTCCAGGATGGCCATCTCCTCCACCACGGCCTGGGTGGACTGGGCCGCGGCCTTCAGGAAGGGGGAGGCCAGGCCCACCAGGCTGGCCCCCAGGGCCACGGCCTTGGCCACGTCCTGGCCGGTCCGGATGCCCCCGCTGGCGAAGACCTCCACCCCCAGCGCGCCCATCTCGTTTCGGACCTGGCAGACCCATCGCAGGGTGGTGGCAGTGGGGATGCCCCACTCCATGAAGGCCCCGGCCAGACGACGCAGCCGCTCGGTGGGGGCTCGATGCATCTCCACCTGGCTCCAGGAGGTGCCCCCCGCGCCGGCCACGTCGATGCCCGCGACCCCGGCCTCGATGAGCATCCGGGCCACCTGCCGGCTGATGCCCCAGCCCACCTCCTTCACCACCACGGGCACGGACAGGGCCCGGCAAACGGCCTCTATCCGCGCCAACAGCCCATGCCAGTTCGTGTCCCCCCCGGCCTGGACCGCCTCCTGCAGAGGGTTCAGGTGCAGGATCAGGGCATCGGCCTGGACCATCTCCACGGCCTGGCGGCACTGGTCCGGCCCGTAGCCGTAGTTCAACTGGACGGCCCCCAGGTTCGCGAAGAGCAGGATGTCCGGGGCCACCTCCCGCACCTGGAAGGTGGCCACGGTCTCCGGATCCTCCACCCCGACCCGCTGGCTCCCGATCCCCATGGCCAGGCCCCGAGCCTGGGCGGCCTCGGCCAGCCGACGGTTGATGGCCCCGGCCTCCGGGGTGCCCCCGGTCATGGAGCTGACCAGGATGGGCGCGGCCAGCTCCCGGCCGAACACGGTCACCCGGGTATCGACGGTCTCCAGGTCCAGTTCGGGCAGCGCCTGGTGGACGAAGTGATAGCCCTCCAGCCCGGTGGTAAGGCCCTGGAACTGGACATCCTCCTCCAGGTTGATGCGGATATGATCGGCCTTGCGCTCTCGACTGGACACGGCAGCTCCTGTAGGATTCGGCAACGTGGCGCGACCATTGGGGCTTCCGGGTGTTCAAGCAGCATGGGGTCGCCCCGAGCATTCTACACGGCTGGGACCGTTTTGCTCAAACGGTCGGCCCCTCCATGGCCGGGAGACACCGGCAAAGCGCCCGCCAACCGGTTTTGACAGGGGCGTTCACCCCTGGCTACAATGGGCCGGTATGGCCGGCGGAGTGCGTCTCCCACCGCCTGTTCGTCTTCGCACATCGCAGAGCCACATCACAAAGGGGGATCCAGACATGTCGGAGGAGAGCATCTTCGAACGAGTGCGGGCCATCATCGTCGAACAACTGGACGTGGACCCAGAGGAGGTCACCCTGGAAGCCCGCTTCAAGGACGACCTGGACGCGGATAGCCTGGACTTGGTGGAGCTGATCATGGCCTTCGAGGAGGCGTTCGGCGGCGAGATCAGCGACGAAGAGGCCCAGAAGCTGGAGACCGTCGGGGACGTGGTGCGCTTCCTGGAGACCCAGACGGCCCAGTCCTGAGTTCTCCAGGCCGTGCCCTCTGCGGCCCCGCCCCGATCGGCGTCCTGGGGGGGCGAACGGATCTCTGTTCGTCCCCCCAGGACGCCTCAACCTCCATCCCCGTGCGCGACAACGACAGCCTCACCCTGCTCCTGAACGCCGGTGGCCGCAGTCGACGCATGGGCAGGCCCAAGGCCCTGCTCCGGCTGCCCGGCAACGGTGAACCCCTGATCCACCATATCGCCCGCAGGCTCCACCCCCTGGCCTCTGGCCTGGTGGTGGTGACCCACCTGCCCGCGGTCTGCCAGGCCCTGGCCGATCTGGAGCCCCTGTGCGTGGCCGATGCCTACCCGGACACAGGCCCCCTGGGCGGCCTGGCCACCGGCCTGCACCACACGCCAGCCTGGGCCCTCTGCGTGGCCTGCGACATGCCCTTCGTGGAGCCGGACCTCGTTCGACTCCTGCGACACTGGGCCACCGAGGAATGGGATGCCGTGGTCCCCCAAGCCCAAGGCCGGCTCCAACCCCTTCTGGCCCTCTACCACCGACGCTGCCTGGGCCCCATCCAGGCCGCGCTCCAGGAAGGCCACTACCGCATGGACCGGTGGCTGCACCGGGTCCGCACCCGAGTGGTGTCCTCCCAGGAGCTCCAGGCGGTGGACCCCCTGGGACGCTCCTTCGTGAACGTGAACACCCCCGAGGACTGGGCCGCGGTCCAGGCTCAATGGGACGAGGCCTCTCACTCGCACGCGGGCAGCCGGACCCGGAAGAGCGATCCCTGGTCTACCTGACTCTCCACCTGGATCCGGCCCTTCAACTCCTCCAGCACCGCCTTCACGATGCCCAGGCCCAGGCCGGTCCCCGAGATCGTGCTCTGAGAGGCACCTCGGCCCCGGTAGAAGCGCTCGAACAGGTGGGGCATATCCTCTGGGTGGATGCCGATGCCCGTGTCCCGGACCTCCAGTTCCACCCACGGGCCGGCCCGGCCGGTGCGCACGCGCACCCATCCCCGCTCGGTGTAGCGGATGGCGTTGCTCACCAGGTTCCCCACCACCTGGCGCAGCTCCGCCGGGGTGGCCCACACGGGAGGCAGCTCAGGCGTCAACACGATCTCCAACGCCAGCCCCTTGCGCTGGGCCCACTCCTGGGTTTCCGCCACCACCTCCTGGACCACCTGGTTCAGGTCCTGGGCGGTCCGAGCCCCCTGCGCGATCTGGGCCTCCAGCCGGGACAGCTCCAGGATGGACTCCACCAGGTCTGTCAACAGTTGGTTCTGTTGGCGCAACATGGCCAGATAGCGGGTACGTCGGGCCGGATCGTCGCTTCGCTCCAACAGGTCCAGGTAGAGACGGATGTTGGAGAGAGGCGTGCGCAGCTCATGGGACATGTCCTGGATGAAGCGGTCCTTCATCCGCTCCAGCTCCTTCTGGGGCGTGATGTCCCGGACCGTGACCACGTAGCCCAGGATGGCCCCATCTCGGCCCTGGATAGGGCCCGCCACCAGGGAGACGTGGAACCGCTCCCCATTTCGGCGCTGCACCTCCAGCTCGCCCCGCCAGGACTCTCCCCGCTCCAACCGCTCCACCAGCTCCAGCACCCGTCCCCGGTCCTCCACCCAGGGCATCATGTCCCGGTAGTGGATCCCCACCACCTGGGATTCCCGGAAGCCCGTCTGCTCCACAAAGGCCGGGTTCACCTGCTGGACCCGGCCCCGGGTATCCAGGACGAGCACGGCATCGCCCACACCCGTGAGGATGGCCGCGGTCCGCTCCAGGGATTCCACCAGCTTCTGGGTCCGCTCGGCCACCTGCTGTTCCAGGGTCTCCAGCAACACGGCCCGTTGCAGGGCATGGCCCGCGATCTCGGCCACCGCCTCCAGCAGCCGCTGGGTCTCCGGATCCGGCGGAAGAAGAGCGCCGTAGGCCACATGCATCACCCCGATGACCCGGTCCTGGAAGCGGAGGGGCAGGGTGACCGCGGAGCGGATGCCGGCCAGAAATTCCTCCTGGCCGGGAAACAGCCGCAGGCGCGGGTCCTGCTGGATGTCCTGGGTGAACTGGACGGTACCCTCCAGGAACGCGGAGCCCGTGATGCCCTCGCCGGGCTTCATCCGGATGGAGGGCATGGCGAAGGAATCCGGGTACCAGCCCCGCAGGACCAGGTCGCCGGACTGGGGATCCTGGAGGTAGATGGTTCCCCGTAGACCGCCGCTGATGCGCGCGGTGGCGGCCAGCAGCACGGGGATCATCTCCTGGACCCGGCGCACCTGGCGCAGCTCCGCGGAGAGCCGGACCAGGTGTTCCAGGGCCTCCACCCGGCGGCGAAGCTCGTTCTGGAGCAGGGCTCGGAGGACCACCTCGCCGCTGCGGGCCGCGAAGGTCACCTCGTCCGGCTCCCAGGCCCTACGGGGGCCCACATGTTCGATGCAGAGCACCCCGACCACCCGCTCGCCCCGACGAAGGGGCACGTCGATGGCAGAGGTGATCCCGAGAGGTGCCCAGTAGGTCTCGGTCAGCTCCGCGGTCCGAGGATCTCCCCGGACATCCTCCACCACCATCACATGCTCCTGGGCCAGGGCGGCCATGTAGCGGGAGTTCTCCCCCAGGGGCAGGGGCTGCCCCACCTCTGCCGGGCAGCCGTGGGAGGCCACACACCGCAGCCGATGGTCCGGCCCCGCCAGCCAGATGTTCACCCGGGCCACCTCCAGGGTCTGGGCCACCTGGGCCACGATGGCCGCGAAGGCCGCCTCCAGGTGACCTTCGGCCGCGGCCGGGTCCATGGCCAGCTCGTGGATGGCCTGCTGCTGCCGCTCCAGCCGGACCCGTCGGGCCGCCTCTGCCTCCTCCCACCGCTTGCGCTCGGTGATCTCCGTGATGGAACCGGTGTAGTACACCACCCGGCCCTCGGCATCGGTCACCGCCCGGGCATCGCCATGCACCCAGATCTCCCGACCATCGTAGCGGCGCATGCGCAGCTCCACCGAGTGTACCTCCGGCCTCTGGGCCACTTCCCGCAGCCACTCGAGCCGATCCTCTGGGTTGGCCCAGAACTCGGAGGGCCGAAGGGTGAGCCCCAGCTCCCGATCCGGCACCCCGAAGATGCGCAGGAGGGCCGGGTTCAGGTCCAACACCCGGTCATCGGGGGTGGTGATGAACAGCCCTACCGGCATGTCCTCGAACAGACGCCGGTAGCGGGCCTCCGACGCGCGGAGCTCCGCGATCCGCTCGGCCGCGCCCAGGGCCTGGGCCGTCAGTTGGGCCACCCAGGGCAGCACACGGGCCACCCCTTCGTCCACCTCGGCGGACGGCAGATCCAGGGCCAGCAACCCCGGGCCCGTCCCGTGGCCCAACACCGGCACAGCCACCCAGGCCCCTCCAACGCCCCTCCCATCCACGGCCTGGGCCACCGCGCTCGGTCCCAGGTCCAAGGCCTGGGCCAGGAACGCCTGGAGGGAGGCTGGAGGTCCTGGCTCGGCCCAGGTGCCCCATACCGCCTCGGGAGACCATCCCCCGGCCTCACCGGGGACCCAGAACCCCACTCCTCGGGCCCGGCTCAGGGCCGCCAGCATCTCCATCACGGTGGCCAGAACGGCCTTTCGCTCCCGTTGAACCCGGACAGGCGCCCCCAGCCCCGTCAACACCTGGTCGTCCAGGGCGGATCGCCGCTCCATCTCCCGGCGCAGTTGGTCCACCCCCAACACCCCTGCGATCTGGGATGCCAGGACCCGGGCCGGCTCCTGTGCCGCCATTTCCAGCCCCACCCCCCAGAGGGCCAACATCCCCACCAGGCGCCGCTGCACGGTCAGGGGCAACGCCAGGATCGACCCAGGCGCCGGAGAAGGGCCGTTCCCCGCCTGGAACAGGGGTTCCCGACGGCCTACCAGCGCGGCGAAGATCTGGGGGATGGTCTCCGCGGTGAGGAGAGGCTCTCGCCACCACCCAGGCCCCATGGAAGACGCCCTCTCCCCAGCCCCCTCGTCGTGCTCCACCAGGGAGACATGCTCCCGGCAGAAGCCCCGCCTCACCGGATCCCACCGGGCCACCAGGCACGAGCAGCCGATCTTCCGCAGCTCCGTTCCCAGGACCGTCCACACCTCTCGGGGATCCTGCGCGACCCGGATCCCCTCCGCGATGGGGCCCAGGGCCGACCACAGACGCTGGAGATGGACCCTATTCATGGCCTGTCCTCTTCATGCTCATCCATGTCCATGCTCATCCATGTCCATGCTCGTCCGTGCTCATGGCTCTTCCCTCTTGAACGATCCGCGGCTGCCGTCCCGACACCCCCTGGCCGGGGGAGGAGCCGGGGTAGCCGTTCGACCATGGGATGGTTGGGGGACGTGGGAAGGCGCCGAACGTCTGTTGCTCGTGTCCGCGTGGCTGAAGGTTCCGGACATCCCGGTGAAGCCCACCATAACAGAGATCGATCCCAGGTTCAAGTCCGGCCCCGAGACCCGGAACCCGGGCCTGTCTGCCTATCTGGCCACAGCCAAGGTGCACCGCCTGACACCAGCCAGGGCGGTCTTCTCCAACGATGGCCGGCCCTGAGGCAGAAGCCTGCTCCACTCCGGGGGTTCGCCGGCGCGCTCGCCCTGTCGACGGTGCTGGAATATGCCCTTGGCCAGGTGGACAGTTGGACGAAAGCCCTCCCCGAATGGTACACTGAAAACCATGGCACGACGGATACGCAGACATGCCCAAAGACGGACCGTACCCGCCCCTGGCGGCGTCCAAGGCCCCCGGAGGAAGCCGGGAGGGGCCGGAGAGCGGAGGGAGGAAGGCGCGGTCCACAAGGATTGGGGAGGCCGCATCCCCATCGCGCTCAGCTTCCCCAACACCTACTACGTGGGGATGAGCAGCCTGGCCTTCCAGCTCCTCTACCGCTGGTTCAACCGGGAGCCGGACGTGGTCTGCGAGCGGATCTTCTGGGACAAGGGGGGCTACCGGGCGGGCCGGCCCCTCCTCTCCCTGGAGAGCGGGCGACCGGCCGAGGCGTTCGCGGCCTGGGCCTTCACCATCTCCTGGGAGATGGACTACTTCAACGTCCTGGAGATGCTGCGCCAGGCCGGCATCCCACCCCTGGCCGCGGAGCGCCGGGACCGCCGCCGCTGGGACGGTTCGCCCTGGCCCCTGCTCATCGCCGGAGGGCCGGGGGTCACCATGAACCCGGAGCCCATGGCCCCCTTCTTCGACGCGATCCTGATCGGCGAGGGCGAGGAGGCGGTGCCCCGGTTCCTGGATCTGTTGCGAGAGGGCCTGGACGACCGGGAAGGCCTGCTGGCTGCCCTGGACCGGACCCCCGGCTTCTACGTGCCCATCCGGCGGCCGGCCCACCCCCATCACCCGGACTTTCGCCCGGTGGAACGGCTGTGGGTGCGGGAGCTGGATCGCCACCGAACCCACAGCACCCTCTACACCCCGGATACCGAGTTCGGCGACATGCACCTCATGGAGATCGCCCGGGGTTGCGGCCGAGGATGTCGCTTCTGCCTGGCCGGCTACGTGTACCGTCCCCCTCGGGAGCAACCCCTGGAGGTGCTGGTACGCTGGGCCCAGGAGGCCATCCAAGCGGGCCACCGCCGCATCGGCCTGGTCAGCGCCGCGGTGAGCGACCACACCCAGATCGACGAGCTGGCCCGGGCTCTGCAGGAGATGGGCGCGCAGATCAACGCCAGCTCCATGCGCATGGATCCCATCAGCGTGCCCCTGATCCGGGCCATGGCCGCGGGCGGCACCCGGACCCTGACCGTGGCCCCCGAGGCCGGCAGCGAGCGGCTCCGCCGGGTGATCAACAAGACCCAGACGGAAGAGCAGATGATGGCGGCCATCGCCCTGGCCCAGGAGCTCGGCTTCCCCCAGCTCAAGCTCTACTTCATGGTGGGCCACCCCACGGAGACCGACGAGGACATCCAGGCCCTGATCGACTTCACCCTCAAGGCCCGACAGCTCTTTCGGCGACGGCTGGCCATCAACGCGACGCCCTTTGTGCCCAAGGCCCACACCCCCTTCCAGTGGGAGCCCATGGCCTCGGTAGAGGTCCTGCGCCGACGCCAGCGCACCATCCACCGAGCCCTGGCCCGACACGGGGTGGCCGTCCGGGCCGACTCCCCGGAGTGGGCCCAGGTCCAGACGGTGCTCAGCCGGGGCGACCGGGCCCTGGCTCGGGTCCTTCTGGCCATCCCACCCGGCGAGCTGAACGTCCGCCGCTTCTTCGCGGCCATGCGACAGGAAGGGCTGGAACCAGAGCGCTACCTGGGGCGCTGGCAGGTGGGCGACCCCCTGCCGTGGAGCGTGGTGGAGAGCGGTGTGAGCGAACGCTACTTCCACTACGAGCTCCGGCGGGCCGAACAGAGCCGCACCGGCCTGAGCTGCCCGCCGGATTCCGCGGGCTGCCTGGCCTGTCAGGCCTGCGATCCGGCCTGGGCCTTTCGCTACGGCGACCACGAACACCGCCCCATCCCTGCCGCCCGGGGGGGACCGTGGCGGGCAGAGGACTGGCTTCCCTGGACCAAGCTCAGACACCAGGCCCATCACGTGGCCCCCGTGACCCTGGAATGAACTCGCCCTCAGCCATGCGCCCCCTGGCCCACGCCAACGGCGTGGTCACCTACACCTTCAGCCGGTTTGCCTCCCTGCCTGTCCAGGCCCATGTCACCACCCGGCACGGCGGTGTCTCCCCCGCGCCCTGGAACACCCTGAACTTCAGTGTCCGCCGGGGCGACACGCCGGACCGAGTCCAGGAGAACCTGCGCCGCCTCTGCGCGGCCCTGGATCTCCGACCGGATGACCTGGTCCGGACCCAACAGGTCCACGGCACCCGGATCGCCCAGGTGACGTGGGCCCACGCCGGTTCCCTGCAGGAGGGCGCGGACGGCCTGGTCACCGACGCGGTGGGCCTGCCCCTCTTCCTGGTCTTCGCCGACTGTGTCCCCCTGGTCCTCTACGATCCGGTGCACCACGTCCTGGGCGCATGCCATGCCGGGTGGCGGGGCACGGTGGACGGCATCGCGGCCGCCACCCTGGGGGCCATGCAGGCCGCCTACGACACGGATCCGGCCCAGGTGTGGGCCGGCATCGGACCCAGCATCGGCCCCCAGAGCTACCCCGTAGGCCCAGAGGTGGTGGACCGAGCCCAGGCCAGGCTCCGCCAGGCCGAGCGCTTCCTCCACCGAAACGGCGCCGGACAGGTCCACTTCGACCTGTGGCAGGCCAACGCGACCCAGCTCGTGGAGGCCGGGGTTCCCCGAGCACAGATCGCGATCGCGGGCATCGACACGGCCCAGAACACCCAGGACTTCTTCAGCCACCGGGCCGAACGGGGACGCTGTGGCCTCTTCGCCCTGGTGGCCTGGCTCCAACCCCGCCCCGGTCCTCGGGGTGGAGAGCACCCACCGCCTGCCTGAAAGGCCTGCTGCCCATGCCCCTACTCCGTCCCCACCGCCTGGGCCTGGCCCTGGTCGCCCTCCTGGCCAGCGCATGGCTTCTCCCGCGCATGCCCTCCCCTCCAGGCCTCGTCGCCGCCCTGCAGGAGACTGCCCCCACCCCACCGGTGCTCCCTGCCTGGGATCGGCTGGACCTGGGCCTGCCCCAGGGCGACGTCCACGCACCCGTCGACCTGGCCATGGACCCGGAGAGCGGCGACCTCTATGTCCTCGGCTATCGAACCCGGGAGGGCCCCCCGGCCCTGGCCGTCCTGGACGGGAAGACCGGGGCCCTGGTGCGGAGGGTGCCGCTGCCCTTCGAACCCACCAGCGGCCAGATCCTCTTCCCGCCCGAGGGAGGCCAGGCGCTGCTCCTGGCCTGGAACGAGGCCCGGGTCTACCGGTACGATCCCGACGGAGATCGGCTGACCCGCTGGATGGAAGGGGTCTGGGCCCTCCAGCTCTCCCCCGACGGCCGGACCGTGGCCCTGGTCTTCAGCGACCGGATCGGGCTGTACGACCTCGCGACCGAGACCCTGCTGTGGGAGATGGAGGCCACCCCCGGCTCGGAGCTCGCGTTGTCCGATAGAGCCCTCCTCACCCTGGAGCGGTTGCCCCAGGGCCAGCGGCTTCGGGTCTGGGCCAAGGATGGAGGACGCCTGTTGGCGGAAGCCCTCCTCCCGGCGGACCGTGTCCAGGTGTGGGCCCTGGGCCGCGGGCCCGACGACACCTGGCTGCTCCTGGTGTCCCAGGACGATACGATCCGGCTGGAGCGACGGAGTGCCTCCCTGGAGCTCCTGGCCACCGGGCCTGGCCTGTGGGACAGCCGCATCCTCTACGACGAGAGCCAGGACCGGGTCCTCCTGGCCGGCCGCCGGCCGGATCCCATCCCGCCCCAACGGTCGCCGTACGCGCTCCGGGCCCTGGACAGCACCAGCCTGGAGGTCCGTGCGGAGCGGGACTGGCCGGATGCCGCCTATCCCACCCACATGGCCCTCCTGCCGGATCGGATCGGGGCCATCCACGCGTTCGACGCCGGAGATCAGGTGGTCTTCCTGGATCGGGCCACCCTGGATATCCGTGGCCGGACCGCTTTGGGCATCCGGCTGCTGGGCTCGGTCCTGGCGGTGGACCCGGCCTGGCTCTTCGTGGCCGACAACCAGCAGCGGATCTGGCGGGTGGATCGGGCCAGCGGCGAGGCCGCGGTCCTGGGCATGGGCACCTGGCCCATGGCCGCAGCCCCGGACGGGGGCCGGCTCTACGCGAACCGATGGCAGCAGGGACGACTGCAGGTGGTGGCCTTGGATCCGGGCAGCGGCAGGACCCTGGCCGCCTTCCCCCAGGGGGGTGCCATCGCGCCGGATCCCACCGGCGATCGGATCTACCTGGTGGAACGGGGGATCACGGCCTACGATGGGGCCGGCAACCTCCTGGGACGGCTGGAGAGCACCTTCCCGTCGGGCGAGCCGGTCCCAGGGCTGGGCCCCTACGCCCGGAATGCCTGGGTGAACCCGACCACCGGCGGCCTGGTGGTGTTGATGAACAACGGGATCCCCGGCACCAACAACGCCAACCAGCTCCGCCTCTACCCCCCTCCCGCCCAGAGCACGGACCTCCCACCGGACACCCCCATCGAGATCGTGCCCGATCCAGGCAACGCGCTGGACACCGTGGCCTTCGACCCCCAGACCGGTCGGCTCTTCGCCGCCTTCCAGGACCTGCGGGGACAGAGCGCAGTGTTGCGGGTGGAGGGAGACGGCAGCCAGCCCCGGCTGCTGCACGGCCGGTCCGGGCGCCTCTTCCTGGACGAACGCTCCCGAAACCTGTACGTGGAAGGGGATGGGACCTTCGCCCGACTGGGCCTGGACCTCCGCCCCCGGCTCTTCTACGCAGGGCCCGACGAGATGGCCGGCCCGGTGTTGGCCGCGCAGGAACGACGCCTCTACTTCCGGGTAGAAGGAAGGCCGGTCCTCGGCCACGTGGCCTTGACCCAGCTCCGGCCCATCTGGCCCCGAGTGGGACCTCCCCAGGACCGCCTGCCCGGCCGGGGAGTGCTCCGCTTCACCGCGGGGACCCTGGCCGACGGCGCGGTGGGTCTGCTGGTCCACACCGGGGGCCCGGAGGGCGGTCTCTTCCTGTCGGTGGACGACGGGGCCACCTGGCGTCCCCTGGCCCTGACCCATCCCCTGGACATCTCCCTCTACGTGACCACGGCCATCGGGCCGGACGGCACCCTCTTCTTCAGCGGCAGCGGACCTTTCGGCGGGGAAGGGGTGCTGCGCAGCCGAGATGGAGGGCGCACCTGGCAACGGCTGCTCAAGGGGCTCCCGGACCTTCGGGCCCAGCGGTTCGTCCTGCCCCCGGCCGGACAGGCCCGACCTCCTGGCCGGATCCCTGTCTACATGACGACCCCCACCCGCCGGCTCCTGGCCCTGGACGAGGCCACCCGGACCTGGCGTCCGGTCTCCATCCCCGAGGAGGTCTCCTGGGTCCTGAGCTCCCTGTGGGTCGCAGACGACGGCAGCCTCTTCGCCGGTGCCCATCGCAGCCTGGACCAGGGGGCCACCTGGGAACGGTTCCTGGCCCCCGATGCCGCCATCGACCTGGAGCTGGTGGACGCCGCGTTCCACCGCACCCGACGGCTCTACGGCTGGCAGCGGGACGGGGAACGACTCCGTTTCGTCCGCTCGGACGACGGAGGCGACACCTGGCGCCCCACCGAACCCGGCCTGATCTTCGGCCGGGAACACGCGTTCCACCTGAGCCTCCACCAGGCTGGGGAATGGCTATACGTGGTGGACCGGGACGTGGAGGGCATCCACCGGCTCTTCCGCTCCCAGGACGGCGGCAACACCTGGGAGAGCGCTCTGCCCAACCTGGCCGACGCGAACCTCCCCCGGTTCACCCCGGACGGCCGCCTGTGGTTCCTGCAGTCCACGGACGAGAACCCCTCCCTCCGCTGGCTGGCGCTGCAAGCGCTGGACTGGACACCGGCAGAGCCCGACATCGCCCCGGCCGCGGCCCCTGCAGGCCAGATCACCCCGGCCCCGGAGCGGGCCGAGGAGGCGGCTGCAGGCTGTCCCGAACCCAGAGGCGAGGCCGCGCTCCTGGCCCGGCAGCTCCCGGAGCTCGGCTGTCCCCTGGAGAAGGGCCGCAGCGTCTTCATGGCCTCCCAACCCTTTCAACGCGGACGGATGCTCTGGCGCAGCGATACCCGAACCATCTATGTCCTCTTCCAGGACGGGACCTGGCAGGCCTTCGCGGACACCTGGCAGGAGGGCCAGCCCACACAGGATCCGACCCTGGTGCCCCCGGCCGGCCTCTATCAGCCCATCCGAGGGTTCGGCCGGCTCTGGCGAGAGGAGCTGGGCGGCCCGGACGCGGCCATCGGCTGGGCCACCGCGCCGGAGAGCGGACGTTCCGGACGGGTACAGCGATGGACCCGCGGGCTCCTCCTGGGGTTCGGCCTGGCAGACCGGGTGGTGCTTCTCGCCGACGGTCGCTGGCGGGCGCTCGGCCCCTGACGGGCCGGGCCTCCCTCCCCAAACGGCTGCCCACGGCCGGAGACCTCGGTTTGGCCGGGCCGGGTGGACGCGATTACAATGGCCTGTGGGAGCCCGTCTCCCTTGCCGGTTGCCCATCCACAGCCGCGAGACCTCGCGGCCCGATCCGCCGACCACAGGAGTCACCCTTGCTCTGGCGAGATCCTGTCCGAGCCCGTCGAACCGCCCTGGCGCTTCTCCTGCTGGCTGCCCTGTGGATGTTGGCCGGCTGTCGGTTCTCGCCCACCCCGGAACCGACGACGCCCACAGCCACAGCCACGCCCCCCGCGCCGGCCGCTTCGCCCACCGCCCCCCCCACAGCCACCCCCACTCCTCCGGCCATCCCATCCCCTACACCCGCGGCGTCGCCGACCGCCGAGCCGGCCGCCTGGCCCACATGGGAACTCCCTGCCCAGGGCCTTCGGGTGGCCCACCCCCCCACCTGGACCCTGACCACCCCAGACACTGGGGCCGGGAAGGCGCTGCTCACGGGGCTGTCCCAGGGCCCCTGGGGGCCCTGGTCGCCTCCCCAGGCGCAGACGGCCTGGCCCGAGAGCCTGGTGGGGGTGGGGACGGTGGTGCTGGACGGCCTCTCGGGGCCCATCTTCCTCAACGTCGTCCCTGCCCGGCTGACCCTGGACGCGTACGCGACGCTGCTGGGGGACGAGTTGGCCCGAGTGGATGGCGTGGCCGTAGAGGAGGCCCAGGTGGTGGCCGGCTGGCGGCCCCGAGGACTGGAGGTGGCGCTGGTACGGGGCCTGGCCCGTGCCCACCCGGGGCCCGACCTCCGCTTCTGGCAGGTGGCGCTGCTGGATGAAGGAGGGCGCCAGATGCTCCTGGTGGCTCTCACCATGCCCGCCCAGGCCGACAGCACCCAGGTGGAGACCCTCCTGCGCAGGATGGTCCAACAGATAGAGTACCGAGAAGCCGCGCCTCGGTAGGAGAGAGCACCGAGAACGCCATGCCCGCGCCCGTGCCGTCCGGCTACACCCGAGGCTCCATCCTGTTCCTGGCCAGGGGACTGGACCCCTACGGAGAGGAGCGGCTGTTCCAGCACTTCTGGGAGACCTCCGGCGCGTACGGCTCCCGGATCGTCCTGGTGCCCACGGGCCCCTCTGCCTGGGAGCAGGCCCAACAGCTCGCGGGCCGCTTCCAGGAGTGGGAGTCGGACACCGTGGACGTGCTCCAGGTGACCTGCCGGGAGGATGCGCTGCGGACCGAGCTCCTGGACGTGATCGGGCAGGCCACAGCCATCCTCCTGCTGGGAGACCACCCGTTGAAGCTGGCCACCTTCCTGGGGGGCACCCCCCTGGCCCAGGCCATCCGACGGGCCAACGCCCGGGGCAAGGTGGTGGCCGGCCACGGGGCCGGGGCCGCGCTGCTCTGCGAACACATGATCGCGTTCGACACCCAGGCGGTCCGGGCCCGGGAATCCCCGGTCCCCTTCCTCCACCGCCATCGCATCCAGCTCTCCCCAGGCCTGGGCATCACCAATCGGGTGGTGCTGGACAGCACCTCCTCGACAGTGGGGGAGGGCTGGGACCGGCTGGCCCGCTTGCTGGAAGCCGTGGCCTACAACCCCTTCCTGGTGGGTCTGGCCCTGGAGCGGGACACCGGCGCGGTGATCTACCCCGACAACACCTTGGAGATCATCGGCCGCCACAGCGCGCTCCTCGTGGACGCCGCGGAGATGACCCACACCAACATCTCCGCCTACCGGGATCCCTCTCCGCTGAGCATCCTGGGCCTCCGGCTCCACGCGCTGGGGCCCGGCTACACCTACCGCCTGCAGGAACGCACCGCCCACCCGCCGCCTCCCAGCGACATTCCGGACCAGGGAGTGCCCGAATGGGCCGGGGAAGGGTAGGCAGGTAGACAGCCCAAAGCCATCGTCCTCCCCATCCATCACTGCCAAAGGAGGGTCCTGTGTCGACGACGACGCCCACCACACCATCCCCCACACGGCGCATCCAGATCCACGGCCCCCTGCCCGGTCCCAAGGCCCGGGCCTACATCGAACGGGACGAACAGGTGACCAGCGCGGCCCTGGGCCGAGTCTTCCCCCTGGTCCCTGCCACCGCAGAGGGCTGCTGGATCACCGACGTGGACGGCAACGTCTTCCTGGACTTCTTCGCGGGCATCGCGACCTGCAACACCGGCCACTGCCACCCGGAGGTGGTCCAGGCCGTCCAGGCCCAGGCGGCCCGGGCCCTCCACGTGGGGGGCCCCGACGTCTACAGCCCGGGCTACGCGGAGCTGTGCGAGCTCCTGGTGTCCCTGGCCCCCCAAGGCCCCTACACGGGCGGGTGGCAGGTCTTCCTCACCAACAGCGGCACCGAGTCCGTGGAGGGGGCCATCAAGCTGGCCCGCTACCACACCCGACGCCAGCGGATCATCGCCTTCCGGGGCGCCTTCCACGGCCGGACCACGGGATCCCTGAGCCTGACCGCGAGCAAGGCCGTCCAGCGGCGGGGATTCGGCCCCCTGCTCAGCGGCGTCACCCACCTGGCCTTTCCCAACCGGCTCCGCTGCCCCAAGGGCCGGGACGAGGCCGACTGGGGCTGGGAGATGGCCGAGAGCCAGCTCCGCGCGGTCTTCGAGACCACCACCCCCCCGGAGGAGGTGGCCGCCATCGTGGTGGAGCCCATCCAGGGAGAGGGGGGCTACATCGTGCCGCCAGACGGCTTCCTCCAGGCCCTGCGGGCCCTCACCCAGGAGCACGGCATCCTGCTCATCGCGGACGAGGTCCAGACGGGTTTCGGCCGCACAGGGCGCATGTTCGCGGTGGAGCACTGGGGCGTCCAGCCGGACATCCTCTGCATGGCCAAGGGGATCTCCAGCGGCGTGCCGGTGGGCGGCTTCATGGCCCGGGCCAGCGTCAGCACCTGGCCCGAAGGGGCCCACGGCACCACCTGGGGCGGGAACCCCCTGGGCTGTGCCGCGGCCCGGGCCAGCATCCAGATCATCCAGCGGGACGGGCTGATGGAGAACGCGGTGGCCCAGGGCGAGTACCTGATGGCCCGGTTCCGGGAGCTGGCCCGGGAATGCCCCCTGCTCCAGGAGGTCCGGGGCAAGGGCCTGATGATCGGCCTGGAAATGGTGGACCCACCCACCGCGCAGCAGTGGGTCCAGAGCTGTTTCCAGAGGGGGTTGCTGGTCCTCCCCTGCGGCCAGAGGGCCGTGCGGGTCTCCCCACCCCTCATCCTGACCCGAGAGGAGGCCGAGATGGGCTTCCAGGTCATGCGAGAGGCCCTGCTGGCGTTGGCAGGCTGAGCGAGATCTCCCCACCCCACGAAAGGAGCACACACCCATGGCCAAGAAGCTGGAACCCGGCATGCCCGCGCCGGACTTCGAGACGGTGGACGACCAGGGACGCCCGGTGCGCCTGTCCGACTTCCGGGGCCAGAAGGTGGTCCTCTACTTCTACCCGAAGGACGACACCCCTGGCTGCACCAAACAGGCCTGCAGCTTCCGGGACAACCACGCGGTCCTCCAGGAGAAGGGCGCGGTGGTCCTGGGCGTCAGCCCCGACGGCGTGGAGAGCCATCGGAAGTTCAAGGAGAAACACCACCTCCCCTTTCCCCTCCTGGTGGACCCGGACCACCGCATCGCGGAGCTCTACGGCGTGTGGGGAGAGCGGAGCCTGTACGGGCGGAAGTTCATGGGGATCCAGCGCAGCCAGTTCGTCATCGACGAGGAGGGCACCCTCCTGGACGTGAAGTACGGCATCCGCCCCAAGGACAGCGTGCCCCGAGCGCTGAAGGCCATCCAGGACTGAGGGGAGGGCGCTCCTACCACAGGGGAAGGATCCGCTCGTGGATCGCGGCCACCAGCCAGGAGGCCTGGGGGAAGAAGTCGGCCTCCAGCTCGGGGGGCGGCGTGATCCCGTTGCGGGCCCCCACCACCACCGGGGGGCCATCCAGCCAGTCGAAGGCCCGTTGGGCCAGATGGGAGGCGATGGTGTGGAGATATGAGCCCCGCTCGCACGCATCCCCGACCAGGAGGACCCGGTTCGTCTTGCGCACCGAGGCCACCAGGGGCCCGTAGTCCAGGGGCACCAGGAAGCGGGCATCGATGACCTCGGCCGAAACACCGTAGCGCCGGTCCAGGATCTCCGCGGCCTCCAGGGCCCGATAGAGGGCGGGTCCCAGGGTGATGAGGGTGATGTCGGTCCCCTCCCGTCGGATCGCCGGCTCGCCTTCCGGGACCTCGTAGTAGTCCACGGGCACCCCGCCGGGCACCAGGGTCTCCGGCTCCGGGTAGAGGCGCTGGCTCTCGAAGAAGATCACCGGGTCCGTGCCCCGGAGAGCCCGGTTCAACATGCCCTTGGCATCGTAGGGGGTGGCCGGGTAGTAGACCTTGAGGCCGGGGATATGGGCCACCAACGCGGACCAGTCCTGGGCGTGCTGGGCCCCGTATCTGGCCCCCACAGAGACCCGGACCACCAGGGGCATCTCCAACACCCCACCGGACATGGCCTGCCACTTGGCCATCTGGTTGAAGAGCTCGTCCCCGGCCCGCCCCATGAAGTCGCAGTACATGATCTCCACCACGGCCCGGCCACCGCTGAGCGCGTAGCCCACTCCCGCGCCCACGATGGCCGCCTCCGCGATGGGGGTGTTGAACAGCCGGTGGTAGGGCAGGGCCTCGGTGAGCCCCCGGTAGACCCCGAACGCGCCCCCCCAGTCCCGGTTCTCCTCGCCGAAGGCGATCAGGGTGGGGTCCTCGTAGAAGCGATGGATCAGGGCCTCGAAGAGGGCCTCCGCGTAGGTGACACAGCGCATCCGCGGCCGGGGCCGGCCCGACGGATCCAGGCCGAAGCGGAACTTGGCCGTGGTCTCCCGCCAGCGGGTGGCCTCCTTCGGGATCAGGACCTCCGGCGGACGATGGTCCAGCCGATCCCGCAGCTTCTGGGAGAACATCAGCCCCTCCAGGGTTCCTTCCTCCAGGCTCAGCCGGGGCGAACGCCGCAGGTCCGCCGCGGCCTCCAACACGTGGACCAGCCGCTCGTGGAACTCCGCCCGGAGGGCATCCAGCTCCTGGGCGGTGGCATGGCCGTGGGCCAACAGGTAGTCCCGGAAGGTCACCAGGGGATCCTGCTGGCGCCACCATTCCACCTCCTCTCGGGTGCGGTAGGCCGAGGCATCGGAGGGAGAATGGCCCACGAAGCGGTAGGTGATGGTGTCCAGCAACACCGGCCCCCGTCCCTCCTCCAGGATCGGACGCTTCCGGGCAAAGGCATCGGCCACGGCCAGGGGATTGAAGCCGTCCACCCGCTCCGCGTGCATGGCCTCGGGGTTCACCGCCAGCCCGGCCCGAGCCAGGACCCCCATGCCCAGGGTCTCACCGTAGGGCTGGCCCCCCATGCCGTAGAAGTTGTCCACAAAGTGGAACAGGACCGGGGGTGCTCCCCGGACCTCTCGGGGCCAGAGGAGCCGGTACTGGTCCATGGCGGCCAGGTTCATGGCCTCCCACACAGGCCCACAGGCGATGGCCGAGTCGCCGATGTTGGCCACCACAATGCCCGGCCGCCGGTTCACCCGCTTGAAGAGGGCCGCGCCCACCGCAATGTCCGCGGAGCCGCCCACGATCGCGTTGTTGGGCATGATGCCGAAGGGGGGAAAGAAGACGTGCATGGACCCCCCCAGACCCCGGTTGAAGCCCGTGGCCTTGCCGAAGATCTCGGCCAGCGTCCCGTAGAGCACGTACACCAGGGCCAGGTCCCGCAGGTCCTGGTGGGGAAGGGTTTCGGCCACCCGCAGGATCGCCCCGTCCAGGTACTCCTCCATGATGGCCTGGAGGGCCTCCTCCTCCAGACGACGGATGGCCACGAAACTCTTGGCCAGGACCTCGCCGTGGCTGCGGTGGGAGCCGAAGATCAGGTCCTGGGGGCCCAGGTGATAGGCCATGCCCACGGCCACTGCCTCCTGGCCGATGGAGAGGTGGGCCGGTCCCCGGTGGGTGTACTCGATGCCCGCGAAGGCCCGCTGGCGCTTGATCTGGTCCAACATGGACTCGAACTCCCGGATGTAGACCATGTCCCGGTAGATCTGCACCAGGTTCTCCCGGCCGTAGCGGGCAGCCTCCGCGTTCGGGTCGGGCACGTAGACGTTGATGGGGATCGCGGGCGCCCGGAGCTCCCCCGGCCGACGCATCTCCCGAGGATCGATGGCGATCTGTTTGGGCATCTCACGTCACCTCCACCGCGCGGCACTTCCACCCCCGGAACAGCGCGGCCGCCCCCGGATTCCACCGGCACATCCCAGGACCCGGGGCATCCCCGCTCGGGCCCCAGGCCCGATAGGGTCCAGAGACCCCGCTCGCCGGGGCTAGGTCGTGTCCCGGTGGACAGGGGAAGGTCCCCTGGTGGAAGGGGAGGATGGTCCGGGCCGATGTCCGTCGCCCTGGGGCAGGTGGACGTTGGGCAGGGACCGGGAACGCGGGCCCGGGCCCGAACAGCCAGCCATTCCGGGCCTTCCGGCCATTCCCGGGCTACTGCCGGGGACGTTTCAAGCCCAGACGCCGGCCTTCACGGCGGGCCAGCCAGGCGCTGGACTCGAAGAAACCGTAGGTGCGTCGTACCGGCTCGTACCGCCGCTGCAACAGCTCATCCAGGTCTTCCACCATGAGCTGCCACAGGGTGCGCTCCAGCTCCTCGATCCGGTGGAGCATCTCCCCGGGGGAGGCCGGCACGGGGATGTCCGCGTAGCTGGGTGGATGTCGATAGCTCTTGGGGAAGGTGATGGCCTCGGTGGGCAGGCGGGGCAACACGCCCAGGGCCACCGCGGCCATGCCGAAGGCCAACAGTTGGTTCCGTACCCGCTCCAGTTGAGCCGGCCCTGCGGAGGCAGAGCCCTCCTCCTGCAGCCCCAGCTCCCGGCTGAACGCGTCCCAGTCGAAGAGGACCCGTTCCAACAGATAGCGAAGCTCGCCCCGATCGGCCACGTCTGCGGAACGGACGCTGAGGACGAAGCCCTCCCGGACCCGTCCCAGGTAGTCCCGGGCCTGGTTCAGGATCACCTGCTCCACCTGGGCCAGGCGTTCGCCCCGATCCCGGGACAGATCGTGCTCCAACTGGAAGCAGAGGAGCTGGACCGTGGTCTCGGCCAGCTCACCGATGGCTGCGAAGTCGTGCAAGGGCTTCAGGTTGGCACGCATGGTGGACATTCTCCAAACAGACACCTTCCTCCGACGCAGGAACGCACACACGGCTCCACGGGACACCACGCGCATTATAGCACAGGGGGACAAGGGCCGTCATACCTTGTTTTCGACCGCCCCCCTGGCCCTGCACCTGGGGATTTCCCAGGAATTCCCAGGGTGGAACCGGGTTCCCGGCCCACCCCCACCCCGGAAAGGGTCCTCTCCGGCTTCCCGGGCCCCTGCTTGCCTTGCCCTTTGGTCGTGGATCGTCTATGATCGGGCCATGTCCGCCATTGCCTCCCACACCGATCGAGGAGCCGAACATGACCGAGTACAAGGACATCCTGGTGGAGACCCACGGTCGGGTAGGATTGGTCCGGCTGAACCGCCCCGGGGCCCTGAACGCCCTGAGCCCCCAGCTCATGGAGGAGCTCTGGGACGCCCTGAGCGGTTTCGACCAGGACGAGGCCGTCGGCGCCATGGTCATCGCGGGCAACGAGCGGGCCTTCTCCGCGGGCGCGGACATCAAGGCCATGGCCGACGCCACCCTGGTGGAGATGCTGAACCGGTCCCTCACCGACGCCTGGCACCGGGTCGCCCAGCTCCGCAAGCCGGTCATCGCCGCGGTGAGCGGCTACGCGCTGGGCGGTGGCTGTGAGCTGGCCATGGCCTGCGACCTGATCGTGGCCTCGGAGACGGCCCAGTTCGGCCAGCCGGAGATCCAGATCGGCGTCATCCCCGGTGCGGGCGGCACCCAACGGCTGACCCGGATCCTGGGCAAACACCTGGCCATGGAGATGGTCCTCAACGGCCGCTTCCTCTCGGCCCAGGAGGCCCTCCAACACGGCCTCGTCAACCGGGTGGTCCCGGTGGAACACTACCTGGAGGAGGCCCTCCAGTTGGCCGCCCAGATCGCGGACCGGGCCCCGGTCGCGGTCCGCCTGGGCAAGGAGGCCGTGAACAAGTCCTACGAGATGACCCTGGCCGAAGGGCTGGCCCTGGAGCAGAAGTACTTCTACATGCTCTTTGCCACCGAGGACCGCCAGGAGGGCATGCAGGCCTTCATCGAAAAGCGCAAACCCCGCTGGAAAGGGCGATGAGCGCCCCCCTCGCCCACGGAGGAGAACGGCTCCCATGGACTGCCCCAAGTGCGGCACCTGGAACCCGGACGACAAGGAGGTCTGCTGGCGTTGCCAGACCCCCCTGCCCAAGCCCGAGCCCCCCAGGCGAAAACGCCAACCCCAGCTCTTCCTGGGCCTGCCCCTGTGGGCCTGGATGGTGGTCCTGCTCCTCTTCCTCGCGCCCACCTTCGCCCAGTGCTTCTTCCTGCCCACCGGGTGAGCCCCTCCAGGAGACCCTGCCGTGGCCCACGACGACACCGCCTTCCGCCTGCTGGCCGAACTGACCGGGCTCTCGGGCGTGTCGGGCCAGGAAGAGCCCCTGCGCACCGCCCTCCGAGACCACCTGGCCTCCCGGGTGGACCGGGTCCGCACGGATGCCCTGGGCAACCTCCTGGGCATCAAACACGGACAGCCCGCCGGGCCCCGGCTCCTCCTGGCCGCACACATGGACGAGATCGGCCTGGTGGTCACCCAGATCGAAGGGGGTTTCCTCCGCTTCGCTCGGGTGGGTGGCGCGGACCTGAGGGTGCTCCCGGCCCAGGAGGTGACGGTCCACACCGCCCAGGGCGACCTGCCCGGCGTCGTCGCCAGCCGACCGCCCCACGTCCTCGGGCCCGAGGAACGGCGGCGCCCCTTCCGGCAGGCCCAGCTCTTCATCGACCTGGGCCTGGAGGAGGCCCAGGTCCGGGAACGGGTCCAGGTGGGGGACTTCGTCTCCCTGCGCCAGGAGACCGTCCGCCTGGGCCAGGCGTTTGCCACGGGCAAGGCCGTGGACAACCGGGCCTCCCTGGTGGTCCTGCTGCGCACCCTGGACCACCTGCAGACCATGGCCCACGCCTGGGAGGTGGTGGCCCTGGCCACGGTCCAGGAGGAGATCACCCTGGGCGGTGCCTACACCGGCACCTACAGCGTCCGCCCCCACGTGGGCATCGCGCTGGACGTGACCTTCGCCCGCCAGCCCGGGGTCGCGGACGAGGAGGGGGTGGCATGGGATCGAGGACCGGCCATCGCCCTGGGCCCCAACATCCACCCTCGGGTCCGGGAACGGCTGGTGGAGACGGCCCAACGCCACGAGATCCCCTACGTGGAGGAGGTGTTGCCCGGCCACAGCGGCACCGATGCCTGGGCCATCCAGGTGACCCGGTCCGGCGTGCCCACCGGCCTGCTCTCCCTCCCCATCCGCAACATGCACACCCCCGGGGAGACGGTCTGCCTCCGGGACATGGAGCGGACCGCCCGTCTCCTGGCCCATTTCATCGCGGAGCTGGAGCCGGACTGGACCCCGTGAACCCATCGCCTCCAGGAGCATCCATGGCCTTCGATCGCCGGTTGCTGGAAGCCCTCTCCAACGCCCGGGGCATCCCGGGCCAGGAGGACGCGGTCCGAAGCCTCCTGCAGGAGGCCCTGGCCCCTGTGGCCGACGCCCTCCACACCGACAGCCTGGGCAACCTCTTCGTCCACCGGACAGCCGAGGGGCAGACCGTGGACCCACCCCTGCGAGTGATGATCGCCGCCCACATGGACGAGGTGGGGGGCATGGTGCTGAAGGTCAACGAGGACGGCACGGTGAAGTTCCGCAACGTGGGGGGGCTGGATCCCCGGATCCTGCCCGGCAAGCGGGTGCGCATTGGCCCCCAGGGGATCCCCGGCGTCGTCCTGGTCCGGCCCATCCATCTGGAGCGGAAGGACAGGGACCGGGTGCCCCCCATCCAGGAGCTGGTCATCGACACCGGCGGCGCCCAGGGGATCCGCCCCGGGGACATGATCACCTTCGACACCCGTTTCGAGCCCCTGGGGAGCCTGTGGAAGGGCAAGGCCTTCGACGACCGGGTAGGCTGCGCGGTGCTCGCGGCCCTCCTCCAACGGCGCTACCCCTGCGAGGTGGTGGGGGTCTTCACCGTCCAGGAGGAGATCGGCCTGCGGGGTGCTCGAGTCGCTGCCTACACGGTGGCCCCCCACGTGGCCCTGGTGCTGGAGGGGACCATCGCGGACGACCTGCCCAAGGACCGGGACGCGAGCCCCGTGACCCAGGTGGGCCGAGGACCGGCCCTCTCCCTCATGGACCGCAGCGCGTCCTTGGACCGTCGACTGGTGGCCCTGCTGGTGGAGACTGCCCGGGCCCACGGCATCCCCTACCAGTTCAAGGAGCCCGGCCGGGGCGGCACGGACGCGGGGGCCATCCACCTGGCCCGAGAGGGCGTGCCCTCCGCGGTGGTCTCCGTCCCCTGCCGCTACATCCACGCGCCGGCCAGCCTGCTCCATCCCCAGGACGTGGCACACACCCTGGCCCTGATGACCAAAGCCCTGGAACGGCTGGGCCAGGAGGACCCCCGGCGCTGGCGTACCCGTTCCATCCACCCTCAGCCCCCCAGCGAGTGACGCCATGAAGCGACTGATCCAGGAGCTGTGCAACCTCTACGGGCCCAGCGGCCAGGAGGAGGCCGTCCGAGACTACATCGCGGAGCAGATCCGCCCCCATGTGGACGAGATGCGGGTGGACCCCCTGGGGAACCTGGTGGCCCGCCGGGCACCCACCCGGCCCCAGGGCCAGGGACGCCGGCTGCTCCTGGCCGCGCACATGGACGAGATCGGGGTCATGGTGACCCATGTGGACGAGAAGGGATTCCTCCGCTTCACCGGGGTGGGGTTCCCGCTGCGCACCACCCTGCTGGGAAGCCGGGTGGTCTTCTCCAACGGGGTCCACGGCACCTTTGGCCTGGAGGGCAAACCCCTGCCCACCGAGAGCCCGGTGCCCCTGGAGAAGCTCTTCCTGGATGTGGGCGCGACCTCCCGGGAGGACGTCCCCGTGGAGGTGGGGGATGTGGCGGTCTTCCGCAGCCCGGTGGTGGAGCAGGGTCGACGGATCCTGGGCCCCAGCTTCGACGACCGCCTGGGCTGCGCGGTGCTCATCCAGGTGCTGCAGCGGCTCCAGGAGACCCCCCACGAGCTCTACGTGGCCTTCACGGTCCAGGAGGAGCTGGGCCTTCGGGGCGCCACCACCGCAGCCTACAGCGTGGCCCCCGAGGTGGCCCTGGCCGTGGACATCACCCTGACCGGCGACTACCCAGAGGCCGAGCCCATGGCCGTGGGCCTGGGCAAGGGCCCCGCGATCAAGGTGAAGGATCGCCGCATGGTGGCCCACCCCCAGGTACGGCGCTGGCTGGTGCGCAGCGCAGAGGCGGCCTCCATCCCCTACCAGATGGAGGTGCTGGACTACGGATCCACCGATGCCGCGGCCATGCAGATCGGCCGAGAGGGCGCCCTGGCCGGCGCCCTCTCCATCCCCTGCCGCTACGCGCACGCCCCCACCCAGATGGCGGACCTGGAGGACCTGGAACACGGTGTGGCCCTCCTGCTGGCCGGCCTCCAGGCCGAGATCGCCTGAGAGGAGGCGCGCCTGACCTCAGCCCTGGCCATTCGGGTGTCGGCGGCGGATCTCCTGGATCACGGCCGGCACCACCTGGTGGAGATCCGCGATGACCGCCCAGTCGGCCTTGGCCACCATGGCCGCCTCGGGATCGGTGTTGATGGCCAGGATCCGCTTGGCCCCCTTGCAGCCCACGTAGTGCTGGATCGCGCCGCTGATGCCGCAGGCGATGTAGATCTCCGGCGCGATGCGGGTGCCTGTCTGGCCGATCTGGTCGCTGTGGGGCCGCCACCCCTCGTTGGTCACCGCCCGAGAGCAGCCTACCGCGCCGCCCAGGAGCTCGGCCAGCTCCTCCAGCACCCGGAAGCCCTCCGCAGAGCCCACCCCCCGGCCGCCGCCCACCACCACCCGAGCGTCCACCAGGGAGACCCGATCCCGGGCCGCCTCCACCCGGTCCACCACCTTCACCGTCCGCTCCGCCTCCTGGAGGTCCGGGGTGTGGACATGGACCGGGGGCTCGGTGGCCTGGGATGCCGGCCGGGCCTCCACCATGTTGGGGGCCACGGTCATCAGCCTGGGCTCTCCGGCGAGCTCGGCCTCCTCCAGAAGGCTGCCCCCCCAGCGGACCCGGGTCAGCCGATAGGCCGGCTCCGCCGGCTCCACCTGGACCACGTTGGCGGCCATGGGAAGGCCCAGCCGGGCTCCTGCCCGGGCCAACACCTCGTTGCCCCGGGGTGTCCCCGGCGCGATGGCCGCGACCGGCCCCTGGGTCCGGATCCACTCCTCCAGGGCCCGGGCCCAGGCATCCGGCGCATATTCGTCCAGCTCCGGGTGGGTCACGTGGATCACCTGGGAGACCCCGTAGCGGCCCCACACATCCAGGGGGCCAGGGCCTCCCGGATCCACCACCATGGCTGCCAGAGGTGCCTGCAGCCGCTCTGCCAGGCCTCGGGCAAAGGTCAGGGCTTCCCAGGTGTTGCGGGCCACCTGGCCCCGGTCGTGGTCCACCAACGTCAGGATCATGGCAGCACCCCCAACTGTTCCAGGATATCCACCACCTTGGGCGCGACCTCTGGACCGTGGCCCAGGATCTCCGTCTCGGTCCGGCGCTCCTCCGGGACCACCAGCCGTACCAGGGTGGGGCCGCCGGGCTCGAACTTCGGCGCCATCCGGTGGATGGGGGCTTTCCGGGCCCGGAGACGTCCCCGCAGCGAGGGATAGCGGGGCAGGTTGATCCCCTCCAACACGGTGAGGGCCGCGGGCAGGGGCACCCGGTAGATCTCCCAGCCCCCGCCGTGCAGCGGCCGCTTGGCCGTGGCCACACCGGCCTCCACGGCCAGGTCCTTGATCCCGGTGACGATGGGGCGGGCCAGGGCGTGGGCCACCCGAATGCCCACCTGGTAGCCGCCGCTGTCCGCGGACTCGTTGCCGAACAGGAGGAGGTCGAAGGGGCCGTCCTGGGCCTCCAGGGCCTGAACGGCCTGGGCCAGGGCCCGGGCCGTGGCCATGGGGTCCCAGTCCGAGCCGTCCGTCTCCAGAAGGACCGCCCGGTCCACCCCCATGGCCAGGGCATCCCGAAGCTGTTCCTCGGCCTCGGGGGGCCCCAGGGTGAGGACCGTGGCGGAGCCGCCGTGCTGTTCCACCAGGCGGATGGCCTCCTCCACCGCGCACTCCTCGTGGGGGCTGACCGCGAAGCCCAGGAAGCGAGTCTCCATGGCCCGTTGGTCCGGGGTGAGGACGATCCGCTCCCCCGGCGCGGGCACCCGTTTGACACAGACGAGGACACGCATGGTCTACCCCTTCATCCGCTCATTGGTGGGATCGAACAGGGGCCGGTTGCCCGCGGCCGCCACGGTCACCGGGTGCAGGCGGCCGAAGTACTGGACCCGCAAGGACCGGCCCTCCTGGGCGTACTCCGGGGGCAGGTAGGCCAGGAGGATGTGTTTGCCGAGGGAGGGACCGGAGCCCGCGCTGGTGACGTAGGAGCGGCGGCCCTTCCGGTCCTCGATGGGCCGGCCATCCGGGGTCAGGACCGGGCAGTGGCCCACCACGTAGCGGACCCGCTCCTGGACCGAGGCCGGGAAGGGAGGCTGGTGGATGCCCAACATGGGGTACCGGTCCACGATGGGGTCCGGCACCTCATCCATGGTCAGGGTGCACAGGATGGCCGCCGGCTCCTCCTCCCGGGCCTTCAGATAGGCCTCCTTGCCGATGAAGTCATGGCTCTTCACCCGAGGACGGGCCAGCCCTGCCTCCACCGGGTTGTACTCCCCGTCCAGCTCGTCGCCGAAGGCCCGATAGCCCTTCTCCAGCCGGGCCGTGGTGCCGTAGACCCCAATGCCCACGGGCACCAGGCCGTGGGGCCGCCCGGCCTCCCAGAGGAGATCCCACAGCCGTTCCCCCTGCTCGATGGGGGTGTAGATCTCCCAGCCCAGCTCCCCCACGTAGGAGATGCGCACCGCGTGGGCTCGCAGGTCCCCGATCTCCAGGAGCCGGGCCGTGCCGAAGGGGAAGGCCTGGTTGGACACGTCCTCCCGGGTCACCGACTGGAGGATCTCCCGGGCCTTGGGCCCCCACAGGCCCAGGGTGGCCAGGGCGGAGGTCATGTCCTGGAAGTGGACGGAGCCGTCGGTGGGCATGTGACGCAGGAACCACTGGCGATCCCGGCCGCCCATCGCGCCGCCGGTGATGACCCGGTAGTGCTCCGGCCCCAGCCGCACCAGGGTCAGGTCCGACTGGAAGCCCCCCGTGGGGGTGAGGAGCGGGGTGTAGACCACCCGGCCCACAGGGACATCCACCTTGTTCACCACCATGTACTCCAGGAAGTCCACCACCCCCGGGCCGGTGAAGTCGAAGATGGCGAACGCGGTCAGGTCCACCAGGCCGGCCCGCTCCCGCAGGGCCAGGTGCTCCGCATGGATGAGGGGCGACCACCAGCGGGCATCCCACTCGTTGGGGCGGAGCATGAGCCGCCCCGCGTACTCCTCCAGCAGGGGCGCGTTGGCCGTGTACCACTGGGGGCGCTCCCAACCCGCGGCCTCGAAGAAGACCGCGCCCAGGGCCCGCTCCCGCTGGATGAAGGGGCTCTGGCGGACATTCCGAGAGGTGGCATACTGCTCCGCGGGGTGGACGATGCCGTAGGTCTTGTTGTAGAGCTCGGAACAGCGGAGCACGATGTGGCGTTTGGTGCGGGCGTGGTCGGCCAGCCGGGCGATGTCCGCGCCGTGGATGTCGATCTCCGAGGCGCCGTGGGTCATGATCTCCACCAGGGCCCGGGCAAACCCCGGTGCCTCCTTGATCCAGATGGCCGCGCAGGACCAGAGCCCCTTCACCTCCAATGTCTCGCCGATGAGGGGCGCGCCGTCCGGGGTCAGGGAGAGGAGGCCGTTGATGGCATGGCGGACGCCTGCCCCGGGGGCCTCCAATACCTCGGGCATGAGCTCCAGGGCCGCCTCCATCTGGTGGTCGAAGTCCTCTTGGGTGAAGGGCAGCTCCGTAGGGGAGAGGGTGGCCTCCTTCAGCGAGGGGATCTCCTCGGGGTCCACGAAGATGGGCCGGTGGGCGTAGGAGCCCACCTCCAGGTCTGCCCCGTTCTGGCGCTCGTACATGTTCTCGTCCACATCCCGGACAATGGGAAACGCGATCTCGCTGCCCGTCTCCTGGAAGAGGGGGATGGGCCCCACGTCGATCATCTGGTGGACCATGGGATACAGGGGGATGGTGGCCCCGGCCATGCGGGCGATGTAGGGGCTCCACACCCCACAGGCGATGATCACCGTCTCCGCGCGGACGGTGCCCCGATCGGTGTGGACGGCCCGGATCCGCCCGTTGACCACCTGGAGGCCGGTGATCTCCGTGTTGGGGAAGACGGAGAGCACCCCTCGATCGATGCCGTACTGGCGCATGAGCACCCCGGCCTGGATGGAGTCCACCACGCCCACGTCCGGGCACCAGAAACCGGCCCGGATGACCTCGGGGTTGATGTAGGGGACCTTCTCCTTCACCTGGGCCGGGGTCATGAGCTCGCCCCGCTCTCCCCAGGCCAGGGCCGAGGCGACCCGCCGCTTCAGCTCCTCCACCCGGGCCTCGGTACGGGCCACCTCGAAGCCCCCGGTCCGCTTGAAGACGCCCAGCTCCTCGTACTGGCGGATGCTGTCCCGGGTGATGTGGGTCATCTCCTTGGAATGGTCCACCGGATAGATGAAGTTGGACGCGTGGCCGGTGGATCCCCCGGGATTGGGCAAGGGGCCCTTGTCGAGCTGGACGATGTCGGTCCAGCCCTGGCGAGCCAGGTGGTACACCAGGCTGTTGCCGACGATGCCGGCGCCGATGACCACCACATTGGCCTGAGAGGGAAGGGATGACATGACAACCTCCTCGGTTGTGGGTGGTGAGAGGCAGGGACGCAACTCGGTGGGATCGGTTCCTCGAAACCCCGTGGGCCGGAACCCTGGACGGCACCACCAGGACTGTGAAATTATACTGACATTTTACACGGGAGGCAAAACCGGAACGCGAGGGGCCGCGCCGCGGAGACCGAGGCTGCGCCAGAGGACCCGCCCCTCTGCCACCACGCCCTCCTCACCGCCCCGGCAAGAGACCGGGCCGCCACCCGGGAAACCGAGCCGGGGGACCGCGCTCCGCCGAGGGCCCGGGCCGGGAACGGCCGCTCTCCTCACCGGGCAGCCTCCTCGCCCGCGGAGTCGGGCCGGGGGGCCTCGGTAGCCTCCCGGCTCCGGCGCATCCACCGCTCGATGGCCTGGACGATCTCGCCCACCCGGATGGGCCGTACCAGGAAGGCGTCCACCCGGTCGCGGACAGCTCGGTACTCAGCCTGCTGGAACGCACCGGTGAGGAGAAGGAGGGGTGTGTGGGGCAACAGCTCCCGCAGCTCCCGGATCGCCTCCGGCGAGAGCTCCGGATCGTCCTTGGTGTCCACAAAGACCAGGGGCGGATCCACGTAGCCCCGCAGAAGGGCCTTCAGGCCGAGACGGAAGCCCGGCAAGGCCAGGACCCCGTAGCCCCGCTCCTTGAGCTCCGCCAACACCAGGGCCCGGGTCTGCCAGTCCGCGGAGAGCAGGAGCAGGCGGTGGTGGTCGTCCTGGGGCGGAACAGCCTGGGATGAGGGCGGCTCAGGTGTGTTCACCGGGCTATTCCTCGTCCACCTCGCCCGCGGGCATCTGGATCTCCACCACGTTGCCCTGCTCGTCGATGACGATGCGGAAGCCCAACATGCCCAGCCACTGGCGCACCTCCTCGGGAAGGGGCTGTTGGCCGGCCATCTGGTCGATCCGATCGATGGAGCTCTCCAGGGCCGCCTTGGTGAAGAGATCGTCCTGGCCCAGCAGCTCCAACATGCCGGCCACCGCGATCTCCCGGTGCTGATCCACCTGCTCCTTGATGGCCGCCAGGACCTGGCGGTCCACGAGGGCCGCGTCGATGTGGCGCAGGAAACCGTCATCGTCCACCACATAGCACGCGTCGGGGCCCACGTAGCGCACGGGCACCGGTTGTCCTCGGGTATCCACCACCAGGCCCTCGAACATGGCGAAGTGAGCCATGGGTTCGCTCCCAGGTCGAGAAAAGGTTGGATAGCACGGTGGGGCCGTGACCTCCGGCCGCCTACCCAGCCATGGTCCCTGTCCCCGGCTCCCCGATAGGGCCTAGGAGGCCTGGGAGGCCGAGCGGGCCCGAGCCCGGGCGAGCACCGCATCGACGAAGCTCCGCCACAGCCGTCGGTGTTCCGGGGGCAGCTCGAACAGCCGCTCCGGGTGCCACTGCACGCCCAGGGCCCAGGGATGTGTCGGGGACGCGAAGGCCTCCAGCAGCCAGGGAGGGGCCGTGGCCCGGGCCTGGGACACCCAGCCCGGGGCCAGGGTCGCTTCGTCCACGCCCTGGTGGTGGTAGGTGTTCACGGCCAGCTCCTCCACCCCCAGGATCTCGGCCAGCCGGCTGCCCGGCTCCACCCGGACCGGGTGCAGCACCGGCCGCAGGGTGGAGGAACGATGGCCGGGAAGGTCCTGGACCATGCCGCCGCCAGCCGCCACGTTCAACACCTGGCACCCGCGACAGATGCCCAGGACCGGCACCTCCTGGGCCAGGGCTGCCCGGGCCAGGTGGAGCTCCAGCTCGTCCCGGGCCTCGTCGATGGCCTCCGGATCCGCGCCGGACAGGGGCGCCCCAAAACGTCGGGGATGCACATCGCCCCCACCGGACAGCACCAGACCGTCCAGGCCATCCAAGACCGCTGACGGCAGACGTCCCCGGCCATCGGGCTGGAAACAGCGGCCGTCGGGCAGGGTCACCGGCGTATCCGGCGCCAGGACCAGGGTGGTGACCTCCAGCGCGGCCAGGACGTTCCGGTAATGGGCCGTGTGCTTCTGGATCCACTCCAGGGAACCGTGCTTGGCCGTAAGGCCCACCACAGGGCGGAGGCCCGGAGAGATGGGAGCCATGGCTGAGCCCTCGGACATGGGGAGCACAGAACTGGTCTTTTCGTCCGCTTCCGAGTAGGATACAGGAGCCGGCCCGGTCCTGAGGTGCCGGCCCGCGCCCCAGTATACCCCGGTGTTCCGGGGCTATCAAGCCCGGTGGAGCCCGGGAAACGGGGGGCCAAGGCGTCAAGACAATTCAAGACAGGGCAGACCGATCCCCCCAGCGGGGCATCTGCCCCTGCCGGGGGGAGAACGGCTGGTCCAAGCCCCAGGGCCCACATCCCGGCCGCACCTCTGGAGGCAAGATGACCATTCCCACCGTGATCGTGGTGCTCCTGGCACTCCTGGTGTTGGTGGCCGTGTTCGGCCTGGGCTTCGTCTACATCTACTGGTGGATGATCCAGCGGCCCCTGCCCCAACATCAGGGCACCCTGACCCTGGACGGCCTGGACGGTCCGGTGGAGATCGTCCGGGATCGCCACGGCATCCCCCACATCCAGGCCACCACCGAGGACGATCTGTGGCGGGCCCAGGGCTTCGTCCATGCCCAGGATCGGCTGTGGCAGATGGAGCAACAGCGCCGGATCGCCAACGGAACCCTGGCCGAGCTGTTCGGCGAGGCCGCGCTGGACGCGGATCGCTTCAGCCGCATCATCGGCTTCCGCCGGGCCGCGGAGGCGGAGCTGGCCCAGCTCGATCCCCAGGTGTTGCAGGTGTTGGAGCGGTACTGCGAGGGGATCAACGCCTACATCCGCAGCCGGCCCGGCCGCCTGGCCGCGGAGTTCAACCTCCTCCGCACCCACCCCGAGCCCTGGAAACCGGTGGACGTGGTGGCCTTCGCCAAGGTCATGGGATGGAGCCTGAGCCTCAACTGGCAGAGCGAGCTGACCCGCCTCCAACTGGCCCAACGGCTGGACCCGGCCCGGGCTGCCGACCTGGAGCCCGACTACCCGGCCCACAACCCCATCGTGGCCGAGGGCGTGAGCAGCCAGGAGGTGACCCGGCTGGTCCACACCGCCGGACTGATCCTGGGAGAGTACGAGCGGATCCGACCCTGGCTGGGCCCGCTGGCCGACGGCCTGGGCCAGGGCAGCAACGCCTGGGCCGTGGCCGCGGAGCGCTCCGTCACCGGCCGCCCTCTCCTCTGCGGAGACCCCCACCTGAACGTCTCCATGCCCGGGATCTGGTACGAGATCCACCTGAGCTGCCCGACCCTGAAGGTGGCCGGGGCCAGCTTTCCCGGCGCCCCCGGGGTGATCATGGGCCACAACGAGCGGGTGGCCTGGAGCTTCACCAACAGCGGCGCGGACGTCCAGGACCTCTACATCGAACGGCCCCATCCCCAGGACCCCCACCGCTTCGAGCACAACGGCCAATGGGAGCAGGCCACCGTGCTGGAAGAGGTGATCCACGTCCGGCGGCGCCCCACGCCCCACGTGGAGACCGTGGTGATCACCCGACATGGCCCTCTGATCAACGGCCTGGTGGCCGACGGGGCCACCGTGCCCCTGGCCCTGCGCTGGATCGGACACGAGCCCAGCCAGCAGCTCCGGGCCGTCCTGGCCATCAACCGGGCCCAGAGCTGGGAGGCCTTCGACCAGGCCCTGGCCGACTGGGCCGTTCCCGTGCAGAACGTGGTCTACGCCGATGTGGACAACACCATCGCCTACCGCCTGGCCGGTCGGGTGCCCATCCGTCGGTCCGGCTTCGGGCTGGTGCCCATGCCCGGGTGGACGGACGCGCACGAATGGGAGGGCACCATCCCGGACAACGAGCTGCCTCGGGTGGTGAACCCCCCCTCGGGCCTCCTGGTGAGCGCGAACAACAAGCCCGTGGGCGACGACTACCCCTACTTCCTGGGCGCGGAGTTCATGCCGGGGTGGCGTGCCCGCCGCATCGAGGAGATGCTGCGGGCCAAGCGCCAGGTGAGCATCCGGGACATGGAGGAGATCCAGCTGGACACCACCAGCACCTACGCGGAGGTCCTGACCCCTCTCCTCACCGGCGTCGTCAGCGACGATCCCCTGGTCCGCACCGGGCTGCGCCTCCTGCGCAACTGGCGCTATCGGATGGAACCGGACAGCGGCGGCGCGTTGGTCTTCCACTATACCCTGCTCCACCTGCTGCAGATGACCTTCGGCGAGAAGCTGGGAACGGCTGCCACCGGCTATCTGGGCCAGGGAACCAGCCCCCTCTTCCCCATCACCGGGATGAAACACCGAGCCATCACCCGGCTGCTGGAGCTGTTGCAGCAGGAGGAGGAGTCGGTCTGGTACACAGAGGCCCAGACCGGCCGCCCGCGTCGCCGGGAGGAGCTCCTCCACGAGGCCCTGTACCGGGCCACCCGACGGATCCGCAAGGAGGTCCACAGCGCACCTCGCCACTGGGCCTGGGGGCGGGTCCACCAGGTACGTTTCGCCCACCCCATGGGCGGCGTCCGCATCCTGGGCGCGTTCTTCAACCGAGGCCCCTTCCCCGTGGGCGGCGACGGCACCACTCCCTGTCAGATGGACTATCCTCTGCAGCTGCCGCCAGGCCTGGTCCAGGTGATCCCCAGCTACCGCCAGATCATCCACGTGGGCCGCTGGGACGAGATGCGCAGCGTCACCTGCACGGGCCAGTCGGGCCACCCCCTCCACCGCAACTACACGGACCAGATCCCCCTGTGGCTGGAGGGGGTCTACCACCCCATGCCGTGGCACTGGCCCGAGGTGGAGGACATGGGCCTCCACACCCTCCACCTGAGACCCCCTGCCCCGTGATCGGCCCGACACGGTGCCGGCATTGTAATCGGCCCCGTAATGTTCGGGGCCTATGCTCCTACAGGTGAAAACCCTTCTCTTTAATTCGGTGAACCGTAACCAATTGTCGTCCCACCCCACCCCCTCCTAGATCCCAGGGGATGACCCTCCGGAGACGACCGCTTTGGCCCGCGCGGGGAACGCAACGGGTGCCCGGGAGGCCCTCGGTCGCACCCACCGCAGGCCCTGCAACACGGTGCCCCGCGGCCGGGTGCGGGGATGGGGCCCACCCACCGCCGAAGGAGGCAGGAAAGCATGGGCAAGATCACGGCCATCGAGGGCATCGGCTCCATCTACGGGGCGAAGCTCCAGGAGCTGGGGATCCGAACCACCGGGGATCTGTTGACCCAAGGGGCCACTCCACAAGGGCGCCGCGAGCTGGCCCGACAGCTTGGCGTGGACGAACAGCGGCTGCTGCGGTGGATCAACCGGGCCGACCTCTTTCGGGTGAAGGGCATCGGCCGGCAGTACTCGGATCTCCTGGAAGCCGCCGGGGTGGACACCGTGCCCGAACTGGCCCAGCGCAACCCGGACAATCTCCACGCGAGGCTGGTGGAGGTGAACCGGGCCCGGAAGCTGGTCCGCCAACTTCCCACTCCCCGGATGGTCCGGCTCTGGGTGGAGCAGGCCCGACGGCTTCCCCGGGCGATCCAGTACTGAACGCTCCGGGCTCCGGTGCTGGGCTCACGGCCGTGAGCCCAGCACCTCCTCCAACACATCCATCCCCCGCTGCACCAGCTCCATCCGAGCCTGAGAGCCCATGTGGCCGATACGGAAGACCTTCCCGGCCAGCGGGCCGTAGCTGCCCCCCACCCCCATGCCCCGAGCCCGGAGGGCCGCGTCCAGCTCCGGCCAGGTCCAGCCTGGGGGAACCCGGGCCGCAGTGACCGTGGGCGAGGCGATGGCCTCCTCCGCGGGGAAGAGATCCACCCCCATCTCCCGCAGCCGCCGGCGGGTGTAGGCAGCCACCTGGGCATGGCGCTGGAAGACCCGGTCCAACCCCTCCTCCAGGAGCATCCGGGCCGAGATGCCCAGGGCCGCCAGGGCAGCCCAGTTGTGGGTGTAGGGCAGGTAGCGCCGCTGCGGGCCCGTCCGCCAGGGCGCCAACGCGTCGTAGCCCACGTAGCCCACCTGCTCGATGACCTCCCAGGCCCGGGGGCTGACGGTGACCATGGCCAGGTCCGGCGGCAGGCTGAGGACCTTCTGGCTGCCCAGAAGGCCCAGGTCGATCTGCCAGTCGTCCACCCGCACCTCCACGCCCCCGGCGCTGGCCACAAAGTCCACGTAGAAGAGCGCGCCCACCTCTGCGGCAATGGCCCCCAGCTCGGCCAAGGAGGCCAGGGTGCCGCTGGGGGTCTCACAGTGGACCGCGGTCACCAGCCGCGGCTGGAAACGGCGGGCCTCCTGGCGCACCCGATCCGGATCCGGCACCTGGTCGTAGTCGAACCCCACCACCTCCACCTGGGCCCCGATCTGCCGGGCCATCTCCCCGATGCCGTAGCCGAAGACCCCGTTGGCCACGGCCAGGACCCGGTCGCCGGGCCGCAGGACGCTCTTCAGCGCGCCCCACAGGGCCAACATCCCCTCCCCGGTGTGGATGGTGACGTCGTTCTCGGTGGCCAGGATCCGCCGCAACAGATCCTGACATTCCGCGTAGAGCTGGAAGAACTCCTCCTCCAGGTCGGAGCTGGCATAGTCCTGCCGGTAGGCCATCCGCACCGGCTCGGGCACGGACGTGGGCCCGGGGACCAGAGGGATGGTGTAGCGCTCCATGGTGTGGCACCTCCTGTGGCGGGCAACAACGAGCGGACCAACCTGGGACCCGGGACCCCTCCCACTTCCTCCAGGACGAGCCCCAGCCCCCGGAGATCCAGGGCTCCGGTCCAGCGCCCGGACGGGAACGGGCTCCTGGGCCCAAGGCCAGAGCCGCCGAAGGCAAGGGCCGCCCCGAAGAAATCACCGCCGAGGCGTGGGATGTGGGGCATCTGCCCCGGATCCATGTGGAGAATCCCAGGCCAGTATACCATAAACGTCATGGAGATCGACCCAGCGATCCGGGTTTTTCCCGAATGACGCCCAGGGCCATATGAGGTATGCTCCAGGGGAGACGGGCTCCGGACCGTCGCCATGGCCCGTCCGGGCCCGGAGGCGCTTGGCCGAAGGAACGATGGCGACCCGATCTCGTCTGCGGCTCCCATAACCCGACATAACTGTTTTTGATCGTTCAGGCCCCTCCCCCATCTTTTTGCGAATGGATGGCATCGCCTTTCCCGCCGCCGGAGCTCGAATTTCCTTGCGTTTTGGGCCTTGCTTTTTTTCCGAAGTTGTGGGAGAATGTGGGGCAAAGTGGGGCATCTCCCCACGGCACCCCGACCGCTCCACACCACTGTGGGACATTCCGAACACATGTTCGACACCTGGGCGCGGATCGCCGGGCGCCCCTGGGCCGACACGACCCGGTATGCCCAGCCATCTAGGCCATTCGTCGGATAGGAGAACCGGGTGTTTCTCGGCGAATATATCCATACACTGGACAGCAAGGGACGGCTCACCATCCCGGCCAAGTACCGGGATCGGCTGGTGCCCGGCCTGGTGGTGACCCGCAATCCTCTGGATCCGTGCCTGCTGGTGATGCCCCTGGACGAGTGGGAGAGGCGGACCCATCGGCTGAACGAGATGCCCATCACCAGCCGAGAGGTCCTCATGTTGCGGCGTCTGCTCTTCACCGCCGCGGAGGACCTGAAGCCGGACAGGCAGGGTCGCATCCTCATCAGCCAACGTCTCCGGGAGATCGCGGGCATCGAGAACGATGTCCTCATCGCGGGCATGAACACCTACCTGGAACTGTGGGATCCCCAGCGGTGGGAGGAGAAGGTCCTGGAGCCCATGGCCGAGGGCCACCTGGTCGGCGATCTCTTCGCCGCCCTCGGCGTATGAGCGGCCAGCCCGCCACGCCATCCGGGCATCTTCCCGTTCTGCGGGAGGAGGTGTTGGAGGGGCTGGCCGTCCGCCCCGGGGGACGCTACCTGGACGCCACCGTAGGAGGTGGAGGGCATGCCCAGGCCATCCTCCAGGCCTCTGCCCCCGATGGCCGGGTCCTGGCCCTGGACGCGGACCCGGAGGCCATCCAGCGGGTGCGGGCGCGGCTGGCCCCCTACGTGGAGCAAGGCCGCCTGATCCTGGTCCAGGCCTTCTTCGATGAGATGGCCTCGGTCGCGGCGCACCGCGGCTTCCGGCCGGTCCACGGGATCCTGATGGACCTGGGGGTGAGCAGCTACCAGTTGGACGAACCCCGACGGGGCTTTTCCTTCCAGGCGGATGCCCCGTTGGACATGCGCTTCCATCCCGGCCAAGGCCCCAGCGCGGCCGACCTGGTCAATCGGCTCTCCGTGGAGGAGCTGGCCGAGATCCTGTGGCGCTACGGCCAGGAACGCCACAGCCGGCGGATCGCCCGGGCCATCGTGGCCGCTCGCCCCATCCACACCACGGGCCAGTTGGCCCGGATCGTGGAACGGACGGTGGGGAGACGGGGCAGCCCCCGCATCCACCCGGCCACTCGCACCTTTCAAGCCCTGCGCATTGCGGTGAACGACGAGCTCGGCCGCCTGGAACGGGCCCTCCCCCAAGCCCTGGACCTCCTGGCCGTGGGCGGTCGCCTGGCCGTCATCAGCTTCCACAGCCTGGAGGACCGGATCGTCAAGCACTGGATGCGGGAGGAGGCCCGCGACCGGGTCCACATCCCTGGACATCTCTGGGAGGAGGCCCGGACGCCCCGCCTCCGCATCCTGACCAAGAAGCCGATTCGACCCACCTCCGCGGAGGTGGCCCGCAACCCCCGCAGCCGCTCGGCCCGACTGCGGATCGCGGAGCGCATTGCCTGACCCACCTGTCGTCGCCATCGGTTCCTTTGATTCGGTCTCACCATCCATCGCCCAGTCACCATCCATCGCCCAGGACGTCGCCCATGTTCCAGAACAACGCATTCCCCCGGCCTCTGGACCTGCCCGCGCCGTGGCTGCGCCCGGTGCCCCTGCGGGAGCTGATCGGCCACCTTCCCTGGCCGCGCACGTTCCGGGACTACCTCCAGTGTCTGCTGGCCATGCTCCTGCTCAGTGGCCTGGCCGCCCTCCAGATCCAGGCCTCCATCCAGGTGACCCAGGCCCGCCAGACCCTGGCCGAGCTCCGCATGGAACGTCGGCTCATCCAGCAGTACAACGCCGAGCTCGTGTGGCAGATCGGCCAGGAAACGGCCCTGGAGACCGTCCGGGCCCGAGCCCTGGAGTGGGGCCTGAGGCCCGCACGCCAGCTACCCCTCTTCCAGGCCATGGCCGGGGCGACAGCCCCCCCGCTCGGCCAGCCCGTGGGCCTGCAGCCACCGGGGGCCCCGGATCTCCTCGCCGGCCCGAGCTTGGCAGAGGCCTCCCAGCCCTCCCGGATGGGCAGCCTGCGGGGGTGGTGGCGCGAACAGTGGCCCCAATGGCAGGCCGTCATGGACCATTGGCTGACCCGTACCCAGGAACTCATCCGGTAGCTCTCCATGTCCCACCAGCCCCCCACCCCCCAGGAGATGGAGGCCGGGGCCGGGCTTCCGGCCGACGGCCAACAGCCTGGCTCCGGCCTGGCCAGCTCTCGGGCGTACCGGCGACGGCTCCTGGTCCTCCAACTGGCCCTGCTGATGGGGACCACCTTCCTGGTCCTGCGCCTGGTGGACTTCCAGATCCTGCGGTGGTGGCAGCAGCGGGCCGATCCCCTGGTCCGGATCGCGGCGGCCCGAGAGCTGGACCCGGCCCCCTGGGGCAGCATCGTGGACCGCCAAGGCGCGCCCCTGGCCCTGGATCGCTACGTGTACCGGCTGGTGGTGGCCCCCAAGACCTTGGGGCAGGAGGAGGCCGCGGCCATTGCCCAGGTCCTGGAGCAGATCGCGGGCATCCCTGCCTCCCAGACCCTGGCCACCATCCAGGCCAACCCCGATTCGGTGAACACCGTCCTCGCGGATGGCCTTCCGGTGGAGGTGGGGCTGGCCTTCCTCCGGGAGCGTCGGCGCCAGCGAGAGGCCGGCACAGAGCTGGTGTCGGCCCTGAACCGGGTGAGCGTCCGCAGCCTGCCCCAGCGGGCCTATCCCCAGGGTTCCCTGGCCAGCCACGTGATCGGCCTGCTCAACCTGGATCGAACCCCCCTCTCCGGCCTGGAGCACTACTACCGCAACTTCCTGCCCGCGGACGGCAATCCTCTGCCCCCCGGCCAGACCGTGCCCGCGGAGGTCCTGGACCCGGACCAGCGGCGCTATCTCCTGGCCGTGGCGGATCGGGGCCTGCTCCTGACCCTGGAGCGGGGCGTCCAGTGGATCCTGGAGGACGAGCTGCGCCAGGCCGTGGAGCTCCACCAGGCACAGGCCGGGGCCGCGATTGCCATGGATCCCCATACCGGCGCTATACTGGGGATGGCCAGCTGGCCCACCTACGACCCGAACCGGTACTACGAGGAGACCCGCCTGGAGGCCTTCACCAATCGGACCGTGGCCAGCATCTACGAGCCCGGCTCGGTCTTCAAGGTGGTGACCATGGCCGCCGCCCTGGACGCCGGGGCGGTGTCGCCCTCCACGGTCTTCACAGACACCGGCACCATCGTGGTGGGGGGCCGGGCCATCTTCAACAGCAACAACCGGATCCAGGGGGCCCTCTCCGTGGCCGACGCGCTGGCCTACTCCAACAACGTGATCACCGTCCAGGTGGCCCAGACCCTGGGATTGAAGCGCTTCTACGAGTACGTAGGCCGCTTCGGCTTCGGCGAGCCCACCGGCGTGGACCTGAGCGACGAGGAGGACGGCCTGGTCAAGTGGCCGGGCACCGAGCTGTGGAGCCTCTCCGACCTGGCCACCAACAGCTTCGGCCAGGGCATCTCGGTGACCCCTCTCCAGATGCTCCGGGCCGTGGCGGTCATCGCCAACGGGGGCGTCCTGGTGCGGCCCTACCTGGTCCAGGCCCGGGTCGCGGAGGGGCAGGCCCTCTTCACCGAGCCCGTCCACATCCGTCAGGTGATCCGTCCCGAGACGGCCGCGGCCATGCGCCGGATGATGGTCCACACGGTGGAGGTGGGCAACCCCCGGGCCCAGGTGCCCGGCTACCGGGTGGGCGGCAAGAGCGGCACCGCGGAGCTCATCGGCGAGGGGGGCTACACCGAGGAGGAGACCAACGTCTTCTTCGTGGGCTTTGCCCCGGCCGAGGAGCCCAAGGTCGCCCTGCTGGTGATGCTGGAACGCCCCAACCCGGACATCGCCCGCTGGGCCGCGGACACGGCCGCGCCGCTCTTCGCCCGGATGGTCCTCCGCCTGATGATCCACATGAACGTGCCGCCCACCGAGCCCGAGTGACCCGGACCCTGACCGTCTATGGCTGAACGTGTGGCCCTGCCCACCCAGATCACCCAACACACCCTGTGGCAGGCCCTGACCGGAACGACGCCCCCCTTGGCCCTGCCGGCCACCCCCATCGCTGCGGCCACATTGGACAGCCGAGAGGTGCGGCCCGGGGGGCTCTTCGTCGCCCTGCCCGGACAGCACACGGATGGGCACCTCTACGTGGGCCAGGCCCTGGCCCAGGGGGCCGCCGCGGTGATCTGCGAGCCCCGAGGCCTGGAACACCTGGACGGCCAGCCCGCCCTCCCCGTCCAGTGCAGCGGCTCCCCCTTCCAACGGCCTCCACTGGACCCTGCCGAAGGGGAACGGCCCCTGGTCTACGTGGTGCCGGACAGCCTGGCCGCGCTCCAGGCCGTGGGCGCGTTCCAGCGCCTCCATCGCACCCGCCCGGACCTCCGGGTCATCGGCATCACCGGCAGCGTGGGCAAGACCAGCACCAAGGACCTGGCCGCGGGGGTCCTGGCCCAGCGGTACCCGGTCCACGCGAACCCGGGCAACCTGAACAGCGAACAGGGCCTCCCCCTGACCTTGCTGGGGCTGGGCCTGGAACACCAGCGGGCCGTCTTGGAGATGGGCATGTATGCCCTGGGCGAGATCCGGAACCTCTGCGCGCTGGCCCGACCCCACGTGGGGGTGGTGACCAACGTGGGGCCCAGCCACCTGGAACGGCTGGGAACCCTGGAACGGATCGCCCAGGCCAAGGCCGAGCTGGTGGAGTCCCTGCCCCCGGCCGACGCAGGCGGGGTGGCCATCCTGAACTGGGACGACGAGCGGGTGCGGGCCATGGCCTCGCGCACCTCGGCCCGGATCTTCCGCTACGGCCTGACGCCCCAGGCGGACCTGTGGGCCGACGAGATCGAGGGGCTGGGGCTGGAGGGGATCCGGTTCCGCTTCCACCATCGGATCGGACCGGACCGGGAGGAGACCCTCTACGTCCGCATCCCTCTGCTGGGGCGACACAGCGTCCACACCGCGCTCCGGGCGGCCGCGGTGGGCCTGGTGGAGGGGTTGACCTGGCCGGAGATCGTGGCCGGCCTCCAGCGCTCCACCGGCCAGCTCCGCCTGGTGGCCGTGGCCGGTCTGGAGGGCAGCACCATCATCGACGACACCTACAACGCCAGCCCCTCCAGCACCCTGGCCGCCCTGAACCTGCTGGCCGACCTGCGCAACGGCCACTTCAGGCGACGCATCGCGGTGCTGGGCGACATGCGAGAACTCGGCAGCTACACCCAGGAAGGCCACCGGCTGGTGGGCATCCGGGCCGCAGACGTGGTGGACCTGCTGGTCACCGTGGGCGAGCTGGCCCGGATCATCGGCCAGGAAGCCCAGGCCGCCGGGCTGCCTCCCGAGCGGGTCCGGGAGTTCGCCTCGGCCGAGGAGGCCATCCGGTTCCTGGAACAGACCATCGGCCCGGAGGACCTGGTCCTGGTCAAGGGAAGCCGGGCCGTGGGCATGGATCGGATCGTGGCCGCCATCAGCGCCTGAACAGGACCCTGTCATGGCATACGCTTTGACCCTGGGCACCGTCAGCTTCTTCCTGGCCGTGATCTGGGGCCGCCCCCTGATCACCCTGCTGCGCCGACACGGCATGGGCAAACAGATCCGCATCGAGGGACCCTCTACCCATCGGGTGAAGACCGGAACCCCCACCATGGGGGGCGTGCTCTTCGTGGTGCCCGTGCTCCTCATCACCGGGGTCCTGAACCTGGCGGACCTGTGGGGCATGAACCTGATCGGCCAGAGCACCCTGTTGCTCTTCTTCTGCATCGCGGCCTACGCGGCCCTGGGGGCCGTGGACGACTGGCAGGGCATCAAGGGGCTCCGAGGTCGGGGAGAGGGCCTGAGCCCCCGGATGAAGAGCGGCTTCCAGTTCCTCTTCGCATCCCTGATCGCCGCGGTCCTCTACTTCGGGCCGCCGGAGTTCGACTACATGGGCGTGCCCGGCCGGCCGGAGTTCGTGCGCCTGGGGATCTGGTTCGTGCCCATCGCCATCTTCGTCATCGTGGGCTCCAGCAACGCGGTGAACCTGAGCGATGGCCTGGACGGCCTGGCCGGCAGCCTGGCCACCACCTGCTTCGTGTCCTACGGCATCATCGCCTACCTGCAGGAGCAGATCTACCTGGCGGCCTTCTGTTTCACCCTGGTGGGGGCCCTCTTCGCCTTCCTGTGGTACAACGCCCACCCGGCCGAGCTCTTCATGGGCGACACGGGCAGCCTGGCCCTGGGCGCGACCCTGGCCCTGGTGGCCCTCATGACCGGCCAGTGGCTGCTGTTGCCCGTGGTAGGCCTGGTCTTCGTGGCCGAGACCGTGTCGGTGATGCTCCAGGTGGCCTCGGCCAAGCTCAGCCGACGCTTCCTGGGACGGGATATCCGCATCTTCAAGATGACCCCCTTGCACCACCACTTCGAACTGCTGGGCTGGAGCGAGACCCAGGTGAAGGAGCGGTTCTGGATCGTGGGGGTGCTCAGCGGCATGCTGGGGGTCGCCCTGGCCTTGCTCTGAACAGAAGACCCGAGAGCACGCGGAGGACGCGACACCCCTTCCAGGGAACCGTACCCCAGGGAACCGTACTGTGGATCCGGTGAGAGCACCCATGTCCCCACCCAACCTCCTGGAGTTCCGTGGCCGCAGAGCCGTCATCCTGGGCGCGGGCCGCCAGGGCCAGGCCCTGGCCCGTTTCCTGGCCCGGGCCGGCGCGCAGGTCACCCTCAGCGACCGGACCCCAGCCTCCCGGCACGGGAAGGCCCGGGAGGCGCTGGCGGATCTCCCCATCCGCTGGGTGATGGGTGGCCACCCCCCGGAGCTCCTGAAGGAGTGCGACCTCCTCTGCCTGAGCGGCGGCGTCCCCCTCCAGAGCCCCCTGGTCCAGGCCGCGCGGGAGCAGGGCATCCCTCTGACCAACGACAGCCTGCTCACCCTGCAGCTCGCGCCCTGCCCGGTAGTGGCCATCACCGGCAGCAGCGGCAAGACCACCACTACCACCCTGGTGGGCCAGATGCTGGCCCACGGCCGCCCGAGAGGCCGCGTCCACGTCGGCGGGAACATCGGCACCCCCCTCCTGGACCGGCTGGAGGACGTGGGGCCCGAGGATCTCCTGGTGTTGGAGCTGAGCAGCTTCCAGTTGGAGCTCTGGGAGCCGACCCTGACGGCCCAGGACCTCCAGGGCCTGGGGCCCCAGGTGGCGGCCCTCCTCAACGTGACACCCAACCACCTGGACCGCCACGGGACCATGGCGGACTACACGAATGCCAAGCTCAACCTGCTCCGCCACCTCCGGCACAACAGCCAGGTGATCCTGAACCGGGACGATCCGGTGACCGGCCGCCTGGCCGGGGTGCCGGACATGCTGCCCCCCCCGAGCTGGGAGGTCACCCACCTCCTGGACCGGACCCGAGAACGGCTTGCGGCCCAGGGGATCCGCCCCCTTCTGTTCAGCCGAAGCCGCCCCCTGGACCGGGGGGCCTGGCTGGAAGGGGAGACCCTGCTGGTGCAGGGCCACCCCTTCGCCCGCCGAGAGCAGGTCCGCCTACGCGGAGACCACAACCTGGCCAACCTCCTGGCCGCGGCCGCCATCGCCGCCGCGGCCGGGGCCTCCCTGGACGGGATCCGCCACGTGGCCCAGACCTTCCGGGGCGTGCCTCACCGGCTGGAGGAGGTGGCCCACCGGGACGGGGTCACCTGGATCAACGACAGCATCGCCACCGCGCCGGAGCGGACCGTGGCCGCCCTGCGGAGCTTCCCGCCCGGAGGCCAGACCCTGGTCCTCCTGGTCGGCGGGCGGGACAAGAAGCTGCCCTGGGCCGACTTCGCGGACGAGGCCCTGGAACGGGTCCAGTTTCTCATCGGCTTCGGCGAAGCGGGCCCCATGATCGTGGAGACGGTGCAGGAGCGGGCCCGGGAGCGCGGCCGTCGCGCACCGGAGTGCGCGGTGGTCCGGCGCCTGGAGGACGCGGTACGCCTGGCCTCCCGGATCGTGGGCCCCAACACCGTGGTGCTCCTGTCCCCGGGGGGCACCAGCTTCGACGCCTATCGGGACTTCGAGGAGCGAGGCGAGCACTTCCGGCGGCTGGTCCAGGAGGTGACGGCCCGGCGGCCCACCCTCACCTCGCTGGGCTGAGGCCCGGGGCCCGGCCTCCGGCTCCCCCAGGGGGGACGCCCCCTCGAACCACGGACAGGGAGGAGGTCCATGGTCAGCACACGTTCCTCTCGGCCACGTGCCTCTGAGAAGAAGGAGCCCAGGGAGGGCCAGGCGCTCCCTGCTCGGCCCTACGACTGGGGCCTGGTCACCGTGGTGAGTGCCCTGCTGCTGCTGGGCCTGCTCATGGTCCTCAGCGCCGGGTTTCCCAAGGCGCTGGAGGTCGGGAGCTCGCCCTACAGCTTCGCCCTGCGCCAGCTCCAGTGGATTCCGGTGGGGGTGGCCGCGCTGATCGTCGCGGCCCGGATCCCGTACACCGTCTGGGAACGGTCCAGCATCCCCATCATGGCCATCGCCCTGTTGGGCCTGATCGCGGTCCTGGTGATCGGAGACGACCGGTACGGTGCCCGCCGGACCCTGTTCAACGGCAGTATCCAGCCCAGCGAGCCGGCCAAGGTCGCGCTCCTCATCTACATCAGCGCCTGGCTGGCCAGCAAGGGGGAGCGTATCCGGGACATCAGCTACGGCCTGGTGCCCTTCGGGGTGCTCATGGGAGGAGTGGCCGGGCTCATCGTGGCCGAACCGGACATCAGCACCACGGTGATCCTGGTGGCCGCGGGGGGTCTGGTCTTCTTCCTGGCCGGCGCGGACATGCGCCAGATCCTCCTGGGAGGGGCCATCGCGGCCCTCACCCTCTTCCTGCTGATCTACTACAACGGCCACGCCCAGGCCCGTCTGGAGAGCTATCTGGCCTCCTACCGGGATCCCCTCCAGAGCACCGAGCAGCAGATCGCCCAGGGGGCCCAGGCCCTGACCGAGGGTGGGCCTCTGGGGGTGGGCCTGGGCCAGGGGCAGGCCAAGTACCCCGCGCGGCTGCCCCTGGCCTGGAGCGACAACATCTTCGCGGTCATCGGCGAGGAGCTGGGCCTGCTGGGTGGCCTCCTGGTCATCGGCCTGTACGGCCTCTTCGCCCACCGAGGCTTTCGCATCGCGAGCCAGGCCGGGGACATGTTCGGCGCGCTCCTGGCCGCGGGGATCACCTGCCTGGTTCTCATCCAGGCCCTGGTCCACATGGCGGTGGCCGTGGCCCTGGCCCCCCCCACCGGGGTGCCCTTGCCGTTCATCAGCCTGGGGGGAAGCTCCCTGGTGACCATGTTGGGGGCCACCGGGATGTTGCTCAGCATCGGCCGCTATGGCCACGTCCCGGTCGGCCGAAGTTCCAGCGGCCCGAGGATGGCCCATGCGCATTTTGATCTCAGGTGGCGGCACCGGCGGTCACGTGTACCCCGCGCTGGCCGTGGCCGCAAGGCTCCAGCCCGCTCCCGGGCCCGGCGTCGGGTCCGCTGAGCGAACGGCCCTGCTCTGGGTGGGGAGCCCGACAGGGGTGGAGCGGGAGCTGGTGAGCCGGGCCCATCTGCCCTACCGGGCCGTGGAGACCGGCGCGCTGCGGGGCCAACGGCCTTTGGCCGTAGCCGGCAACGCGATTAAAATGATGGTCGGCGTACGGCAGGCCCTGGCCATCGTGGACCGCTTTCAGCCCCAGGTCTGTTTCGTCACCGGGGGCTATGTGTGCGCCCCGGTGGTGGTGGCCAGCCGCTGGAGACGGGTGCCGGTGCTCATCTACCTGCCGGACATGACGCCGGGCCTCGCGGTCCGGTGGCTGAGCCGACTGGCCCAGCGGGTCGCGGTGAGCTTCGAGGAGGCCGCCTCCTTCTTCGGCGAGAAGGCCGTGGTCACCGGCTATCCGGTGCGCCCGGAACTGCTGGAGGCGGTCCAGGATCCGAGGGCGGCCCGGGCCCGGCTGATGGAGGCCCTGGGCGCGGTGGACGAGCCCCACCTGCCCCTGACCCTGGTCTTCGGCGGCAGCCGAGGGGCCCGCAGCATCAACCGGGCCGTGTGGGCAGGCCTGGCCGAGCTCCTGGCCCACGGCCCCTTGGTCCACGTGGTGGGCACCCGGGACTGGCCCCTGTTGGCGACGCACCGGCCGGAGCTTCCAGAGGCCCTGGCCCGGCGGTACCATCCGGTGGACTATCTGCACCGGGGCATGGCCTGGGCCCTGGCCGGTGCCGACCTGGTGATCTCCCGGGCAGGGGCCAGCATCCTCGGCGAGTTTCCGGTGGCCGGCCTGCCCGGCGTCCTGGTCCCTCTGCCCATTGCCGGAGGCCACCAGGAACCCAATGCCCGGAAGCTGGTGGAGGCCGGAGGCGCGGTGCTGGTCCCCGATCCGGAGCTGGACCAGGCCCTGGTTCCCACCGTGTCGGCCCTGTTGGCCGATCCGGAACGGCGCCTGCGGATGCGGGAACGCCTGCGTGGCCTGGCCAGACCCCAGGCGGCCCAGGCCATCGCGGCCCAGCTCCGTTCCCTGGCCCAGGAGCGATCCAGCCCATGAGCGACTCCATCGAGCTGACCATTGCCTTCCTCCTCTACCTGCTCCTGTTCGGCTGGATCGGCTACCGCCGGGGACTGGTCCGGGAGATGGCGGTGTTCGCGGTGGGTTTCGGCAGCTACCTGTTCCTGTGGCGCTACGCGAACGCCCTCCGAACCCTGATCAACCTGTTCTGGAAGTTCCTGTACTTCGCCCGAGCAGGCGGCCTGGCCGGCAACGGCGATGCCCTGGACCTGCTCCGGGAGGCCCCCAACCTGGTGCGCCCGGAACAGACCTCCACCGTGGTCTTCCTGCTCTGGGCCGCTCTGCTGCTCCTGACCTACCTGGTCACCAACATGTTGGTGCCCGATACGGTGAGCCGCCCCGGGATCCGGGCCGCCCTGGTGGGGATGGTCAACGGGCTGGTCTACCTGGGGATCTTCCTGCCCCTGTTGGCATCCCTGGTGGCACCGGAGATCCGAGACCGCCTGCCCGCCTCGCCGGAGGAGAGTGTCCTCCGGATCCTGGGCCGGACCTGGGCCCTCTTCGGGGACAGCCTGGACCTCTTCTGGGACGCCTCGTCGGCCCAACGGCCGTTCGTGTTCATGGCCCTGGTGATCCTGCTCCTGGTCCTGGCCGCCCGGAGCCTGCGCCCGGCCACCTGAGCCAAGGAAAGCCCATGGGAGCGCTCGAGATCTACTTCGGCACCATCGCCCTGATCATCGCTCTGGTGGGCGTGGCCCGAGGATACTCCAAGGAGCTGGGCAGCACCATGATCATCATGGTGGGGATCTTCCTGCTGAGTTTCGTCGAACAACAGTTCAACCCCACCGTGCAACGGCTGGTCACCCAGGCCCTGAGAGGAGAGCTGGCGGAGATGGATCCCCCCTTCCTCCTGGGCACCCTGTACTCCACGGTCTTCGTGGCCATGGTCTTCGCGGGGTATGCGGGCCAGGTCATCGTCTTCGATGGCAGGCCCCTGCCCCCGCCCCAGGGGACCATCCTGAGCCTCCTGATCGGGGGGCTCAACGGCTACCTGGTGGCCGGGACCCTCTGGTACTTCCAACATGTCTACGGGTATCCCCTCAGCCGCTTCGGCCTGGTGGTGCCAGATCTGTCGCCCGTGGCCCAGGCCCTGCTCCGGATCCTCCCCCAGGCGGTGGTCCCCTCGCCCACCTGGTGGATGATCCCCATCGCGGTGCTGCTGCTGATGCGTGTTCGAGGATAGGACAATGGCCCCCCACCGCTGGAGAGATCTCCTGGCCCGTTCCCATCCTGGTCTGCGGGTCCACCTGATCGGCATCGGAGGAAGCGGCCTGGCCCCCATCGCCCAGGTGCTGCTCCAACAGGGCATCCAGGTGAGCGGCAGCGACGTCCAGGCCAGTGCCCGGACCCAGGCCCTGGCGGCCCAGGGCGCGCGGATCCACCTGGACCAGAGCGGGGAGCCCCTCCGCGCCCTGTCTGCCGAGGAACGCCCCCATGTGGTCCTCATCAGCAGCGCCATCGGGCCCCACAACCCGGAACGGGCCACCGCAGCGGCCCTGGGCATTCCCGTGGTCAAACGACGGGAGTTCCTCGGCGCCCTGCTGGCACACCGTCCGACCATCGCGGTGGCCGGCAGCCACGGCAAGAGCACCACCACGGCCATGATCGTCCAGGTCCTCCACCAGGCCGGTGTGGACGCGGGCTACATCATCGGCTCGGAGCTGCCCGGCTACGGCCACAGCCACTGGGGCACCCACCCCTACTTCGTGATCGAGGCCGACGAGTACGACCGCATGTTCCTGGGGCTGACCCCCCACATCGCGGTCCTCACCAACGTGGACTGGGACCACCCAGACTGCTACCCCTCCCCGGCCAGCTTCCGGCGGGCCTTCATGCAGTTCGTGGACCGGGTCCACCGGGAGGGGGCCGTGGTCTCCTGCGGCGACGACCCCGGCGCGGAGGAGCTGCGGGCCTTCGCCCCCACCCGGGGCCGGTGGCTCACCTATGGCCTGGCCCCCCACGTGGACGTGCGCGGCGAGGCCCCGGAGCCCACCCCCCAGGGCGGGATCCGGGCCCGGGTTCGCTGGTGGGGCGCGCCCCTGGGGGAACTGGAGCTCCAGATACCCGGACACCACAACGTGCGGAACGCGCTGGCCGCCCTGGTGGTAGCCCGCCACTGTGGCGTGGAGATGGCCCAGGCCCTGGAGAGCCTGGCCCGGTTCCCAGGAGTGGCCCGCCGCTTCGAACTCAAGGGCACCCAGGATGGGGTCACCGTGATCGACGACTACGCGCACCACCCCACGGAGGTCCAGGCCACCCTGGCCGCCGCGCGGCAGCGCTACCGTGGCCGTCCCCTCTGGGCGGTGTTCCAGCCCCATACCTTCAGCCGCACCCAGACCCTGCTCCAGGCCCTGGCCGAGAGCTTCCACCAGGCCGACCACGCCCTGATCACGGACATCTACCCGGCCCGGGAGCAGGACCGCGGCCAGATCCATGCCCAGGACCTGGTGGCGGCCAGCTCCCATGCCTCCATCCAGTACACCGGAAGCCTGAACGCCACCGTGGAACACCTGCTCCAGGCAGTGGCCCCCGGCCACGTGGTGGTGACCCTGGGGGCCGGAGACGTCACCCGGGTGGGTGAAGAGCTGCTGGCCCGCCTGGCCCAACAACCCCTGCAATATGCGTTGTAAGCCATTGACGATACCCTCTACCGTGTGAGAAACTATATCGACTTCCAGATTCCTGAATCCTTCGGCGTGCGGATCGAACAAGGACGCCCCCTGGCGCCCTTGACCAGCATCAAGATCGGCGGACCGGCCGAGTACTTTGCCACAGTCCATCGAACCAACCAGTTGCTCAAGCTGGTGCGCTGGGCCCGTTCCGTGGGGCTGCCCTACCTGATCCTGGGGGGCGGCAGCAATGTCCTGATCAGCGACACCGGCGTGCACGGGCTGGTGATCCACAACCGATGTCGGACCATCCGGGTGGACGAACCGGTCCCCAGCGACTTCTTCGTGGATGCCCGGCCCTTCGTCTTCGCGGAGAGCGGGGCCCTCACCGCCGGGGTGGCCCGGACCGCGGTCCAGGCGGGCCTCACCGGACTGGAGTGGGCGGTGAGCATCCCCGGCACCATCGGCGGCGCGGTGGTGAACAACGCGGGCGCCCACGGCAGCGAGATCAAGGACATCCTGTGGAACGCCCTGGTCCTGGACCAGGAGGGACAGGTCCAGGACACCCGGGCCTCCCACCTGGGCTTCCGGTATCGCCGGAGTATCCTGAAACGGTCCCAGGCCCTCCAGCCCGGCTTCGATCCGGTGGTGCTCACCGTGAACTTCCGCCTGCAGCGGGGCGATCCGGTCCAGATCCGGGAACGTGCGGCCCACTACCTGGAACACCGACGGCGCACCCAGCCCGTGGAGCCCAGCCTGGGCAGCACCTTTGCCAACCCCCCGGGGGACTTCGCCGGCCGGCTCATCGAGGCCGCCGGCCTCAAGGGCTATCGGATCGGGGGCGTCATGGTCAGCCCGGTGCACGCGAACTTCATCGTGAACCCCGGGGGCGTGGGCGCTGCCCGGGCCGAGGACGTGGTTCGCCTGATGGACCACATCCGTCTGAACGTCCTGCAGCAGTTCGGCATCGAGCTCGAGCCGGAGATCCAGTGGGTAGGGAAGTGGAGCCAGGTGAGGTAGATCCCGGCCGGATCCGGGTCGGGGTGCTCTTCGGCGGACGCAGCGGGGAACATCCGGTGTCCCTGATGAGCGCCCGAACGGTGTTGGCCGGGCTCCAGGAGGCTGGATTCCCGACCGTGCCCATCGGCATCACCGTGGAGGGAGCCTGGCTGGTGGAGGACGATCCCCTGGCCCGGCTGGAGGAGGCCCTCCAGGCCCCGGAACCGGCGCTTCGGCCCTTGTCCGGGGCCCGGCCCCTGTGGGCCCTGCTGGCCGATCCCGGCGCCATGCCCCCGGTGGACGTGGTCTTTCCGGTGCTCCACGGCCCCTTCGGCGAGGACGGCACGGTCCAGGGCCTGTTGGAGATGGCCGGGGTGCCCTACGTGGGCTGCGGGGTGCTGGCCAGCGCGGTGGCCATGGACAAGGCCGTGAGCAAGGCCCTGTTCGCGAGGGCGGGCATCCCCCAGGCCCGCTACCGGGTGGTGACGCGCCGTCGCTGGCAGGAAGCCCCCCTCGCGGTGGTGGCCGAGCTGGAGTCGGAGCTGGGGTACCCCCTGTTCGTCAAGCCGGCCAACCTGGGCAGCAGCGTGGGGGTGAGCAAGGTCCGGGAACGGAGGGAGCTGGGCCCTGCCCTGGACCTGGCCGGGGCCTACGATCGGAAGCTGGTGGTGGAGCAGGCCATCCCCGATGCCCGGGAGATCGAGGTCAGCATCCTGGGCAACGACGACCCAGTGGCCAGCGTGCCCGGCGAAGTGATCCCGGCCAACGAGTTCTACGACTACGAGGCCAAGTATCTGCGAGACGACAGCGTGTTGCGCATCCCAGCCCCCCTGGAGCCCCAGGAGGCCGCGACGGCCCAACGGTGGGCCATCCGGGCCTTCCGGGCCCTGGACGGCAGCGGTCTGGCCCGGGTGGACTTCCTGCTCTCGCCCCAGGGGGGGCTCTACCTGAACGAGGTCAACACCATGCCGGGCTTCACCCAGGCCAGCATGTATCCCAAGCTCTGGGAGGCCCAGGGGCTCTCCCTGGCCCACCTTGTCCGCCGGCTGGTGATGCTGGCCCTGGAGCGGCACCGGGAACGGAGCCGCAACCGGATCCAACGAGGGTAGACGGAACAAGCACATGGCTTCACGCCGCGCACAGCGCCGCACCTCCCAGGTCCACTCGGGCTATCGCGGGCGCTCGGCCCGCCTCGTCGGGGCATCCCGCCAGGTCACCTCCAGCCCTGCGGTCCGGGCGCGACGCCATGCTCGGCGCCGCCACCGCTTCCAGCAACAATGGCGGTGGGCCCGGCGCCGCCTGCCCCTGCCCGGCTCCCTGGCCCTGCCAGGCCGTCTGGCGCTCCCGAGCCTGACCTGGAGGGAGCCGAGCAAGCTGTTCAGCCTGGCCCTGCTGGCACTGGCCCTGGTGGGCCTGTGGTGGATGCAGGCGGACGAGGCCTTCTTCGTCTACCAGGAGGACGTCCGCTTCACCGGGCTCACCTACCTGACGCCGGAGGAGCTCTATCCCTACGGCGAACTGGAGACCTGGAGCGCCCTGTGGCTGGACCCGGAGACCATCCGGGCCCAGTTCCAGCGCCACCCCTATGTGGAGGACGTCCGGGTCACCATCCGTTGGCCGGCCCAGGTCACCGTCCAGGTGGCCGAGGTCCGGCCCGTGGCCCTGTGGCAGACCGCGTTCGGGGAACGATGGCTCCTGGAGGACGGCCGGGCCCTGGAGGTACGGCAGGCCGCGGACCAGCCGGGACTGGTCATCCTGGACCCGGGCGGGGACGCCACCGAGCCCGGCCAGCCCCACCTGGCCCAGATGCGCCCCGAGCTGCTGCGCACCGCGCTGCGCCTGGGCCAGGCGATCCCCGGGCTGGAGGAGTTCCGCTACGAACGGGGGCCCGGGCTCCAGTTCCGCTACCCCGGCACGGCCACCTGGGTCCAGTGGGGCAACGAGCGGCAGTTCGAGCGCAAATGGCAGGCCCTGGAGCGACTGCAGAGCCAGATCCTGGCAGAGCCGGCCCGAGCCCGGCTCCTGGGGTTGACGGCCCCGGGCCGCCCCTTTTTCCGCCCTCTGGACGGAACCGGGTGATCTCGGAAAGCGATCTTCAGCAGTTCACGAATTCGTCATAGCAAAGCGGGAGCGGCATCTGAGGATGCCGCTCCCAGAGAGGCGATGCCGCATCGGAGGATGCTCACGCCTCCGTTTGGCTACAATCGTGAATTACCGATCTTCGAGAGATCTTCAGACACTTCGCCCATGACATCTGGCATCCATGGTGTACACTACAGATCGGACGCCCGGCAGGTACCAGAGGCCCATTGACCGCCCCTGGCCCGAGGACGGGCAAAGCACGCACACCCCTGTGACCGAGACGCCGTGACCAAAGAGATCATCGCCGCCATCGATGTAGGGACAACCAAGATCGCCGTGCTGGTGGGGGCCGTGACCCACGACAGCCTGGGCCACCTGAGCCTCCACTTCCTGGGGGCCGGGGTGGTCCCCAGCCGGGGCATCCGCCGAGGCGTGGTGGTGGACGTGCCGGCCGTCACCGCCGCGGTGGGCGAGGCCCTGGAGGCCGCGGAACAGCGAGCCGGGCTGCGGATCACCAACGCCTACGTGGGCATCGCGGGCAGCGATATCCAGACCGACAACAGCCGGGGCATCAGCCCCATCGACAGCCAAGGGGTCACCGCGGGGGCCATGCAGCGGGCCCTGGAGGCGGCCCAGGCCGTGCCCCTGCCGGACACCCGGGAGGTGATCCACGTCATCGCCCGGCGGTGGAAGGTGGACGACCAGGACGACATCCAGCAGCCCCTGGGGATGACCGGCCATCGGCTGGAGGTGGACGCCCACATCGTCACCGGCACCACCACGGCCATCCAGAACTTGGCCCAGTGTGTCTTCGCCCACGGCGTGGACATCGACGAGATGGTGCTGGAACCCCTGGCCAGCGGCGAGGCCGTCCTGACCCCAGAGGAACGCCAGATGGGCGTGGTCATGGCCGACATGGGGGGCGGCACCACGGACCTGGCCTTCTTCCGGGGCAACAGCCTGTGGAGCACCGCGGTGCTGGACCTGGGCGGCAACCACCTGACCAACGACGTGGCCGTGGGGCTGCGGGCCCCCTTCGAGGTGGCCGAGGAGCTGAAGCTGCGCTACGGCCACCTGCTGCCGGAACGGGTCGCGGAGGACGAACAGGTGTGGGCCACGGTCTTCGGCGACCGCTCGGAACGGGCCTTCAGCCGCCGCTTCATCAGCCATATCCTGGAGGCCCGAGCCGAGGAGATCCTGGAGCTGGTCCAGCAGCGGATCCGGGAGAGCGGGTACGGAAACCTGGTGCCCGCCGGCCTGGTCCTGACCGGGGGAGCCAGCCAGCTCCCCGGCACCGTGGAGCTCGCGCGCCGGGTCCTGGGCATGCCCGTGCGCATTGGACGTCCCCACGAGCAACTGCCCATCACCAACCTGCCCCGAGAGCTGCAGTCCCCGGCCTTTGCCACCAGCGTGGGCCTGCTGCTCTGGGGCCTGTACGAGGACGCCCGGGCCATCCACCTGCCGCCGCCCTCGGCCCGGGGCGAGGAGTCCGTGTGGGGCGAGCGGCTGAAGCAGTGGTTCCGTCGCCTGTTGCCCTGATGTGAGCCCTGAAACACCCATGGATTTCCGGTTCGAAAAGCGGAAAAAGGAGAGGAGCCCCATGTCGAAGAAGAGCGGAGCACCCCAGTTCGTGGACAACTTTGCCCAGATCAAGGTCGTCGGTGTGGGCGGTGGCGGCCAGAACGCCGTGAACCGCATGATCGAGGCCGGCATCCAGGGGGTGGAGTTCATCGCGGTGAACACCGACGCCCAGGCCCTGATGCTGTCCAACGCGCCCCAGCGGATCCGGATCGGCGACAAGCTCACCAAGGGCCTGGGCTCCGGCGGCGACCCCGAGGTGGGGATGCGGGCCGCGGAGGAGAGCCGGGAGGAGATCCACCAGATCCTGGACGGCGCGGACATGGTGTTCGTCACCGCGGGCATGGGCGGGGGAACCGGCTCCGGCGCGGCCCCCATCCTCGCGGAGATCTCCCGGGAGCTGGGCGCGCTGACCATCGGTGTGGTCACCCGCCCCTTCTCCTTCGAGGGCGCGCAGCGGCGTCGGGTGGCCGAGCAGGCCCTGGCCCGGCTCCAACAGCACGTGGACACCCTGATCACCATCCCCAACGACCGGCTGCTCCACATCCTGGACAAGAAGACCAGCATCCGGGAGGCCTTCGCGGCCGCGGACGACGTGCTCCGCCAGGGCATCCAGGGCATCAGCGAGCTGATCACCGTCCCCGGGATGATCAACCTGGACTTCGCAGACGTGCGCTCCATCATGCTCAACGGCGGCGCCGCCCTGATGGCCGTGGGCCGGGCCAACGGCGAGAGCCGGGCCCAGGAGGCGGCCCAGAAGGCCATCCACAGCGCACTGCTGGACGTCTCCATCGAAGGCGCTCGGGGCATCCTCTTCAACGTGAAGGGCGGCCCCGACCTGGCCCTGCACGAGGTCAACGAGGCCGCGGAGCTCATCCGGGGCAGCGCGCACCCGGAGGCCAACATCATCTTCGGCGCCGTGTTGGACGAGGAGATGGGCGACGAGGTCCAGATCACGGTCATCGCCACCGGGTTCGAGGAGGTCATCGGCAACGAGACCATGACGCCCTTTGGCCGACGTACCCCTCGGAGCATGGTGGAGATGCCCCCCCCGCCCCCGCCGCCCCCCCAACCCCAGCCCACGGACTTCCCCGCCCGCTCCTTCGACCGGGACGACCTGGACATCCCCGCGTTCCTGCGTCGAAAGCGGGGGTTCAACGGCCAATAGCGGCCCGGCCCTTCCTCCGCCCCCCAGGACCCCGGGGGAAGGGGGACCGTGGCCAGCCACCGCCCCACCCTGCCGTACCCGACCCCCTTCCCTGCTCCGCCGGGGAAGGGGGTCCTGTTTGGGCCCCAGGGCCGGGATCGAGAATCTTAAATTTCTGCACCACACCCGATTTTGGGCATAGTCCATCCCCATTTGGACTTGCACCCGGGGGCCGTCTGTGCTATACTCACAAGCCCAACAGGCCAATATCTAGTATGGGTATACGGCAAAACCACTAGATGTTGTGCCCTGTCCGACAAACCGGCGTTCCAACGAGGCGGACTGCCAACCAGTCGACAGCACTCCGATGATCTGCCCGCACTGTGGCTCGAAACAACACAAGGTCATCGACACCCGGGAGGCTGGGGACACCATCCGGCGACGGCGTCAGTGCCGGAGCTGTGGCCAACGCTTCACCACCTACGAACATGTGGCGCCCAGCCTGCTGGTGATCAAGCGCGATGGCCGTCGAGAGCCCTTCGACCGGCAGAAGCTGCTGACCGGCATCCGCATCGCCGCGGCCAAGCGCCCCATCAGCAGCAACACCATCGAGAGCATCGCCCAACACGTGGAGGACACGGTGCTGGGCATGGGCCGGGCCGAGATCAAGAGCGAGATCATCGGCAACCTGGTGCTGGACGAGCTGGCCCACGTGGACCAGGTGGCCTACATCCGGTTCGCCAGCGTCTACCTGGACTTCAACGACCTGGCCGAGATACGCGCGGAGATCGACCGTCTCATGGGCCGGCCGGTGTCGGAGAAGCCGGCCCCGGCACGCGTCCTGTCCGTCCAACCCATCCCGTAGCCCGAGAACCGGTTTCCAGAAGTCGGCCGGGCGTTTTCCACCCGGCCTGGCACGTGTTTGGCCTCCAGGACGAAACATCTGTTCGCATCCGTTGTGTGAGGAGGAGATCCCCATGAGCCCGAAGACGCGAGCGCGCGCTCGCACCCGAGCCTTCACCACCTTCGAGGTGGTGAAGGGCGAACGCCTGCGCGTGGAATGTCCTGACTACGTGGACGACCGCACGATCCAGCTCAGCGAGAACGGTCGTCGGGTGCTGGAGCGCCGTTACCTGCGGCGGGACTTCGACGGCACGCCCCTGGAGACCCCCGCGGGCATGTTCTACCGGATCGCCCACTTCATTGCCCAGGCCGATGAGCCCTTCGGCGGCGACGTGGAGGCCACCACCCGCACCTTCTACGAGCTGCTCACCGAGCTCCGCTTCTTCCCCAACAGCCCCACCTTCACCGGCGCGGGGACCCCCCTGGGCCAGCTCGCGGCCTGTTTCGTCCTGCCCATCGAGGACGACATGGGCAAGGAGTCGCCGGACGGGATCTTCAACACCCTGCGCAACGCCGCCCTGATCCAACAGACCGGCGGCGGCAACGGCTTCTCCTTCAGCCGCCTGCGCCCCAAGGGAGACGTGGTCCGCACCTCCGCGGGGCGGGCCACCGGGCCGGTGGGCTTTCTCCGGGTCTACGACCAGGCCTTCGGCGAGATCGCGCAGGGGGGCTCGCGGCGCGGGGCCAACATGGGGGTCCTCCGGGTGGACCACCCGGACATCCAGGAGTTCATCGCCTGCAAGGCCCAGGAGGGCGCCATCGCGAACTTCAACATCTCCGTGGCCATCACCGACGAGTTCATGGAGGCCGTGCAGGAGGACCGGGAGTTCGCCCTGCGCAACCCCCGGGACGGCCAGGTGTGGACCCAGGTCCGGGCCCGGGAGCTCTTCCGGCAGATCGTCCACCACGCCCACCGCAACGGCGAGCCCGGGGCCCTCTTCATCGATGCCGCCAACCGCAGCAACCCGGTGCCCCATCTCTACGAGCTGGAGGCCACCAATCCCTGTGGAGAGCAGTGGCTGGGGCCCTACGAGAACTGCTGCCTGGGCTCCGTCAACCTGGGGGTCCACGTGACCACGGATGGCCAGGGCCACACGGTGGTGGACTGGGAGCGCCTGCGCCGGACCATCCGGGAGGCCACCCACTTCCTGGACAACGTGGTGACCCAGAACGCCTACGTCCCCGCGGTGCCCCAGCTCCGCGAGGCGGCCTTGCGGGCCCGGCGGATCGGCCTGGGCATCATGGGGCTGGGAGACCTGATGTACAAGCTCCGCATCCGCTACGGAAGCCCCGAGGGCCAGGAGTTCGCCGCCCAGATCATGGAGTTCGTCCGCTACCACGCCATGCAGCGGAGCATCGAGCTGGCCCGGGAACGGGGCCCCTTCCCGGCCTTCCCCGGCAGCATCTACGATCCGGAACAACCCGGGGGCATGCGGTGGAAGCCTCCCCAGCCCCTCTTCCCCTACACCCGGGACTGGGGACGGCCGGAGCTGGACTGGCAGGCCATCGTGGAGGGGCTGGCCCAACACGGCATCCGCAACGCGGCCCAGACCACCGTCGCGCCCACGGGCACCATCGGCACGGTGAGCGGCTGTGAGGGCTACGGCTGCGAGCCCGTCTTCGCGCTGGGCTACATCCGCCACTTCAAGGACGGCGACCAGGACGTGGAGCTGCTCTACACCAGCCCCCTCTTCCAGGCCGCGCTGGACACCACCGACCTGAGCGAGGCCCGCAAACAGCAGATCAAGGAGGAGGTGGTGGCCCGGGGCACCTGTCAACACATCCAGGACCTCCCCGAGTGGATCCGCCACACCTTCGTGGTGAGCCAGGACATCACCGCGGAGGAACACGTGCGCATGCAGGCGGCCATCCAGGCCTTCGTGGACAACAGCATCAGCAAGACCATCAACTTCCCCGAGGACGCCACGGAGGAGGATGTGGCCCGGGCCTATCAGCTGGCCTGGGAGCTGGGCTGCAAGGGGATCACCGTCTACGTCACGGGCAGCCGTCAGGAGGTGGTGTTGGAGACCCAGGCCACCCGGCAGAGGAAGGCCGGCGACGGCCCGGGCCCCAACGGCGCCGGGGCCAACGGCTCGCTCCCCTCCCCGGTGGCCGGCTCCCAGGAGGCCAATGGCCGGGGCGATCCAGAAGGCCCCGAGACCTTCCACGTGAAGCGGCCCCGGCCCCACCTGCTCCGGGGCAGCACCTACCGGAAGGAGACGCCCTTGGGCACGGCCTACATCACGGTGAACAGCGACGAACGGGGGGAGCCCTTCGAGGTCTTCGTGAACATCGGCAAGGCCGGCAGCGACGTCAGCGCGGTGAGCGAGGCCATCGGCCGTCTCATCAGCCTGGTCCTGCGCATGCCGGGGCCCCTGCCGGGCGCGGAGCGGCTGCGCTGGGTGATGGACGAGCTGGCCGGGATCGGCGGCGGTCGGGCCCTGGGCTTCGGCGCTCAACGGGTGCGGAGCCTGCCCGACGGCATCGCCCAGGTCATCGCGGAGTACCTGGAGGAGATGCCCCCGGAGGCCCACCGCACCCCCCCGGAGCCGGCCGAACAACTGGCCCTGCCCATTGCCCAACGCCCCATCGGCGACCTGTGCCCCGAATGTGGCGAGGCGGCCTTCCTCAACGTGGAAGGGTGCCGCAAGTGCATCATCTGCGGCTACAGCGAGTGCTGAGCCGAGAGGGCCAGGCCGTGGAGGAGCTCAGCCCTCCTCCACGGCCACGTCCACCCGGAAATGGGTGCGCAGGTCGCCCAAGAGGCGAGGCGTGATGGTGCAGTAGTCGTTGGGGAAGAGGAGGGCATAGCTCTGGCCCTCCCCATGCAGGACGATCTCGAAACGGTCCCGGCCCCGAGGATCCCGGATCGCGTGCACGATCTCCTTCAGCCGGTACTTGTCCCGCTCCAGGTGGCCGGTCCGGGTGAAGGCGATGCGCAGGGTCCGGGGCCGACGTCCATTGCCCGGGGCCCTGGCCTCGGCCGCGCCAGCCGCGGCCTCCGGCGCAGGAGGTTTGGAGCCCGGGGCCGGCGGCTGGGGCTGGGCCTCTTGCTCCCGCTCTGCCAGCGCCTCCGCCTCCTCTCCAGCCGCCTCCTGGCCGGCCATCTCGGCCAACATCCAATCTGGCATCTCGTCCCTGAAGGGATTCTCCGGATAGAAGGGCTCCTCCGAGTCCGTCTCCTCCAGGCTGGGGGCAATGGGCTCGGACGCAGGCGGGCCCGGAGATGCGGTGGAGGGCTCGGCGCTCGACTCCGGGGCCGGGGCCACGCCGTTGATCCGGGGCGGCTCCAGCAGGGGCTGTTGGTAGTCTGGCCCGGGGCCGGGCGCCTCCACGCCGAACTCCACCGCGGTCTGGAGCTGGTCGGCCAGCAGGCTGGTGCGGTGCCCCCGGGTCTGGGCCTTGCCCCGAACCAGGACCACCCGGTCCAGCTCCAGCCGGTCCTTGACCGCCGCGTAGGTGCGGGGGAAGAGGACCACCTCGCACTGGCCCTGGAGGTCCTCCAGCTGGAGGAAGGCCATCCGGTCGCCCTTCCGGGTGGTGGTGACCCGGATGTCCGCGATGAGGCCGGCCAGGGCCACGGTCTGGCCGTCGTGTTCCTCCCCCAGGTCTCCGCAGGAACAGGTGACGAAGCGGCTCAGGTCCACCTTGAGCTGCTCCAGGGGATGGCTGCTGGCGAACATGCCCAGCAGCTCCTTCTCCCAGCCCAGCCGTTCTCGCCCGGTGGCGGGCTTCACGTCGGGCAGGCGGATGGGAAGGGCCTCGGGGGTGTCCTGGCTGTCCAGGAGATCGAACATGGAGAGCTGGCCGCTCTCCTGGGCGCTGTGGGTGGCCGCGGAGCGGGCCATCATCTGGTCGATGGCCTCCAGGAGCTGGTTGCGCTCGCCGAAGCGGTCCAGCGCGCCCACCTTGATGAGGCACTCCAGAGCCCGGCGGTTGACCTGGCGCAGGTCCACCCGGTCGCAGAAATCCTCCAGGCTGGTGAAGGGGCCGCCCTCCTGTCGGGCCTGGAGGATCACCTGCACGGGTCCCTCGCCCACGTTCTTCACCGCGGCCATGCCAAAGCGGATGGCCGCGCCCTCGGGCACGGGGAAGTCGTAGGCCAGGTTGGGATCCCGGACCAGAGGAGGCAGGTTGTCCTCGGGGGGCACGTCCTGGATCTCGAAGTCCAGGCCGCTGTAGTTCACGTCCGGGGGCAGGACCCGGATGCCCATGCGCCGGCATTCGTGGAGGAAGTTGACCACCTTGTCGGTCTTGTCCCGCTCCACCAGGAGCAGGGCCGCCATGTACTCCACCGGGTAGAGGGCCTTGAGGTACGCGGTCTGCACGGTGATGACCGCGTAGTCCGCGGCGTGGGACTTGTTGAAGCCATAGCGGGCGAAGTACTCGATGTCGTGGTAGATGGAGGCCGCGGTCTCCGGGGGGATGCCCCGCTCGGTGCAGCCCTGGATGAAGATCTCCCGGTGCTTGTCGATCTCGGCCTTCTTCTTCTTGCTGATGGCCCGGCGCACCAGGTCCGCGTCCCCGGGCGTGTAGCCGGCCAACTGGCTCAGGATCTGGATGATCTGCTCCTGGTAGACGCAGATGCCATAGGTCTCGGCCAGGATGGGCTCCAGCGCGGGGTGTTTGAAGGCCACCGGCTCCTGGCCGTGCATGCGCCGGATGAACTGGGGGATGTACTCCATGGGGCCTGGGCGGTAGAGGGAGATGGTGGCCACGATGTGCTCGAACGCGCGGGGCCGCATCTCGGTGAGCACCCGACGCATGCCCTGGGACTCCACCTGGAAGACTCCGCTGACCTCGCCGCTGGAGAGGAGCTCGAAGGCCGGTCCAGCCGCCTCCCCCTCGAAGGGGATGTTGTCCAGCCCCAGGACGATCCCCCGGCGTTCCCGGATCAGACGGCAGGCCTCCCGGAGGACCGTGAGGGTGCTCAGGCCCAGGAAGTCCACCTTGAGCAGGCCGATGGACTCCAGGATGGGGAACTCGTACTGGGTGACGGCCTGGGTGATGGCCCCCTTGGTGCCCCGCATGAGGGGGGTGTAGTGGACCAGCTCCCGGTCGGCCACGATGACCGCGGCCGCGTGGATGCCCGCGTGGCGGGCCACCCCCTCCAACTGCATGGCCGTGTCCAGCAGGTCCCGAACCCAGGGCTGTTGCTCGTAGAGCGCCGCGAGCTCCGGGTTGTAGGACTCGTGATCGGGGGTGAGGACGTCCCGGATGGTGACGGGCTTGCCGGGGATGGCCGGGATCAGCTTCGCGATCCGGTCCACATCGGCCAGGGGGATCTCCTTGACCCGGCCCACGTCCCGGACCGCGGCCCGGGCCTTCATGCGGCCAAAGGTGACGATCTGGGCCACCTGGTCGCTGCCGTACTTGCGGATGGTGTAGCGGATCATCTCCTCCCGCTGGTCGTCCGGGAAGTCCAGGTCGAAGTCGGGCATGGTGATGCGGCCCGGGTTCAGGAAGCGCTCGAAGATGAGGTTGTTCTTCAGAGGGTCCAGGTTGGTGATGCCGATGCAGTAGGCCACCAGGGACCCCGCGCCGGAGCCCCGGACGTTCCACCAGATGCCCTGGCTGCGGGCGTAGTCGCACAGGTCCGCGACGATGAGGAAGTAGACATCGAAGCCCATCTCGTGGATGATGGTCAGCTCCCTCTCCTTGCGCTCCTGGACCTGGGGATCCTGGGCCCGGTCTCCGTAGCGCCGGCGTAGCCCTTCCTCGGTCAGGTGGCGCAGGTAGGTCTCGTAGGTATAGCCCGAAGGGATCGGGATGTCGGGCAGGTGGTAGGCCGGGTCCTCCAGATCCACCCCCTGGCACATCTCCGCGATGGCCAGGGTGTTGTCGAAGGCGCTGGCCGGCAGGTCCAGGAAGGGGCGGAACGCGGCCTCCAGCTCGGCCCGGCTCTTGAGGTAGTAGCTGCCGTCGCTCATGCGCATGCGCTTCTCGTCGGCCAGCTTGGTGCCCGTCTGGACGCAGAGGAGGACCTCGTGGGGTGTGGCATCCTCCTGGCGGACGTAGTGGACGTCGTTGGTGACCACCATCCCCAGGCGGAATTCCTGGGCCCAGGCCACCAGCCTCCTGTTCACCTCCCGAAGCTGGGGGATGCTGTGTTCCTGGAGCTCCACGAAGAAGTGCTCCCGGCCGAAGACGTCCACGTACCAGCCCATCCGTTGGTAGGCCTCCTCCTCCCGTCCCTGGACGATGAGCTGGGGGATCTCCGCGCCCAGGCAGCCGGTGGTGGCGATGAGCCCCGCCGCGTGCTGGGCCAGGAACTCGTGGTCCACCCGGGGCTTGTAGTAGTAGCCCTCCAGGTGGGCGGTGGAGCTGAGCTTCAGCAGGTTCCGGTAGCCGGTCATGTCCCGGGCCAGGAGGAGGAGATGGTAGTTCTCCTTGTCCAGCCGGGGATCGCGGCCCTGCATGGGGCGCCCCCACACGGTCTGGTAGGCCTCCACCCCGATGATGGGCTGGATCCCCGCGGCCCGGGCAGCCCGGAAGAACTCCACCGCACCGTGCATGGCCCCGTGATCGGTCAGGGCCAGGGCGGGCTGGCCCAGCCGGCTGGCCTCGGCCACCAGATCCTGGATCCGGCCCAGACCGTCCAGCAGAGAGTACTCGGAGTGGGTGTGGAGATGGACGAAGGGATCCCTCATGGCTCCTGTGATCCAGGCTCAACGGGTAGGACGGCAGGTTCCATCGACCTCTATGGATGTTCGAGCCCCCCGTGAGGAAGCGGTTGGACCGGGGGCAGCAGAGGCGCCACGGCCTCTATGATACCGCGGAAGGTCGGGCCCACCAAGTTCGGCCAGGCTCCCAGGGCACCGGGAGGCGCGTCCCCCGACGGCGGTACAGCACCGTGCCTGCTCCTCCCGTCTCCCACCGACTTTCCAGGCCGGCCCCCTGTGGTATAATCCCTGCGTAAGCCCCGTGTCGCTCCCTTGTCGCTCTTGAGAGAGGTTCCCCCATGGCGCACTCCTTCGCCCAATCTGTGACCCTGCCCTGCCCGGCCTGCCACCAGTCCTTTGAGGCCACGATCTGGCTCATCCTGGACGCGTCCGAGCGACCAGACCTGCTGGCCCAGGCCCGGGACGGAACCCTGCACCACGTGACCTGCCCCCACTGCGGCCATCAAGGAGCGGTGGATGCACCCCTCCTGGTCTATCGGCCGGAGGAATCGCCGCATCTCCTCTTCACGCCGCCCCAGCAGACCACAGCCGAACAGGACCTGGAGTTGGCCGCGGGCCTGCTCGCTCTGCTGCAGAAAAGCCTGGGCCATACCTGGCAGGACGCCTGGCTGGAAGAGATGGCCATCGTGCCCTGGGACCAGGCGCCTCACTCCCTGGCCCCCTCTCCTCGCGGCGGAGAGGGGGAACCCCACGACCACCCCCACCCACAGGACACGACCTCAGAGCCAACGACCTCCTCCAGTCCCCCCTCCTCTCCGCCCGGGGAGAGGAGGGGGACAGGGGGTGGTGAGGTCCCCCCCG
>Ga0256839_1000224_pt1 | contig 74053 bp, 68 predicted proteins | sample 354166metaG_FD_185968 | JGI IMG/M metagenome (GOLD analysis project Ga0256839, IMG submission 185968) | Hydrothermal vent microbial communities from Mid Atlantic Ridge, Atlantic Ocean - 354-166 | ecosystem: Environmental > Aquatic > Marine > Hydrothermal vents | place: Atlantic Ocean: Mid... | reverse complement strand
GCGCCGTCCAAGGGCCCGCGCCGATTCGCCGCACCTTACGCATACACCAACCAACCACCCTGACGAGGCCGGGGAGGCGGGATGCGCGGGCGTCGGCGGCCAGGGACGGCCGCCGACGGGCGCGAGCGTCGGTCCTCGCGTCCCGCGCAGACCGCCACCCCGGCCTCGATCCCACCGCGCTCACGGCGCCGCCGCCTCCCGGGCGAGCAGGCTGTCGTCGCGGCAGGCCTGCAGCAGCGCGGCCACCGGCCCCAGGCCCGGGATCTCCAGTTCCGGGGCCAGCTCGGCCAGGGGCGCCAGAACGAAGGCGCGCTCGGCGATGCGCGGGTGCGGCAGCGTGAGCCCGGGGCGGTCCAGCCGTAGCGTCCCGTAGACCAGCAGGTCCAGGTCCAGGGTGCGCGGCCCCCAGCGCGGCCCGTCGCGGCGCCTTCCGGCGTCGCGCTCGATGGCCTGCAGGGCCTCCAGCAGCGCCTCGGCCGGGAGGGCGGTCTCCAGCGCGGCCACCGCGTTCAGGTACTCGGGCTGGTCCTGGGGGCCGTGGGGCCGGCTACGGTAGAGGGAGGAGACCCCCGCCACCCGTGTCGCGGGCAGGTCCGCCATGGCCGCGAGCGCGCGGCGCATGCGCACGCGGGGATCATCCACGTTCCCGCCCAGCCCCACGTAGGCCATGACCGGCGCCCGCTCAGGTGAAGCCGCCGCGCTCACGGCGCCGCATCGCCTCCGGCCGGGGCCGGCCGGCGCCGCCGGCGGCGCCGGCCGCCGGCCCGCCGCCCGCCGGCCTCAGCCAGCATCCGCTCCCGCTCGTCCTCGGAGGCGGCCTCGAAGCGGTGCCACCACTCGGCGGTCTCGGCCTCCACCTCCCCGGCCTCGGCGCGCAGAAGCATGAAGTCATAGGCGGCCCGATAGCGTGGATGGACCCGCAGCCGCAAGGGCCTGCGCCCGCGGCGGGCCTCGAACCGGGGCTGCAGGGTCCAGATCTCGCGCATGGGGGCGCGGAAGCGCTTGGGCAGGGCCGTATGGCGGATCTGCTCGGCCATGGCCTCCGAGGCCGCCCGGTGCAGGGCCTCCACCTCGCCTGCGCCCTTGGCCTCCACCCGCTCGCGCGCGCGGCGGCGCACCGGCCCCCACAGCAGCACCGCGTACAGGAAGGCGGGCGTCACCGGCTTGCCCTCGGCGATGCGTGCGTCCGTGTTCGCCAGCGCCTTGAGGACGAAGGTGTGGGGGAAGCCGTCCTCCTCATCGGCGAGCACGGCATCGGTGGCCGGAAAGAGGTAGCGGAAGAGGTCGTAGTGGCGCAGCAGCTCGAAGGTGGCCACCGCAGCGCCGCCCAGGAAGAGCTTGAGCACCTCCTCGAACAGGCGCGCGGGCGGGATGTCCTCCAGCAGGTGGCCCAGGCGGCGGATGGGCGCGGCGGTGGCAGGGTCGATGCGGAAGCCGAGCTTGGCCGCGAAGCGCACCGCCCGCAGCATCCGCACGGGGTCCTCGCGGTAGCGCTGCTCGGGGTCGCCGATGAGGCGCACGAGGCCTGCGCGCAGGTCCTCCATGCCCCCTACGTAGTCCAACACGCTGAAGTCGGCGATGTTGTAGTAGAGGGCGTTGACGGTGAAGTCGCGCCGCCAGGCATCCTCCTCGATGGTGCCGTAGACGTTGTCGCGGACGATGCGTCCCTCCTCGTCGATCAGGATCTCGCCCTCGGGCGCGGCGCCCCGCCCTTCGGCCGGCTCGGCCCCCTCGACCTCGCCGGCGAGCCGGGGGATGGCGCGGAAGGTCGCGACCTCGATGATCTCGGGGCCGAAGTGGACGTGGGCGAGGCGGAAGCGCCGCCCGATGAGCCGGCAGTTGCGGAACAGCGCCCGCACCTCCTCGGGCCGGGCGTCGGTGGCCACGTCGAAGTCCTTGGGCTCGCGGCCGAGCAGAAGGTCGCGCACCCCGCCACCCACCAGGTAGGCCTGGTAGCCCGCCTTGCGCAGGCGGTAGAGCACCTTGAGGGCGTTCTTGCTGATGTCGGCCCGCGAGATGTTGTGCTCGGCGCGCGGGATGATGCGGGGTGCGTCGGGCCGTGGCCTTGCCTGTGCCTGTCCTGTCTCCGTCACGGAATGTACGGCTTGAGCGCCGGGGGCGTGCGCGTATAATAGCACCGCTTCGACTGGCCAGGCAGGCACGAGCTCCCTTCGTCTAGTGGCCTAGGACGCCGGCCTCTCACGCCGGTAACAGGGGTTCGAGTCCCCTAGGGAGCGCCAATCCCCATCCCCGGCCCCTTCCCGCTCACCAGCGCGCGGCCTCGGCAAGGGCCTGCATGACCTCCGTGAGGCTGGCCTCGGCGTTGTCCACCAGGCATACCACGTTGGCCACGCTGCATACGCTCATGCGCGTCCCGCGCACGATCCAGCCCGCGGGCGGCGTCCAGCCGGGCATGCCGGTGAACATGGCGAGCTGGTCGGCGTTGCCCTGCACCATGCGCTTGTAGTCGTGGGCGAAGCGGGCGAGCCGCCGCAGGCCGTCCACGTCCAGCAGGCCCATGCCGTCCACGAAGGCGCCGTCGTCGCGGAAGCGGCACACCACCTGCACCCCGTCGAGGGCGAGCAGCCGGCGGATCATCACTCCGCCCCGTGCTCGGCCAGCGCGCGGTAGGCGGCCTCGTAGTCGGCGGCGGCGTTGTCGAGCACCACGCCGCAGTGGCCCCGGGTCAGCGCCGCCCACTCCAGGCCCACGAAGCCGAAGCCCTCGATGGGGTAGAAGCCCTGCATCCCCGTCATCTGCTCCCAGCCGCGGGCCTGCATGGTGGCGATGGCCGTGTTGGCCACGCACACATGGCACAGCAGGTCGAGCACCTTCGCGTCCAGGCCCTCGGCGCCGTCGACGATGCGATGATCCAGCAGCTCGCCCCGATCGTTGAAGGTGAAGGCCGCCCGGGCCCCGGGCAGCTCGAGCAGCGCGTCGAGATTCGCCATGTGCTCCTCCTCCCGCCCGCCGCAGGGCGGCGTTCACACCAGGTCGGCAGGGGCATCGGCCAGGCGCTCGCGCATCAGGCCGAGCACCCGGTCGAGCGAGCCCGCCTCGTTGTCGATGAAGCAGAAGACATTGGCCACCACGCAGACCGTGTAGCGCGGGCCGCGCACCACCCAGCCATGGGCCGGGACCAGGCCGCAGCCCTCGGCGCAGAAACCACCCAGGATCCCGGCCTGCATGTGAAGCCCCATGGTGGTGGCACGGCACATGATCGAGGCCTTGCGCGCCAGCTCGTCGTCGAGCCGGCCCTTGCACACGTAGCGGTCGCCCCTGTAGGAGTACTCGCCGGCCGCGATCACCCCCGGCATGGCCGCGAGCTCGCCGATCAGGCTCATCGCCGTCCCCCTCCCCTGCTGCGCCGGTCATTCCGGCCTGGTCAGGAAACTCTGATCAATCCGCTGCGCGGATTGATCAGCGCTATGGTGCTTCGCGGCCCATTTTCGATTTTTTTCGTATCGTCATGCACTTCCATGTGCATGGGCCGTCCCGCGGCCGTCCCCGGCCGCAGGGAAGCTCTGAAAAAAATCGGTTTTTTCAGAGCTTCCGTCAATTTTTGGCTCCTGTAGTAGCACACCCGGCCGCCCCGGGGCCAGGGCGACGGCGCGACTTCCCGGGGCTAGAATGTCGGGATGCCTATCGCCGAACGGCTAAGCCTGCTCGCGCGCCGCGCGGGTGCGGCGCTCTACGACGGCTTCCTCCTGGCCGCCCTGTGGCTCGTGGCGACGCTGCCCGTGCTGGGCGCGCGGGGCGGCGCGGCGGTGCCGCCCGGCACCGTGTGGTTCGAGCTCTACCTCCTCGGGGTGGCCTTCCTCTTCCACGGCTGGTTCTGGACCCACGGTGGCCAGACGCTCGGGCTCAGGACCTGGCGCCTGCGCGTGGTGCGCGACGACGGGCGTCCGCTCGGCTGGGCGGACGCGGCGCGGCGCTTCGCCGCGGCGCTCGCCGCGCTCGCTCCCGCAGGGCTGGGATGGCTGTGGATGCTCGCCGACCCGCAGGGCAGGGCCTGGCACGACCGCTTCTCGCGCACCCGGGTGGTGCGTGCGCGCGGCTGAACCGGCCCGCCGGCCACGGCACCGAACTCGCCTGAGAGCGACGGGCCGAAGAAACTCGGCTAGCGGGCGCGGGCCAGGGCCCAGCCCCCCAGCGCCGCGACCAGCGCCAGGGGGGCGAAGGCGGCGAGCCAGGGCGGCAGTCCGTAGGCCAGGGCCGCATGGTTGGCGGCCCGCAGCGCGATCAGGAAGCCGATGCCCACCACGGCGCCGGCGAACAGGCGTGCGCCGGCCCCGCGCTGGCGCAGAGGACCGAGCACGAAGGGCACGCCCAGCGCCATCATGGCGAGCCCTGCCAGCGGCGCGGCCAGCTTGAGCCACAGGGCAAGCGCGTAGGGCCGCGCGTCGAGCCCGTTGCCCTCGAGGTAGGCCACGTACTCCCGCAGGCCGCGCACGGTGAGCTCGTGGGGGCGCACGGCGAGCGCCTGCACCAGGTCCGGATCCACGCGCAGGCGCACACGCAGACGCGCATGGCGGTCGATGCGAACGGGACCCTCGGCGGCGAGGCGCGTGCGCGCCGCGTCCTCGAGCACCCAGGCCCGTTCGTGCGTGTCGTAGCGGGCCGCGCGCGCCCGCGTCACCGTCAGGAGCCTGCGGCCGGGGCCGAGCTCGAACAGCTCCACCCCCTGCAGCCGGTCCGCCGCCGCGGCATGACGGGCGTGCAGGATGCGCGTGCCGTCGCGCATCCACAGGCCGTAGCGGGTGCCGAGCCCGAGCTGCTCACCGCGGAGCTCGGCGCGTCGCACCTTGGCGAGCTGGCGCGCGGGGGCGCCGACGGTCTCATCCACCACCGCGGCCGTACCCACCAGCGCCAGGCCGGCAAGGAGCACCGCTGCCATGATGCCGGTGACCGAGAGCCCCGCTGCGCGCATGGCGGTGAGCTCGCCGCACCTGGCCAGGCCGCCCAGACCCAGCAGCACGCCGATCAGCCCTGCGCTGGGGATGAGCGGCGCGATCTGCGAGGGAAGCGTCAGCAGCACGTAGAGCGCCGCCTCGGCGAGCCCGTAGCCGCCCTTGCCGATATCGGCCGCCTCGCCCACCAGCCCGAAGAGCGCCACCAGACCGGCCAGCACCGCCACCACCAGCCCGGCGGCGGCCAGCACGGTGCGAGCGATGTAGCGCATGAGGATGGGGCTCATGGGAGGCTCCGCGCCGGCGCCGGCCGCCGGCGCCGCCCAAGGCCCCGCTCCCACGCGAGCAGCGCCCCGGCGACCGCCAGCATCAGCCCGTGCACCCATCCCATGCCCAGCCAGGGCGGCACCAGGCCCTTCTCGGTCCACACCTCGCCCACCGTGAGCAGGTTGGCGTAGGCCAGGTAGAGGGCGAGCGCGGCACCTATGCGCCAGCCACGCGGCCGGCGGGGGTTGCCGCGCGCGAGCGGCAGCACGATGAGGGCCAGCACGAAGGCCGAGAACGGGACCGCCAGCCGCCAGTGGAGCTCGGCCCAGTCCCTGGGGGCGCCGCGCGCGAGCAGCGTCGCGGTGGGCACGGCGTCGTGCTTGGCGCGCACCGCCACCGGGGCGGCACGGATGCGCACGCCGTGGCGGACGTAGCGCAGCACCCGGAAGTCCGCCGCCCCCGGACGGCCCTCGTAGCGCCAGCCCGACTCGAACTCCAGATAGCGGTCGCCGGTGGCGGGATCGGTGCGCTCGCGCGCGCGCGCGGCGCTCACCACGACGATGCCCTCGCGCCCCTCGGCGTAGGCGAACGGATTGAGCAGGGCGCCGTCGGGCCCGACGGCCTCCACGTAGAAGACGCGCCGCCCGAGCCGGCTGCCCTGGAAGACGCCGGGCCGCAGCACGCGCGTGTCCGCGGCCCGCTCCGCCTCGGCGCGGATCTCGTAGCCGCGGGCGGCCGCCCAGGGAGCCACCCACAGCGAGAGCGCCCCGCCGATGGCGGCGGCGAGCGCCGCCGCCATCAGCAGCGGGCGGTAGAGCCGCGCCGGGCCCGCCCCGCAGGCCGCCATCACAACCAGCTCCCGCTCCTGGTTGAGGCGCGTGAGCGCGAGCAAGGCCCCGAGATAGAGGCCGACGGGCACCAGGAGGGCGAGGTAGCCGAGCCCCTTGAGCCCGATGAGGGCGAGCACGGCCCCGCCCGGCAGATCGCCCGAGGCCGCCTCGCCGAGATAGCGCACCAGGCGGTTGACCACCAGGATCAGCCACAGGACGGCGGTGACGGCCAGCCACGCGCTGGCGATCTGCCGGACCAGATAGCGGTCGATGACGCTCACGGGGCGTGGATTTCGAAGGGGCTGTGGGCTCCGGTAAACTGTGCCGGCCGCGCGCCACCGTACTCCATCGGCGGGCGCGGCTCAAACACCCGTCATCCTCGCCTGTGGCGGCGCTCGCCCCGGCCACGGGCCAAGCCTGGCACGGAGAGCGAAGCAGATGGAATTCACGGTCAAGAGCGGCAGCCCCGCCAAGCAGCGCACCGCATGCGTGGTGGTGGGCGTGTTCGAGCCGCGCCGCCTGAGCGGCCCGGCCGCCGAGCTCGACCAGGCGAGCGGCGGCTTCCTCACGGCCCTGCTGCGGCGGGGCGACCTGGAGGGGAAGAAGGGCCAGACCCTGCTGGTCTACGGGGTACCCAACACCCTGTGCGACCGGGTGCTGCTGGTCGGCTGCGGACGCGAGCGCGACTTCGACGAGCGCGCCTTCCGGGAGGCGGTGGCCACCGCCGCGCGCACCCTCGACGAGAAGGGCGCGATGGAGGCGGTGTGCTTCCTCACCGAGCTCCCCCTCAAGGGCCGCGACACCGCCTGGAAGGTGCAGCAGGCGGTGCAGGCGGTGGAGCACGCCCTCTACCGCTTCGACCGCCTCAAGAGCGAGCCCGAGCGGCCGCGGCGCCCGCTGCGCCGGCTCGTGCTCGCCGTGCCCAGCCGGCGCGAGCTCGCGGCGGGTGAGGAGGCGGTGCGCGTGGGCCGCGCCGTGGCCGAGGGCGTGCGCCTGACCCGCGACCTCGGCAACCTGCCGGCCAACGTCTGCACCCCCTCCCATCTCGCCGAGGAGGCGCACGCCCTGCGCGAGCGCCACCCGGAGCGCGTGCAGGTCGAGGTGCTGGACCGCGAGGACATGGAGCGCCTCGGCATGGGGGCGCTGCTCGCCGTGGCCCGGGGCACGAGCGAGCCGCCGCGGCTCATCGTGGTCGAGTACCGCGGCGCCGAGGCGGAGCGCCGCCCCATCGCCCTGGTGGGCAAGGGCGTCACCTTCGACTCCGGCGGCATCTCCATCAAGCCCGCCCAGGCCATGGACGAGATGAAGTTCGACATGTGCGGGGCGGCGAGCGTGCTGGGCACGCTGGAGGCCTGCGCGCAGCTCGCGCTGCCGCTCAATGTCGTGGGCGTCATCCCCGCGACCGAGAACCTCCCGAGCGGCACGGCCACCAAGCCCGGCGACATCGTGCGCAGCCTCTCGGGCCGGACCATCGAGATCCTCAACACCGACGCCGAGGGGCGCCTCATCCTCTGCGACGCCATCACCTACGCCGAGCGCCGGTTCCAGCCGGAGGCGGTGGTGGACATCGCCACCCTCACGGGCGCCTGCGTCATCGCCCTCGGCCGCCACGCCCACGGCCTGCTCAGCAATCACCCGCCGCTCGCCAACGAGCTGCTCGCCGCCGGCCGCATGAGCGGCGACCGCGCCTGGGAGCTGCCTCTGTGGGAGGAGTACGACGAGCAGCTCAAGAGCAACTTCGCCGACATGGCCAACATCGGCGGCCGCGAGGCGGGCGCCATCACCGCAGCCTGCTTCCTCGCGCGCTTCGCCAGGAAGCTGCGCTGGGCGCACCTGGACATCGCCGGCACCGCCTGGCTCACCGGTGAGCGCAAGGGCGCCACCGGACGGCCCGTGCCGCTGCTCGCGCAGTTCCTGATCGAGCGCGCCCGGCGCGCCGCGGATGACGTCCGCCCCGGCGCCCGCAGGGAGAAGGCATGAGCCGGCCCCGCCCCCCGTGCGCGCCGTGGCCCGGCGCAGGGCCGAGGTCCGCCTACGGCCCATGACCCGCGTGGACTTCTACATCCTCGCCGCAGGCAGCGGGCAGGAGGCGGCCGAGCGCACCGCCTGCCGCATCGCCGAGAAGGCCTTCCGGCAGGGGCACCAGGTCTACCTGCACGTGGCCGACGGGGACGCCGCCGAGCGCCTCGACGAGCTGCTGTGGACCTTCCGCGCCGGCAGCTTCGTGCCCCATGCGCGCTGGCCGCTGCCGGAGGGCGGGGAGGCGCCGCCGGTGCTCATCGGCGCGGACGAGCCGCCGGCGGGGCCGGACGTGCTCGTCAACCTCGCCCCGGAGGTGCCCGGCTTCTTCAGCCGCTTCCTGCGCGTGGCCGAGATCGTCGGCGGCGACGAGGCAAGCCGCGCACGCGCGCGGGAACGCTACCGCTGGTACCGCGAGCGCGGCTATCCCCTGCACACGCACGAGCTGTGAGACGCTGATGGAAAAGGCCTACGACCCTCACGCCATCGAGCGGCGCTGGTACGAGTTCTGGGAGCGGCGCGGCTGCTTCCGCCCCCCGGGGCGCGGCGAGCCCTACTGCATCATGCTCCCGCCGCCCAACGTCACCGGCAGCCTGCACATGGGCCACGCCTTCCAGGACACGCTCATGGACGCCCTCATCCGCTACCACCGGATGCGGGGCCGCAACACGCTGTGGCAGGGCGGCACGGACCACGCCGGCATCGCCACCCAGATGGTGGTCGAGCGCAGGCTCGCCGCCGAGGGCAGGGACCGCCACCAGCTCGGGCGCGAGGCCTTCGTGGCCGAGGTGTGGAAGTGGAAGGCCGAGTCAGGCGACACCATCGTGCGCCAGATGCGCCGCCTCGGCTGCGCCATCGACTGGAGCCGCGCGCGCTTCACGCTGGACGAGGGCATGTCACGCGCGGTGCGCGAGGTCTTCATCCGCCTCTACGAGGAGGGTCTCATCTACCGGGGCAAGCGCCTGGTCAACTGGGACCCGGTGCTGCGCACGGCCGTCTCCGACCTGGAGGTGGTGGCCGAGGAGGAGGACGGCTACCTCTGGCACATCCGCTATCCGCTCGCCGACGGCTCGGGCCACCTGGTGGTCGCCACCACCCGCCCCGAGACCCTCCTGGGCGACACGGCCGTGGCCGTGCACCCCGAGGACGAGCGCTACCGCCACCTCATAGGCAAGGACGTGCTGCTGCCGCTCGCCGGCCGCCGCATCCCGGTCATCGCCGACGACTACGTGGACCCCGCCTTCGGCACGGGCTGCGTCAAGATCACCCCCGCCCACGACTTCAACGACTACGAGGTGGGCCGCCGCCACGGGCTGCCCATGGTCAACATCCTCACCGCCGACGGGCACCTCAACGACCAGGTGCCCGAGCCCTACCGCGGCCTCGACCGCTTCGAGGCGCGCCAGCGCGTGGTCGCCGACCTCGAGGCCCAGGGACTGCTGGAGAAGCTCGAGCGCCACCGCCACGCCGTTCCCCGCGGCGACCGCACCGGTGCCGTGCTCGAGCCCTTCCTCACGGACCAATGGTTCGTGCGCACGCAGCCGCTCGCCGAGCCCGCCATCCGCGCCGTGGAGGAGGGCCGCATCCGTTTCATCCCAGAGAGCTGGGCGAAGACCTACTTCGAGTGGATGCGCAACATCCAGGACTGGTGCATCAGCCGCCAGATCTGGTGGGGCCACCGCATCCCGGCCTGGTACGACCCCCATGGCAACGTCTACGTGGGCCACGACGAGCGGGACGCGCGCCGGCGCGCGGGCCTGCCCGCGGACGTCCCCCTGGAGCAGGACCCGGACGTGCTCGACACCTGGTTCTCCTCGGCGCTGTGGCCCTTCTCCACCCTGGGCTGGCCCGAGGAGACGCCCGAGCTGCGGACCTTCTATCCCACCAGCGTGCTGGTCACGGGCTTCGACATCATCTTCTTCTGGGTCGCGCGCATGATCATGATGGGCCTGCGCTTCGCGGGCGACGTGCCCTTCCGCGAGGTGTACGTGCACGGGCTGGTGCGCGACGCCGAGGGGCAGAAGATGTCGAAGTCGAAGGGCAACGTCCTCGATCCCATCGACCTCATCGACGGCATCGACCTCGAGTCGCTGGTGGCCAAGCGCATCAGCGGCCTCATGCAGCCGCAGATGGCCAGGCGCATCGAGGCCGCCACCCGCCGCCAGTTCCCCAACGGCATTCCCGCCTACGGGACCGACGCCCTGCGCTTCACCTTCGCCTCGCTCGCCACCCCCGGGCGCAACATCAATTTCGACCTCGGGCGCATCGAGGGCTACCGCAACTTCTGCAACAAGCTCTGGAACGCGGCGCGCTTCGTGCTCATGAACACCGAGGGCCGGGACCTAGGGCAGACGGTCGCGCACCTCGAGCCCGGGCCGGCCGAGCGCTGGATCCGCTCGCGGCTGGAGGCGGCCGTGCGCGCCGTGCACGAGGCCTTCGCCGGCTACCGCTTCGACCTCGCCGCCCAGGCGATCTACGCCTTCGTGTGGGACGAGTACTGCGACTGGTACGTGGAGCTCGCCAAGCCGGTGCTCAACGACCCTGAAGCCGACCCCGCGCGCCAGCGCGCCGTGCGCCGCACGCTGGCGGAGGTGCTGGAGGCGCTCGCGCGCCTTGCCCACCCCATCATGCCCTTCATCACGGAGGAGATCTGGCAGCGCATCGCCCCGGTGGCGGGCGTGCGCGGCGAAACCATCATGGAGCGGCCCTATCCCGAGCCGGACGAGGCCGCGCGCGACCCTGCGGCCGAGGCCGAGCTGCGCTGGGTGATGGACCTGGTGCTCGCGGTGCGGCGCATCCGCGGCGAGATGGACATCGCCCCCTCGCGGCCGCTGCCGGTGCTGCTGCGCGGCGGCGACGCCGCCGCGCGCGAGCGGCTCGCCCGCCACGAGCGCGCGGTGCGGGCGCTCGGGCGCATCGAGTCGCTGCGCTGGCTGGAGGCGGGCGAGGAGCCGCCCGAGTCGGCCACCGCCGTGGCGGGCGCGGTGGAGGTCCTCATCCCCATGGCGGGCCTGATCGACAAGGAGGCCGAGCTGCGCCGCCTGGCCAAGGAGCTCGAGAAGCTGCGCGCCGGCCTCGAGCGGGCCCGGTCCAAGCTCGCCAACCCCAGCTTCGTCGAGAAGGCCCCGGCGGCGGTGGTGGAGAAGGAGCGGCAGCGGGCCGCCGAGCTCGAGCGCGCCATCGCCGGCCTCGAGGCCCAGGCCGAGCGCATCCGCGCCCTCTAAGCCCCCCGCCCCGGGCACCCTTCCGGCTTGATCCCGGTCAAGGAAATGTCCCATAGGCTATACTTTTTTAGGAAACCATGTTATTATGATATAGAATTGGTCTAATTCCATTCATAACATGGTGACAGAAGGAGGAAGTAACATGTCGAGACCTCTACTGCGCTCTCTCCTCGGGATGGTGGCCAGCGGACTGACCCTGGCGGCGCCCGCGCTGGCGGCCGCCGCCGGCTGGCTGGCCCTACCCGAGCAGGCGCCCGCGCCGGCCGACAACCCCGTGACCGAGGCCAAGGTCCGGCTCGGCAAGGCCCTCTACTTCGACCCCCGCCTCTCCTCGACCGGCACCGTCTCATGCAACTCCTGCCATAACGTCATGGCGGGCGGAGAGGACGGCCGGCCCACCTCGGTCGGGGTGGGCGGACAGATCGGTGGCCGCAATGCCCCCACCGTGTGGAACGCCGCCTTCCATCCGGTCCAGTTCTGGGACGGCCGTGCCGCCTCTCTCGAGGAGCAGGCCCTCGGCCCTGTGACCAATCCGATCGAGATGGGGCTGCCCAGCCTCGACGTGCTCGTCGAGCGCCTGAAGGCCCTAGGCTACGAGCCCATGTTCCGGGAGGCCTTCGGTGGCGACTCGCCCGTCACGGCGGACAACTTCGCCAAGGCGGTGGCGAGCTTCGAGCGGACCCTCGTCACGCCCGGTAGCCCCTTCGACCGGTGGGTGATGGGCGAGCGCGGCGCGATGACTGAACAGCAAGTGCGTGGTTACGAGCGGTTCCGCGCGCTGGGCTGCGCCGGGTGCCACACAGGGCCGCTCTTCGGCGCACGGCCCGAGGCCCCGTTCCAGAAATTCCCGGTCTTCGCCGACAGCCCCTACGTCGAGCGCTATGGTCTCGCGAAGGACACCGGCCGGCACGAGGTCACGAAGCGTCCCGAAGACAGGCACCTGTTCCGGGTGCCCACGCTGCGCAACGTGGCCGTGACCGCACCCTACTTCCACAACGGCGCGGTCGCCACCCTCGACGAGGCCGTGCGCGTGATGGCTTCGACCCAGCTCGGGCGCACCCTTTCCGAGCGCGACGTGGCCGACATCGTCGCCTTCCTGCAGGCCCTCACCGGGCCCTTCCCGTCCATCGAGGCTCCGCGCCTGCCCGTACCCGTGGGCCGGAGTGTCGCCTTCGACTGATTCCGCCTTCGGCTGAGCCAGCCTCCAGCTCAGCACAAGGTGTGCCCTGCCCGCCGGGGTCCTCCCGGCGGGCGGCCTTTTGCCCCTTGCCGCTGGCCGCCGTGGCGGCCTCGCGCTAGACTTTCTTTTTCATGGACTTGCGCCCGATCCGGTCCTCAAGGGAGGCGGCCGGCCCGCCGACAACCCTTGAGCCGGGGCCGCGGCCCACCGGACACCCGCGGGGAGACCGCGCCCCGTCCTCGTGGAGCACAGGAAGCGAACGCGATGAGCAGCGAGCAGGAACCGTCCCGGACGCCGTCCCGGCACGAGCGGGCCGGCACGTCCAGTCCCCTCGCTCGCCTTCGGCAGCGCTTCCGCAACCGCCCCGACACCGAGCACGAGCAGGCCTTCGTGCGCCTCGGCGTCGCCGCCGCCGTGCTCGCCTATCTGACCATCCACGCCCTGCTCGTGGAGGGGGATCTCGCCTACGCCCGCCACGGCGTCCTCGTCCTGGGGGGTTACCTCGCGTTTTCAGCGGCCATCCTCGCCGCCATCGCCCTGCGCCCGGGACAGAGCGTGGCCCGCCGGGTTCTGACCATGGTCGGCGACCTCTCGATCACCTCATACGGCCTCTACGCCTACGGTGAGACCACGGCCTGGCTCTATGTGCTCTACATCTGGATCAGCGTCGGCTACGGGCTGCGATACGGGCAGCGCTACCTGCTGGCCGCGACCTTCATCGCCAGCACGGGTTTCCTGACCGTCCTCGGGACCAGCCCGTTCTGGCAGGCTCACCTCACCATGGGTGCGGGGCTGCTGGCCGGGCTGGTCGCCCTCGCGCTCTATTTCTCCTCGCTGGTCGGCAAGCTCACGCGCGCCAAGGCCCAGGCGGAGGCCGCCAACCGCGCCAAGAGCCAGTTCCTGGCCAACATGAGCCACGAGATGCGCACGCCGCTCAACGGCATCATCGGCATGGTCGACCTCATGCTGGCCACGCCCCTCAGCCCCGAGCAGCGCGACTTCGCGCGCACCATCCACGCCTCGGCCAAGACCCTGCTCGGGCTGATCGAGAAGGTCCTCGACATCTCGAAGATCGAGGCGGGCAAGATCACGATCGAGGTCACCGACTTCGACCTCTACCTGCTGGTGAACAGCACCGCCGCCATGCTGGCCCCGCAGGCGCGCGAGAAGGGGCTCCTCTTCCGCGTGCAGATCGACCCCAGCACCCCCTTCCTCCTGCGCGGCGACACCCTGCACCTGCGCCAGGTGCTCATCAACCTCATCGGCAACGCCGTCAAGTTCACCGAGAAAGGGCGGGTGGAGGTGCGCGTGCGGCCGCTGGAGGAGACCCCGGAGAGCGCGCGGGTCTGCTTCGAGATCGCCGACACGGGCATCGGCATCCCCAAGGAGGCGCAGGCTCGCATCTTCGAGCGCTTCGCGCAGGCCGACGAGTCCACCACGCGCCGCTACGGCGGCACCGGTCTCGGCACCACCATCGCCAAGCAGCTCGTCGAGCTGATGGGCGGCGAGATCGGGCTCGAAAGCGCGCCGGGCCGCGGTACCACCTTCCGCGTGGTGCTCCCCTTCGAGAAGCAGCAGGTCCAGGCCCCGGAGCGGCGCGCGCCGGCGCTGGCCGACCTGACGGTGGGCATCTGCACCCGCGATCAGGCGCTGGGCGGCCAGCTCGCCGCCTGGCTCGAGGGCTGGGGCGTAGGCTGGCATGCGGTCGAACCCGGTGCACCCGATGCGCTCGTGCGCGCCCTGGCCGCCCGGCCGGTCTCCGCCCTCCTCGTCGACGAGGCCGCCGTGGAGCGCCCGCTCGCGCTGCCGGAGGCGGTGCAGCGCGAGCCCTCCGTGGCGGGCACCGGGCTCGTGCTGCTCGGGCGCGGCGGCAGCGAGGCCGCCAGCAGCTATCTCTACGCCGGCTACGCCTCCGTGCTGCCCCTGCCCCCGGACAAGCCCCTCCTCTACAACGCCCTGCACGCCCTGCAGCAGGAGCCGGTGGAGGAGCAGGGCGTGGTGCGCCTGGCCGACCGCCGCGCCACGGGGCAGGGCCCGCGCCGCAGCCTGCGTGTGCTCGTGGCCGAGGACAACACCGTCAACCAGAAGGTCATCCGCGCCATCCTCGAGCGCGCCGGCCACCGCGTGCACATCGTCGAGCATGGCGAGCAGGCGCTGGACGCGCTGGAGCAGGGCGGCTGGGACGTGGTGATCCTGGATATGCAGATGCCCATCATGGGCGGCCTGGAGGTGCTCAGGCTCTACCGCTTCATGGAGCCCGACGGACCGCGCCCGTCCTTCGTGATGCTCACCGCCAACGCCACCACCGAGGCCGTGGCCGCCTGCGAGGAGGCGGGCGCCGACGCCTACCTCACGAAGCCGGTGGAGGCGCGCACCCTGATCGCCTGCATCGACCGCCTCGCCGGCGCCGCCGCGGCGGGCGGCGCCGCCGGGGCGGCGCCCGCCAGCGCACCGGCCGGGCCCTCCCCCGCCGGCGCCGTGGCCGTGCTCCAGCCGCCCCAGCCGGAAGGCGAGCACCTCCTCGACGACGAGAAGCTGCGCGAGCTCGAGACCCTCACCGACGACCCGGATTTCGTCCCGGACCTGCTGCGCGGCTTCATGAAGGACGCCCAGACGCTCATCGCCCGCATGCAGGCGGCCGTGACCGCAGGCCGCCTCCACGAGTTCAAGGACTGGGTGCACGCCCTCAAGGGCAGCGCCGGCAACGTGGGCGCCGCCGCGCTGCATCGCGCCTGCGCCGAGGTGCACCGCATCCCGGTGAGCGAGCTCTCCGGCGGCGGCGCCGAGCGCGAGCTCCGGCGCCTGCTCGTGCTCTACGAGCGCACCCGCCCCCTGCTGATCGAGCGCAGCCGGCGCGCCGAGCAGCGCGGTTGAGGCCGCTCAGGCCGCGTGCGAGACGCCGGACGGGGCGCCCGCCGCGCCGCCGCCTTCCCGGCGCGCCTGGGCCCGCAGCAGCCGCTCCATGGTGCGGACCTCGCGCTCGCCGAGCCGTAGCGCCGTCTCCACCCAGAGCGCGGCGATCTCCCGCAGCTGCGCGAGGTCCACGGGCTCGTGGCGCGCCGCGATCCGCTCGAGGGCCTCGAAGGGCCCGGGCCGCCGCAGCCGCTCCTTGAGATGGCGGGCGAGCACCGCCTCGCCCTCGCCCTCGGCGGCGACCAGGTCGACGATCCCCATGCGATGGAGCCGCTCGGCGTCGCGCTGCACGCCGTCGAGCATCATGCGCCGCGCCATGGCGGGTCCCACCCGCGGCCCGAGGAAGGTGTAGGCGCCCATGCCCGGGAAGAGCCCGAACAGCGGTTCCGGGAAGCCGAAGCTGGACTGGCGCTCCGCCACGATGAGCCGGCAGGCGAGCGCGGCCTCGAAGCCGCCGCCCAGCGCGGCCCCCTGCACCAGGGCTACGGTGGTGACGCCGAGGCCGAAACCGGTCGCCAGGCCGTGCACGGCCTCCACGCAGCGCGCGGCGTAACGGGCGAGCCCGTCTCGGTCCCTGGCCCGGATCAGCTCCACGAACAGGGCGAGGTCGCCGCCCAGGCTGTAGATCCCCGGCACGTCGGATGCCGTGACCACGAACCGCACCGCCTGCCGCTGCGTCCCCATCAGCTCCTCGAGGTCTCGGGCGAAGCGGCCCACGTCCTCCAGGAGCTGGGGCGTCATGCGCGGGGGCGCCCCCCGGCGGGCCCGGAACCACACCGCCTCCAGCTCGGGGTCGAGGAAGGCATGACTGGCCCCATAGGTGCGCCAGGGGCGATCGAGCGGCAGTCTCGAGGCTGGCTCGGATGCTGGGTTGGATGCTGGCATGGCTACGTCCTCCGGCTGGGCTTCTGATGGTGGTGGGGCCTGCGGCGGATGCGCCAGGGCTTCCGCCTCGTCCAAGGATAGGCCGTGCCCCCTGCTCGTGACAGGGCGGGCCGGCCCGGGCGGCCGCGCCACGCGCAGCCGCCGTCATGTTCCCGCCGGGGCCGCGCGGCAGGGTATGACCCCGGTCACACGTCGCGTGGGCCCGCGGCTCCCGGCCCGGCGCGGCCGAGCGGCCGCGCCAGCACCAGCGCGTCCTCCCGGCCTTGCGCCGCCGGATAGTAGTCGCGGCGCAGGCCGATCTCGCGGAAGCCCATGCCCCGGTAGAGGCGCAGCGCCCTGCTGTTGGACATGCGCACCTCCAGCATCACCGTGCGGGCCCCGTGGTAGCGCGCCAGCCCGATGAGGTGGCGCAGCAGGCGCCGCCCGAGGCCCCGGCGTTGGGCCTCGGGCGCGATGCAGAGGTTGAGAATGTGGGCCTCGCCGGCCCCCACGGACATCACGCCGTAGCCGCGGAGCTCCCCCCCCTCCTCCATCACCCAGCAGCAGTAGCCCACCCGCAGGCAGTCGCGGAAGATGCCCTCGGTCCAGGGGAACTCGTAGGCGGCGCGCTCGATCTCCATGACCCCGGCCAGGTCGGCCTCGGTCATGGGCCGCACCCGCACCGAAGGCGTCTCGAGCACCGCGCTCACGTCGGCTCTCCCCGTGCCACACGGCGTGCCAGGCAGAGGTCCTCCCAGGCGCGGCGCTTCTCGCGCGGCGAGCGCAGCAGGAAGGCCGGATGGTAGGTCACGATCACGGGTGTGCCCGCGGCGAGGCGGTGCACGCGCCCACGCAGGCGCGCGAGCGGCGTCTCCACCCCGAGCAGGTTGTGGGCGGCGATACGCCCGAGCGCGACGATGACGCGCGGCTGCACCAGAGCGATCTGGCGCTCCAGGAAGGGCCGGCAGCGCACCACCTCCTCCGGCAGCGGGTCACGGTTCCGGGGAGGCCTGCACTTGAGCGTGTTGCCGATGTAGACCTGCTCGCGGCGCAGGCCCAGAGCCTCGATCATGGCGGTCAGCAGCTGCCCCGCGCGCCCCACGAAGGGCTCGCCCTGGCGGTCCTCGTCCGCGCCCGGGGCCTCGCCCACGAACATCCAGTCGGCATCGCGGTCGCCCGTGCCGAAGACGGTCTGGGTACGGGTGCGGTGGAGCTCGCAGGCGGTGCAGACGGCCACACGCTCGGCGAGCGCCTCCCAGCCGAGGGTGGCCACACCGCCGTCGCGGTGGGCCGCGGGCACGGCGGCGGTCGCGGCGGGCACCGGCGCCGCGGCCCGGTCCGGACCCTCCTCTCCCGGCGGGAGGGCGGTACCGCGGCCCGCCGTCGGGCGCCGGCGCGCCCACACGGGGATGCCCATCAGCGCCAGGTGACGCAGGCCTGCATCCTGCCCGGACGAACTCGCCATGCTGACCTCTCCCGGCTGGACCCGCCCAGCCTAGCGCGGCGCGCGACCGAGCGGAACACCGCCCGTCACGCGCAGCCATCCGCAGGACGGGGCGCTCAGCCCGGCGCGAGGCAGACCTGGTCGCGCCCGCCGGCCTTGGCGGCGTAGAGGGCGCGGTCGGCGGCCGTGAGCAGCGCGTCGTAGCTGCGGCCGTGGTGGGGGAAGGCCGCCACGCCGATGCTGATTGTGACCGTCAGGCGCTCGCTGCCGACGGCCACGGGCTCGGCGCGCACGGCCGCCACCAGGCGCTCGGCGAAGGCGCGGCCGCCCTCGAGCCCCGTCTCCGGCAGCACCAGCACGAACTCGTCGCCGCCGAGGCGTGCCACGAGGTCGATCCCCCGGGCGACGGCGCGAACGCGGCGGGCAAGCTCCAGCAGCACGACGTCGCCGACCTGGTGCCCGCGCGCGTCGTTGATCGCCTTGAAGCGGTCCACGTCGAGCACGAGCACCGCCACCTCGTGCCCGTGGCGTGCGGCACGCTGGAGCTCCAGCCGCGTCAGGCGCTCCAGCTCGCGGCGGTTGGCGAGCCCCGTGAGCGGGTCCTGGGCCGCGAGCCGGCGCAGCTCGTCCTCGAGCCGCAGGCGCTCGGTCATGTCCTGGAAGGTGGCGACCACACCCCCTTCCGGCAGGGGTGTGGCCGCGAGCGCCACGGCGACGCGCCCACCGGCGCGTGTGCGCACCTCACCCTCGCCTGCGGCTTCCACCCCTTCCGCCAGCGCCCGCCGCAGGGCCATGACGGGACGGCCGCCTTCGCCCAGCGCCTCGGAGACCGTGCGCCCCTCCAGCGCCTGGTCCGGCCAGCCCAGCAGGCCCTCGGCGCGGGGGTTGGCGTAGCGGATCACCCCGTCGGAGCCCACCACCAGCACGCCCTCGGCCATGGTCTCCAGCACCGCATGCAGGAAGGCCTGGCTGCGGGTGAGCCGGTCCATGGCCTCGGCCAGGCCCAGGGGCGGCGCCTCTTCCGTCTCCTGGGCCGCGATCTGCGCACGCTGGGCGAGCCCGGAGGCCAGCGCCGGCACCCAACGGATCACACCGATGGCGATGAGGACGAAGCCGCCCAGGTAGCCCACCACCTTCTCCACAAAGGCCTGCGCGGGCGTGTCGCCGAGGATGACGAAGCGGTCGAGGGCCGGGAAGTTGTCGGTGATGTCCACGAGGGTGCCGACGAGCACCAGCACGAAGCCGCCCACCACGAGGCGGCCTCCGCCCTCGGCGAGCAGCGGGGAGCGCCGCCCGCCGCGCACGAGCCGGGCCACGATCACGCCCAGCGCGAGCGCGCGCACGAGCTCCAGCAGCACGTCCTCGGCCCAGGGCGTCATCGCGGCCCCCTCCCCGGCCCACCGTCCCGGCTCGCGCGCGGCGAGTCCTCGCCGGAGCCGCCCGGGCGCGCCATCCTCAGACGTCCCCGAGCTGCGGATGGGCCCGGCGCGGCGCGCGCAGGATCTTGTTGAGGGCGTTGACGTAGGCCTTGGCCGAGGCGATGACGATGTCGGTGTCGGCGCCCTGGCCGTTGACGATGCGCCCGCCCTTCTCCAGGCGCACCGTGACCTCGCCCTGGGCGTCGGTGCCGGTGGTGATGTTGCTCACCGAGTAGAGCAGCAGCTCGGTGCCGCTCTCCACCACCGACTCGATGGCCTTGAACGAGGCGTCCACCGGGCCCGAGCCGTCGGCCTCGCCGCGGCGCTCGGCGCCGTCGACGGCCAGCGTCACCACCGCGTGCGGCGTCTCGCCGGTCTCGGAGCAGACCCGAAGCGCCACCAGCCGGACGCGCTCGTTGCCCGCCTCCAGGCTCGCCTCGGTGACCAGCGCCTGCAGGTCCTCGTCGTAGATCTCGTGCTTCTTGTCGGCCAGCTCCTTGAAGCGCGCGAAGGCCTCGTTGAGCGCCTCCTCCGACTCGAGCTCGATGCCGAGCTCGCGCAGGCGCGTGCGGAAGGCATTGCGCCCGGAGTGCTTGCCGAGCACGATGCGGTTGGCGGTCCAGCCCACGTCCTCGGCGCGCATGATCTCGTAGGTCTCGCGGCTCTTGAGCACCCCGTCCTGGTGGATGCCGGACTCGTGGGCGAAGGCGTTGGCGCCCACGATGGCCTTGTTGGGCTGCACGGGGAAGCCCGTGATCCCCGAGACCAGGCGCGAGGTGGGCACGATCTGCGTGGTGTCCAGCCCCGTGTCGCAGGGGAAGACGTCCTGGCGCGTGCGCACCGCCATCACGATCTCCTCCAGCGCCGCGTTGCCGGCGCGCTCGCCGAGGCCGTTGACGGTGCATTCGACCTGGCGCGCCCCGGCGAGCACCGCCGACAGCGAGTTGGCCACGGCGAGCCCCAGGTCGTTGTGGCAGTGCACCGAGAAGACGGCCTTGTCCGAGTTGGGCACACGCTCGATGAGGGTGCGGATGAGCTCGCCGAACTGGTGCGGGAGGTTGTAGCCCACGGTGTCGGGGATGTTGACCGTGCGCGCGCCGGCCTCGATCACGGCCTCGATCACCCGGCACAGGAAGTCGATCTCGGAGCGGCCCGCGTCCTCGGGCGAGAACTCCACATCGTCGGTGTGCTGGCGCGCGCGCCTGACCGCGCGCACCGCCTGGGCCAGCACCTCGTCCGGGCTCATGCGCAGCTTGCGCTCCATGTGGATGGGCGAGGTGGCGATGAAGGTGTGGATGCGGAAGGCCCGCGCCTCGCGCAGCGCCTCGGCGGCGCGGTCGATGTCCTTGTCGAGGGCGCGGGCGAGACCGCACACCACGCTGTCCTTGACCGCGCGGGCCACCGCCTGCACCGCCTCGAAGTCGCCGGGGCTGGCGATGGGGAAGCCCGCCTCGATCACGTCCACGCGCATGCGCTCGAGCGCCCTGGCGATGCGCAGCTTCTCGTCCCGGGTCATGGACGCACCCGGGCTCTGCTCGCCGTCGCGCAGGGTGGTGTCGAAGATGATCAGTCGCTCTTTCTCGGCCATGGTCGGTCTCCGCGGATCCTGTCCTGACGCGCGCCGCCCGTGCGGCCGGCGGCGTCTCCGCCCCCCGAGGGGGTCCGGGCGATGGTTGCTGCGCTGTGGGTGACGTGACGCTGCTGCCCTCAGGGCAGCAGGAGCAGCGGAAGGAGGCGCAGGCGCGCAGCCCGCGCTGCGGCGCGGCCGACCGGGGCGGGCGGGAGATGGCGGCCCGTATGGCGCATGGCCCAACTATAGCCGCCCGGGCGGTCCGGCGCAAAGGCGGGGCGCCCCCGGAACCGGCTCCATCCTCCCGCAGGGCCGGACGGGCCCGCCGCGCCGCTCAGGCCCGCTCCAGCAGGCCGCGCACGAAGGGGATCGTCAGGCGCCTCCGGGCGGCGAGGCTCGCGCGGTCGAGGCGGTCGAGGAGCGCGAACAGGCTCGCCGGGTCACGGGGACAGCGGCGCAGCAGGTAGGCCGCGGTCTCTTCCGGGAGCTCGAAGCCGCGCGCTGCGGCGCGCAGACGCAGGGCCGCGGCGCGGCCGGCGTCGTCGAGCGGGCGCAGCCGCAGGACCAGCCCCCAGCCCAGGCGCGAGCGCAGGTCCGGCAGCGCCACGGGCAGGGCGCCCGGCGCGGCGCGCGCGGCGAGCACGAGCGTGGCGCCCGCCCCCTGCGCTGCCGCGGCCGCGGCCAGCGCCACCAGCGCGCGTTCCCAGGCCGCCTGCCCGGCCACCGCCTCCATCCCGTCCAGGCACACCAGGGGGACGGTCTCCAGCCCGGCGAGGACCGCCGGCCCCCCGTCCGCCAGCTCCGCCAGCGGGAGCCACAGCGCCCCGCGCCCCGCTTCCGTTGCGGCGCGGCAGGCCGCCTGCAGCAGATGCGACTTGCCGCTGCCCGGGGGCCCGTGGAGGTAGACGAGCCGCTCGCCCTCCCCCCGGGCGGCGCGCCGCAGGGCCGCCACCGGCTGCGCGTTGGGGCCTTCCCAGTAGGTGGCGAAGTCCGCTTCCGGCGCGAGCCGCAGGGCGAGGGGGAGCTGGGGGGGCAGCATGGCGCTCACCCCCGCCCGCCCAGCACCCGGCGCGCGCGCCGACCCCAGCGCCACACGTAGTCGAGGCCGCTGCCGAGGGTGGTCGCGGCCACGACCCAGACCAGCGCCGTCATCGCGGGCGACGGCACCGGGAGCACCTGCGCGGCCATGGCCGTGAGCACCAGCACGATCTGGAGGAAGGTGTTGAGCTTGCTGAGCAGGCTGGGGCTCGCGTCGAAGCGCTCTACCCGCAGGTGGTAGGCCACGCTGCCGGCCACGATGACAAGATCGCGCGCGAGCACCAGGGCCACGAGCCAGGCGGGCAGCACTCCCTGGGCGCCGAGCACGAGGTAGGCGCTCACGGCGAGCAGCTTGTCCGCGAGCGGGTCGAGCACCGCCCCCAGCCGGCTCTGCCAGCGGAAGCGGCGCGCGATGAAGCCGTCCAGGGCGTCGGTGAGGCCGGCGACGCCGAACACCACCAGCGCGGCGCCGTAGCGGTGCTCCAGCATCAGCCAGGTGGCGGGCAGCACCAGCAGCACCCGCAGCGCCGTGAGCAGGTTGGGGATGTCCTGGGGGCTCATGGCCGCAGGCGGATGCGCAGCCCTCCGGCGGCCGTGTCCGGGCCGGTCGCGCCCCTTCCGGTGGCCGCGAGCTCGAGCCCCGGTGCCGAGCGCAGGGCCTCGAGCAGGCGCGCGCGCCCGCCGCGCGCCCGCACCGCGAGCGCGAGCGCCGCGCCCTCGACAGCCGTGACCTGCACGGCCGTCACCCCCGGCAGCGATTCGAGCCGTGCGAGCGCGCGGGCGTAGCCGTCCAGGTCCGCGACGCCCTCGACGCGCACGGCCACCACGTCCTCCGGCAGGGCGGCGGCCGGCCGCGCCAGCCGCGCCGCCATCAGGTCGAGGGCACCGTCGAGGCCCGCCTCGATCTGCCCCGCCAGCGTCGCGGTCTCCACCGTCCAGCCCATGGGGGCCGCGGCCCCGGCGAGCCGCACTGACCAGCGCCCGTGCCAGCGCCCGCGTCGGTCGGGCCGCACGCGCCCGAGGAGCGCCGCCGCCGTGGCGTAGCGGGCCGAGGCCGCGAGGATGCGGTCCCAGAAGCCGCCCCACAGGTCGGCGATCTCCACCCGGGACAGGTCCTCCACGTCCCACAGGGGCAGGAGCAGGGACACCCCGCGCGCGGCGGCCGTCTCCGCGGCCAGCGCGCGCAGCGCCCCGGGCCCTTCGTCGGTGAGAAGGCTGCGCTCACGGCCGTCGTCGATCACGATCCAGGCGAGCAGGGTCGGCGGCGGCTGCGGCCACACGGCGAGCCCCAGCTCGGCCAGCAGCCGCTCCACCGCCTCGGCGTCGAAGCGCACTTCCAGCGCGAGCGCCGCCTCCGCCGGCGGTTCCGCCTCCGCCGCGGCCCCTTGCGGGGCCTCGGGCGCGGGCACGCGCAGGTAGCGGTAGGCCTGCACCAGGCCTGCGGCCCGCTCCAGCACGGCCCTCACCTCCGGGCGCTCGGCTACGGCGCGGTCGCCGGTGCGGCGCACGAGCAGGGCCGCGAGCGCCGCGCGCAGGGCGGCGTCACGGGCATCGGCGCCGGCATCCGGCACCGGGACGCGCACCACGGCCCCGTCGCCGGCATGGGCCGGCGCCAGGCCGGCCGCGGCCACGGCGAGCAGCAGGAGCAGGGCCGATGCACGCGGGGCTCTCACGGGGCGCCTACCTTACCACGGGCAGCAACGCGGGCGACGGGGCGCGGTTCGCGGGCGCCGGGGCACGGTTGGCGGCGCCCCGCCCGCGGCCGTTACCATGTAGCTTCCAAGAGCGACCGGAGGATCGCCCGTGAGCCAGCGACGGGGCGAGCGGCCCGCCCCCCTGACCTATCGCGAAGCCGGCGTCGACATCGAGGCCGGCAACGCCCTGGTCGAGCGCATCCGCCCCGCCGTCGCGCGCACGGCGCGCCCGGGCGTGGTGGGCGGCATCGGCGGCTTCGGCGGCCTGTTCGCCCTCGAGCCCGGGCGCTGGCGCGAGCCGGTGCTGGTGGCCGGCACCGACGGCGTGGGCACCAAGCTGAGGCTGGCCATCGCCGCCGGCCGCCACCGCGGCGTGGGCGTCGACCTCGTGGCCATGTGCGCCAACGACGTGGCCGTGCAGGGGGCCGAGCCGCTCTTTTTCCTCGACTACTACGCCACCGGGCGGCTGGACGTGGACGTGGCGGCGGAGGTGGTCGAGGGCGTGGCCGAGGGATGCGTGCAGGCGGGCTGCGCGCTGCTGGGAGGCGAGACCGCCGAGATGCCGGGCATGTACGCGCCCGGCGACTACGACCTCGCCGGCTTCTGCGTGGGCGTGGTCGAGCGTGAGCGCCTCGTGGACGGGCGCGGCTGCGCCCCGGGCGACGTGCTGGTCGGGCTGGCCTCCAGCGGGCCCCACTCGAACGGCTATTCCCTCATCCGCCGCATCCTGGAGCATACGGGCGCGGACCTGGCGCAGGCCCTGGACGACGGCACCCCGCTGGGCGAGGCCCTGCTCGCGCCCACGCGCATCTACGTCCGGGCGCTGCTCGCCCTGCACGGGGCAGGCCTGCTCAAGGCCGCCGCCCACATCACGGGCGGAGGCCTGCCGGAAAACCTCCCGCGCGTGCTGCCGGAGGGCGTGCGCGCGGTGGTGGACGCCGACGCCTGGCCCGAGCCGCCGGTCTTCGCCTGGCTGCGCGCGCACGGGCCCGTGGCGCGCGCGGAGATGTATCGCACCTTCAACTGCGGCGTGGGCATGGTGGTGGTCGTGCCTGCCGCGGAGGCCGAGCGCGCGCTGGCGCTCGCGCGCGAGGCGGGCGAGACCGCCTGGGCGATCGGCCGGCTCGAGCCCGCCGTGCCCGGGACGCCGCGCATCGAGATCCGGGGCGGACCGGCATGAGCGCCCCACCGCGCCGCCTGCCCGTGGTCGCCCTCATCTCCGGGCGGGGCACCAACCTGCAGGCCATCATCGACCAGGCCCGCAGCGGTGCGCTCCCCATCGAGCTGCGGGCCGTGGTCAGCAACAACCCCGAGGCTGCAGGCCTCGAGCGCGCCCGGCGCGCGGGCATCCCCACCGAGGTGGTGGACCACCGGGACTACCCGGACCGGGAGGCCTTCGACCGCGCCCTCATGGCACGCATCGACCGCTACGCGCCGGAGCTGGTGGTGCTGGCCGGCTTCATGCGCATCCTCACGCCGGCCTTCGTGGCCCACTACCGCGGCCGGCTGCTCAACATCCATCCCTCCCTGCTGCCGGCCTTCCGGGGCCTGCGCACCCACGAGCGCGCCCTCGAGGCGGGCGTGCACGAGCACGGCGCGAGCGTGCACTTCGTCACCGACGAGCTCGATGGGGGGCCGGTCATCGTCCAGGCCATGGTGCCGGTGCTGCCCGGCGACACCCCGGAGCGGCTCGCCGCGCGCGTGCTCGCGCGCGAGCACGTGATCTACCCGCTGGCGATCCGCTGGTTCGCGGAAGGCCGGCTCGCGCTGCGCGACGGGCGGGTGTGGCTGGACGGGCGACCGCTCGCGGCGCCCGTGCGCCTGGGCCCCGAGGAGGACGCGCCCGGGCAGGCGGCGGAGGCCTGAGGGTGCGGGGACGCGGACGCTGCCTCCGTCCCCTGCTCGCCGCCGCGCTGCTGTGCGCGGCGGCCGCGGCGCCGGCCGCCCTCCCCCCGCCCTTCGAGGCGCGCTACGAGCTCAGCCTCGCGGGCCTGCCGGTGGGCGAGATGCGGCTCGCGCTGGAGCCCGCCGGCGGCGGACGCCTCCTCTACCGGATGGCCTCGCGCCCGCGGGGGCTGCTCGCCCTGTTCCGCAAGGACACCCTCACCGAGCGCAGCCTGCTCGAGGCCCTCCCGGGCGGCGGGATCCGGCCCCTGCGCTACGAGCGCGTCCAGACCGGCTCGCGCCGGCGCCATGTGCGGCTCGCCTTCTCGTGGCGGCCCGACGGGAGCGGGCTCGTGCGCAACGAGGTCGCCGGCCGCCCCTGGGAGATGGACGTGCCCGCGGGCACGCTCGACCGCCTGCTGGTGCAGCTCGCCCTGAGGCTGGACCTCGCCGCCGGCCGCGCCGGCACCCTGGCCTACCCGGTGGCCGACGGGGGCAAGCTCAAGCGCTACCGCTTCGAGGTGCTCGGAAGCGAGACGGTGGAGACGCCCGCAGGGCGCTTCGAGACCGTCAAGGTCCGGCGCCTGCGCCGCAAGGGCAAGCCCCCGCTCGACTTCTGGCTCGCCCCGGCCCTGGGCTACCTCGCCGTGGCCGGCACCCGCCCGGGCGGCGAGGGCGGCACCGTGCGCATGCGCCTGGTGGACTTCCGCCGCAGCCCTCCCGACGAGGCCGGCATGCGGCTCACCCGGGACGGCGGGCGGTGACGCGGGCTAGGCCTTGGGCAGCGTGACGCCGCGCTGGCCCTGGTACTTGCCCCCGCGGTCCTTGTAGGAGACCTCGCAGGGCTCGTCCGCCTCCAGGAACACCACCTGCGCCACGCCCTCGTTGGCGTAGATCTTGGCCGGCAGCGGGGTGGTGTTGGAGAACTCCAGCGTCACGTGCCCCTCCCACTCCGGCTCCAGCGGCGTGACGTTGACGATGATGCCGCAGCGCGCATAGGTGCTCTTGCCGAGGCAGATCACGAGCACGTTGCGCGGGATACGGAAGTACTCCACCGTGCGCGCCAGCGCGAAGGAGTTGGGCGGGATGATGCAGACGTCGGACTTGACGTCCACGAAGCTCGCCTCGTCGAAGCTCTTGGGGTCGACGATGGCCGAGTGGACGTTGGTGAAGATCTTGAACTCGTCGGCGCAGCGGATGTCGTAGCCGTAGCTCGAGGTGCCGTAGGAAATGACCCGCGTGCCCTCATCGGTCCGCCGGATCTGGCGGGGCTCGAAGGGCTCGATCATCCCATGCTCCTCCGCCATGCGGCGGATCCAGCGGTCGGACTTGATGGGCATGACGCGCGGGAGTCTAAGGCGCGCGGCCGGGACCGCACAAGGCCGGGCGCAGGCGCGCGCCCGGCGCCGTCCGCCGGCTCAGCCCCGGCCCCGGTGCCGCGGGTTCGAGCGCGTGGGCGGGGTTCCCCGTCCCCGCCTGCGGGCGCGCGCCGATGGGCCGCGTCTGCGCTCCGCGCCCGTGCCCACTGCGCCGCCCGCCGGCGCGAGCCCCCGGGCCGGGGCTCAGGTGTTCTGGATCATGATCTGCGGGAAGCGGGCGCTGTAGTCCTTGGCCTGCAGTGAGAGCTTGGCCGCGGCCCGGCGCGCGATCTCGCGGTACATCTGCGCGATGCGGCCCTCGGGGTCGGCCACCACGGTGGGCTTGCCGCCGTCGGTGCTCTCGCGGATGGAGGCATCGAGCGGCAGCGCCCCGAGCAGCTCCACCCCGTACTGCTCGGCCAGCCGCCGGCCTCCACCCTCACCGAAGATGTGCTCCTCGTGCCCGCACTTGGAGCAGATGTGGATGCTCATGTTCTCGACCACGCCCAGCACCGGGACCTCGACCTTCTGGAACATCTTGAGGCCCTTGCGCGCGTCCAGCAGCGCGATGTCCTGGGGCGTGGTGACGATGATGGCACCGCTCACCGGCACCTGCTGGGCGAGCGTGAGCTGCGTGTCGCCCGTGCCCGGCGGCAGGTCGATGACGAGGTAGTCCAGGTCCTTCCAGTTGGTCTCGTTGAGGAGCTGCTGCAGCGCCTGGGTCACCATCGGCCCGCGCCAGATCATGGGCGTCTCCTCGTCGATGAGGAAGCCGATGGACATGGCCTGCAGGTGGTAGCTCACCATGGGCTCGAGCGAGCGCCCGTCCTTGGACTCGGGCTTGCCCTGGATGCCGAGCATGCGCGGCTGGCTCGGTCCGTAGATGTCGGCGTCGAGGATGCCCACGTTGGCCCCCTCGGCCGAGAGCGCGAGCGCCAGGTTGACGGCCACCGTGGACTTGCCGACGCCGCCCTTGCCGGAGGCCACGGCGATGATGTTCCTGACGTTCTTGAGGGGCTTGAGGTTGCGCTGGACCGCGTGGGAGGCGATCTTCCAGGAGACGTTCACCTCCACGTCCTCGACCCCCTCGATGCGCCGGATGCGCTCGCGCAGGGCCTGCGCCAGCGTCTCGGCGTGGCCCTTGGCGGGATAGCCCAGGACCACGTCCACCATCACGCGCCCGTCCTCGATGCGGATGTCGCGCACCGCCTTCGTGGAGACCAGATCCTTCTCCAGGTAGGGATCCACGTATTCCTTGATCGCCGTCTCCACCTGCAGCTGGGAAACCTCGGCCATGTCGTTCCTCTCCCGCCCCCGCGCCGGGGGCCGAAATCGCTGTCTGCCTGCCAGGGATGATCCGTTCGGGATGGGCGCCCATTCTACACCATCCCCGCGGCCGCGCGCGGCGTGCTGGCGGCACCACGCGCCACCTGCTAACCTGTTGGCCCCGTTGAGGCGGCCGCCCCTTCCCGCGACCATTTCCATGCCCCCGTGATGGGCATGACGGGGGCAGCGGCGGCCGCGCGCCGCGGACCGGAGACCCATGAGCACGACGCGCAGGATCCTCGTCACCAGCGCCCTGCCCTACGCCAACGGGCCCATCCATCTGGGGCATCTGGTGGAGTACATCCAGACCGACATCTGGGCGCGCTTCCAGCGCCTGCGCGGCCACGAGTGCTACTACGTGTGCGCCGACGACGCCCACGGCACCCCCATCATGCTGCGCGCCGAGCAGGAGGGGATCAGCCCCGAGGCGCTGATCGAGCGGGTGGGCGAGGAGCACCGGCGCGATTTCGCCGGCTTCCGCATCGGCTTCGACAACTACCACTCCACCCACTCGCCCGAGAACCGCGAGCTCGCCACCCTCATCTACGAGCGCCTCAAGGCCGCCGGCCACATCACCACGCGCGTCATCCGCCAGGCCTGGGACCCCGAGAAGGGCATGTTCCTGCCGGACCGCTACATCCGCGGCGAATGCCCGCGCTGCGGCGCCCCCGACCAGTACGGCGACGCCTGCGAGGCGTGCGGGGCCACCTACTCGCCGGCGGAGCTGCGCAACCCGCGCTCGGTGGTCTCGGGCGCGCGCCCGGTGGAGAAGGAGTCGCTGCACTATTTCTTCAAGCTCGGCGACTTCGAGCCCATGCTGCGCGCGTGGACGCGCGCCGGGCACCTGCAGCCCGAGGTCGCCAACAAGCTCGACGAGTGGTTCGCCGCCGGGCTCAAGGAGTGGGACATCTCGCGCGATGCGCCCTATTTCGGCTTCGAGATCCCCAACGCCCCGGGCAAGTACTTCTACGTGTGGATGGACGCGCCCGTGGGCTACATGGCGAGCTTCAAGAACCTGTGCGCGCGCACGGGGCTCGACTTCGACGACTGGTGGGGCCCGGACAGCGCGGCCGAGCTCTACCACTTCATCGGCAAGGACATCATCTACTTCCACGCCCTCTTCTGGCCGGCCATGCTGCACGGGGCGGGCTTCCGCACCCCGAGCGCGGTGTGGGCGCACGGCTTCCTCACCGTCAACGGCCAGAAGATGTCCAAGTCGCGCGGCACCTTCATCCGCGCGCGCACCTACCTGGACCACCTCGACCCCGAGTGGCTGCGCTACTACTTCGCGGCAAAGCTCGGCCCGAGCGTGGACGACCTCGACCTCAACCTCGAGGACTTCGTCCAGCGCGTCAACAGCGACCTGGTGGGCAAGGTGGTCAACATCGCCGCCCGCTGCGCAGGCTTCATCACCAGGCGCTTCGAGGGCCGGCTGGCGACGAGCCTGGAGCGCCCCGCGCTGCATGAGCGCTTCGTCGCCGCGGGCGAGACCATCGCCGAGGCCTACGAAGGGCGCGAGTACGCGCGCGCCGTGCGCGAGATCATGGCGCTCGCCGACGAGGCCAACCGCTACATCGACGAGCGCAAGCCCTGGTTCCTGGCCAAGGAGGCCGGCCGTGAGGCCGAGGTGCAGGCCGTGTGCACCCAGGGGCTCAACCTGTTCCGTGTCATCATGGGCTACCTCAAGCCGGTGCTGCCGCGTGTGGCCGCCGAGACGGAGGCCTTCCTGCGATGCCCCCCCTTGACGTGGGTCAATATCGGTGAGCCGCTGCTCGATCATACTGTGGCGGCGTACCAGCCCCTGCTGACGCGGGTGGACCCCAAGGCGGTGGAGGCCATGCTCGCCGACGCGCGCGCCGACCTGGCCGAGGCCGGCGAGGCCGCCGCCCCTGCCCCCGCACCGGGCGACGAGCCCGTCGCCCCGGAGATCACCTACGAGGACTTCATGAAGGTGGACCTTCGGGTGGCCCGCATCGTCGCGGCAGAGGCGGTCGAGGGTGCGGACAAGCTCCTGCGCCTGGTGCTGGACCTGGGCGGCGAGCGCCGCACGGTGCTCGCCGGCATCCGCCGGGCCTACGATCCCGAGGCGCTCGCCGGAAGGCTGACCGTGATGGTGGCCAACCTCAAGCCGCGCCGGATGCGCTTCGGGGTCTCGGAGGGCATGGTGCTCGCCGCCGGCCCCGGCGGGCGCGAGCTGTGGCTGCTCGCGCCCGACGAGGGCGCCCAGCCGGGCATGCGGGTGAAGTGAGCCGCCCCGGGCGCCGCAATCCCCCACCCGCGGGCATGTTGCGGGGGCCGGCGGCCGGCACCTAACATTCGGAGCCCATCCCGCCGTGGCCGGCGTATGAGCGAATACCTTCTCATCCTGGTCAGCACGGTCCTCGTCAACAACTTCGTGCTGGTGAAGTTCCTCGGCCTGTGCCCCTTCATGGGGGTGAGCCGCAAGGTCGAGACCGCCACCGGCATGGGGCTCGCCACCACCTTCGTGCTGACGCTGTCCTCGGTGTGCAGCTACCTGGTGAGCGAATACCTCCTCGAGCCCCTGGGGCTGGAATATCTGCGCACCATCGCCTTCATCCTGGTCATCGCGGTGGTGGTGCAGCTCACCGAGGTGATCGTGCACAAGACCAGCCCCCTGCTCTACAACGTGCTCGGCATCTTCCTGCCGCTCATCACCACCAACTGCGCGGTCCTGGGCGTGGCCCTGCTCAACGCCCAGACCGAGCACGGGCTGGTCGAGTCCGCCCTCTACGGCTTCGGGGCGGCGGTGGGCTTCTCGCTGGTGCTGGCGCTGTTCGCCGCCGTGCGCGAGCGGCTCGCGGCGGCCGACGTGCCCGTGCCCTTCCAGGGGGCGGCCATCGCGCTCGTGACCGCCGGCCTCATGTCGCTCGCCTTCATGGGCTTCGCCGGGATGGTGCGGGGATGATCGCGGCCGTGGTGGCGCTGGGGGCCGTCGCCGCCGTCTCGGGGGCGCTGCTCGGCTACGCCGCGGTGCGCTTCCGGGTCGAGAGCGACCCCATCGTGGACCAGATCGAGTCGCTGCTGCCGCAGACCCAGTGCGGCCAGTGCGGCTTCGCCGGCTGCCGCCCCTACGCCGAGGCCATCGCGCGCGGCGAGGCCGACATCAACCGCTGCCCGCCCGGAGGAGAGCACACCATCCGGGCGCTGGCCGACCTCCTCGGGCGCGATCCCAAGCCGCTGGACCCGGAGCGCGGGGCCGAGAAGCCCCCGAGCGTGGCGGTGATCGACGAGCGGCTCTGCATCGGCTGCACCAAGTGCATCCAGGCCTGTCCGGTGGACGCCATCGTGGGCGCGGCCAAGCAGATGCACACCATCATCGCCGCCGAGTGCACGGGCTGCGAGCTGTGCATCCCGCCCTGCCCCGTGGACTGCATCCACATGGAGCCGGTGCCGGTGGACCTGGACAACTGGCGCTGGCCCTACCCCGAGGCGCGTACGGAGAACCTGGCGTGAGCGTGCCCGCCGTCCACCCTTTCCATGGCGGGCTCGTGCTGGAGGGCCACAAGCGCATCTCCACCCGCCATCCCGTGGTGCCGGCGCGCCTGCCCGAGCGCCTGGTGGTGCCCCTGCAGCAGCACATCGGCGCGCCGGCCGAGCCCGTGGTCCAGGTGGGCGAACGCGTGCTCAAGGGCCAGCCCATCGCGCGTCCGCGCGGCTACGTGAGCGCCGCCGTGCACGCGCCGAGCTCCGGCACCGTGGCCGCCATCGAGGCGCGGCCCGTGCCCCATCCCTCGGGCCTGGCGGCGCCCTGCATCGTGATCGAGACCGACGGCGAGGAGCGCTGGCGCTGGCGCGAGGACCAACGCCCGGACTGGCGCACGCTCGGCCCCGAGGCGCTGCGCGAGCGGGTGCGCGAGGCCGGCATCGTGGGCATGGGCGGGGCGGGCTTTCCCACCCACGTCAAGCTCAATCCGGGCGCCGGCCGCGCCATCCACACCCTCGTGATCAACGGGGCCGAGTGCGAGCCCTACATCACCTGCGACGACATGCTCATGCGCGAGCACGCTCCGGCCGTGGTCGCGGGCGCGCAGGTGATGCAGCGCATCCTGGGGGCGCGGCGCATCCTGATCGGCATCGAATCCGACAAGCCCGAGGCGCGCGAGGCCCTGTCCGAGGCCGTACGCGCCGCGGGCGCCGATGACATCCGGGTGGTGAGCGTGCCCGCACGCTACCCGAGCGGGGGCGAGCGCCAGCTCATCCACCTCCTCACGGGGCTGGAGGTCCCCAGCGAGGGGCTACCCGCCGACATCGGCGTGGTGTGCCAGAACGCCGCCACCGCGGCCGCGGTGCTGCGCGCCGTCACCGAGCTGGAGCCCCTCATCTCGCGCATCGTCACCGTCACCGGCGCCGGCGTGGCCGAGCCACGCAACCTGGAGGTGCTGGTAGGCACCCCCTTCGCCGATGTGATCGACCAGGCCGGCGGCTACACCGACGAGGCCGTGCGCCTGATCGTGGGCGGCCCCATGATGGGCTTCGCCGTCGCCCACGACGAAGTGCCGGTGACCAAGACCGTCAACTGCCTGCTGGTGGCCGGCCGCGGCGAGGTGGAGCCCGCACGCGACCCGCTTCCGTGCATCCGCTGCGGCGCCTGCGTCGAGGCCTGTCCCGCCCGCCTCCTGCCGCAGCAGCTCTACTGGTACGCGCGCGCCAAGGACTTCGACCGCGTCCAGGACTACAGGCTCTTCGACTGCATCGAGTGCGGCTGCTGCGCCGCCGTCTGTCCCAGCCGGATCCCGCTGGTGGACTACTACCGCTACGCCAAGTCCGAGATCTGGGCCCTGGAGCGCGAGCGCGAGAAGGCCGCCCGGGCCAGGCGCCGCCACGAGGCCAGGCTGGCACGGCTCGAGCGCGAGCGGGCCGAGCGCGAGGCGCGCCAGCGTGCGCGCCGCGAGCGCGCCACCGACGCCGCCGCCCGCAAGGCGGCGGTGGCCGAGGCCCTGGCGCGCGCGGGCGCACGCCGGAGCGGGTCCGCCGAGGCGCGCCGCCACGAGGGAAGCGAGGGCGGATGAGGCGCTTCGAGACCGCCACCTCCCCGCACCTGCCGCCGCGCGACAGCGTCCCTGCCCTCATGCGGCGCGTGCTCTACGCGCTCGCCCCGGGGGCGGCGCTCCAGGCCTGGCACTTCGGCTGGGGCGTGGTGGTGCAGCTCCTGCTCGCGGCGGCGCTCGCGCTCGCGGCCGAGGCCGCCGTGCTCGTCCTGCGGCGCCGCCCCGCAAGACGGGCCCTCGCCGACGGCAGCGTGCTGGTGACGGCCGCGCTGCTGGCGCTGGCGCTGCCGCCCTATGCGCCCTGGTGGCTGACCACCGTCGCGGTGCTGAGCGCCGTGGTGCTGGCCAAGCACCTCTACGGGGGCCTGGGCTACAACCCTTTCAATCCGGCCATGGTGGGCTACGTGGTGGCGCTCATCGCCTTCCCGCGCGAGCTCACCCAGTGGCCCGCGCCGCACGCGCTGGCCGCCCCGCCCGGCCTGGACATGGCCCTGGGCCTGATCTTCGGCGGCGCCCAACTGCCCGATGCCCTCACCGCGGCCACGCCGCTCGACCACGTGCGCACGGGCCTCGCCATGAACCGCACCCTCACCGAGCTCGGGGCCGAGCCGGTGATGGGCCGCTTCGGCGGGAAGGGCTGGGAATGGGTGGCCGGGGGCTATCTCGCCGGTGGCCTGTGGCTCGCCTGGCGGCGCGCCATCGACTGGCGCATCCCCTCCGCCTTCGCCGCCGGGCTCGCCCTGCCGGCGATGGTCGCCTGGGGCCTCGATCCGGACGGCCACCCCTCCCCCCTGTTCCACCTCCTGAGCGGCGGGGCCATGCTGGGCGCATTCTTCATCGCCACCGATCCGGTGACCGCCGCCACCACCCCCCGGGGACGGCTCCTCTACGGCGCGGGCGCCGGGCTCCTCACCTTTCTCATCCGGACCTTCGGGGGCTACCCGGACGGCGTAGCCTTCGCGGTGCTGCTCATGAACATGGCCGCGCCGACCCTGGACCAGCTCACCCGCCCGCGCGCCTTCGGGGAGGGCCGCTGAGGTGGATGCGGGTGCCCGCAACGCCGCCCTCTCGGCCCTGCTCCTCGGCCTTTTCGCCATGGTGGGCACCGGACTGGTCGCGCTCACGCACGCCCTCACGCGCGAGCGCATCGCCGCCAGCGAGCGTGCGGTGCTGGAACGCGCGCTGCATGCGGTCATGCCGCCCTGGCGCCACGACAACGACCTCCTCGCCGACCGCATCGCGGTCACCGACCCCGAGCTGCTGGGCACCCGCCGTCCGGTCACCGTCTACCGCGCCCGCCGCGGCGGCCGCCCCGTGGGGGTGGTCCTCACCCCCGAGGCCCCCGACGGCTACAACGGACGCATCCGCCTCATCGTCGGCATCTATGCCGACGGCACCCTCGCCGGAGTGCGGGTGCTCGCGCATCAGGAGACGCCGGGTCTGGGCGATGCCATCGAGGCGGAGAAGTCGGACTGGATCCTGGGCTTCACCGGCAAGTCGCTCGGCAAGCCGCCGCTCGAGCGCTGGCGCGTGCGTCGCGACGGGGGCGACTTCGACCAGTTCACGGGTGCCACCATCACCCCACGGGCCGTGGTGAAAGCGGTGCGCAACGCCCTGATATACTTCCGGCACCACCGCGAGGCGCTGTTCGCGGCGCCGGCGTCGGGCGAGGGCGAAGAGGAGGCATCCTGACGTGAGCCGCTGGCGGGACATCGCGGCCGAAGGGCTGTGGCGCAACAACCCGGGACTGGTGCAGCTCCTCGGGCTGTGCCCGCTGCTCGCCGTCACCTCGAGCGTGGTGAACGGGCTCGGGCTGGGGCTCGCCACCACGGCCACGCTCGTCGTCTCGGGCCTGACCGTCTCGGCCGTGCGCGGCCTCGTGCGCCCCGAGATCCGCATCCCGGTCTTCGTGCTGGTCATCGCCTGCACGGTGACCATCATCGAGCTCCTGATGAGCGCCTGGCTCCACGACCTCTACAAGGTGCTCGGCATCTTCATCCCCCTCATCGTCACCAACTGCGCCATCATGGGCCGGGCCGAGGCCTTCGCCTCGCGCAACCCCGTGCCGGCCGCCGTGCTCGACGGCCTCATGATGGGGCTGGGCTTCACCGGCGTGCTCGTCGCCCTGGGGGCGCTGCGTGAGCTCGCCGGCCACGGCACCCTGCTCGACCACGCCGAGCTCCTGCTCGGCCCCCTGGGAGAGGGGCTGCGGCTCGAGATCATCCAGGGCTACCGCGGCTTCCTGGTGGCGGTGCTGCCGCCGGGCGCCTTCATCGGCCTTGGCCTGCTGATCGCGCTCAAGAACGTCATCGACACCCGGCGCGGGCGGCGCTCCGTGGCCGTGCCCGTGCACGCCCATGGCCATGGGAGCGCCTGAGCCTCGGGCTCCCTCCCCGCCTCGAGGAGCGGTGGAGCCCGACCTGCCGACAATCCACGGTTAGCGGAGGACACCATGGCTGGACACCTACCCTTCGTGGCCCGGCGCGGCGTGCGCTACGGTCTCGCGCCGCGCATGACCATCGGCGCCTTCTTCGAGCGCCACCGCTGGAGCGAGGCGCTCCAGGAGCGCTACTACCGGTGGTGGTACGACTGGGCAAAGGAGCGGGTCATGGAAGATCCCGACCTGCGTGCGGCCAAGGGCGTCGATTTCGCGTCCTATCCCTACGGCCAGCATGCCCGCCACAGCTTCCACCTGCAGGGCAAGCACTGGGCCGAGGCCATGGCCGACCTCGGCGACCTCATCCGCGACCTCATCCTGCCCAGGCTCGACGAGGCACAGCGCAAGGCCCTGGAGGAGGCGCACGAGCGGCTGGTGCGCGAGCTCGACGAGGAGGCGCGGTCGAACCCTCCCCCGCCGGCGCCGGAGGTGGGTCGCTTCCGCCACATGTGAGGCGGGCCGCGCCGGTGGACCGCAGGAAGGCGCGGCGCATCTTCGAGCGGCTGCGCGCGGCCAATCCGGAGCCGCGCACGGAGCTCAGCTACGGCAACGCCTACCAGCTCCTGGTGGCCGTGATCCTCTCGGCCCAGTCCACCGACCGGGCCGTGAACGAGGCTACCCGCGCCCTGTTCCGCAAGGTGCGCAAACCGCAGGACATGCTGCGCCTGGGCGAGGCGGGGCTAAGGCGCCACATCCGCTCGATCGGCCTCTACAACACCAAGGCGCGCAACATCGTCGCGGCCTCACGCATCCTGGTCGAGCGCCACGGCGGGCGCGTCCCGCGCGACCGCGCCGCCCTCGAGGCCCTGCCGGGCGTGGGCCGCAAGACCGCCAACGTGGTCCTCAACACCGCCTTCGGCGAGCCCACCATCGCCGTGGACACCCACATCTTCCGCGTCGCCAACCGCACCGGGCTCGCACCCGGGCGCACGCCGCTGGAGGTCGAGAAGGGCCTCGAGCGCATCGTGCCCGAGGCCTTCCGCCGCAACGCCCATCACTGGCTCATCCTGCACGGGCGCTACGTGTGCACGGCACGCAAGCCCCGCTGCCAGGCCTGCGTGATCCGGGAGCTGTGCGAGTGGGAAGGCAAGGAAGGCGCGCAGGCCGGCAAGCCTACGGCCCGGCGCCGGGCCGCCGGGGGCTGAACCCGCAGGGTGAAGGGGGTCCATCCGGCGCCCGGCCACGCTACACTGGGCACGGCGCAAGGTCGAGGGTCGCCCATGCTCTTCACCCGGGACCGCGACGCCCTGCGACGCTACTACTGCGAGGCCTGGCGCCGCCACCGCGCGGGCGAGCCGCTCGAGCCCCTGGCGCGCGAGGTGGCGGCCGTGATCGCCGAGCATCCGGAGTACCACGCCCTGCTCGAGCAGGAGGAGGCGGCCCTCGGGCGCGAGTACCTCCCGGAGCTCGGCGAGACCAACCCCTTCCTGCACATGGGCCTGCACCTCGCCATTCGCGAGCAGGCCGCAACCGACCGCCCGGGGGGCTTCCGTGCCGCCTACGCCGCCCTGGTGCGGCGGGCCGGCAGCGCGCACGAGGCCGAGCACCGCATCATGGACTGCCTGGTCGAGGCCCTGTGGCGCGCCCAGCGCGCGGGACGCGCGCCCGACGAGACCGCCTACCTGCGCTGCGTGCAGGCGCTCGCGCGCGGACGGGCGGCGGACGAACCATCCCGGGCGAGCGATGTCTGAGCAAGAGCCGGAGCGGGGCTGAAGCCGCCGTCCCTTCCGGCCCTGCGCAAACGAAGACAAGGCGGCGAGGCAAAGAAGGAGTGGCACGCATGGCCAGAGAGAAGACCCACACGAGCAGGAACGGCCGGGTGGAGGCGACGATGCGCCGGGGGGCGCTGGCGGCAGCCGTGGGCGCGGCGCTGGCGGCGGGCACCGGGGCCCAGGCGGCCGGCAACCCCTTCGCGGTCCAGGAGCTGCCAGGCGGCTACATGGTGGCCGGCAAGGGATCCGAAGGTAGCTGCGCCGGCATGCGGAAGGGCGCCAAGGAGGGGCAGTGCGCCGGCATGAAGAGCAAGGACGACTCGGCCAAGGGCGGCAAGGAAGGCACCTGCGCCGGCATGAAGGGCAATGACGGCACGTCCAAGGGCGGCAAGGAAGGCACCTGCGCCGGCATGAAGGGCGGCGCCGCGCCGCAGAAGGCCAAGAAGGAAGGCCGATGCGGCGAAGGCAAGTGCGGCGGCGGGATGTGAGCGCCGTCCCGCCCGGGCTGCGCGGGGCGGGGCTCGGCCTGCGCCGCGCCTTCCTGGAGGAGGCGGCTGAACGCGCACGTGGGCCGGGGCTGGAGGCGGACTTCCTCGAGCTCGCGCCCGACAACTGGATCGGCGTGGGCGGCAGGCAGGGACGCCTGCTGCGCAGCCTGACCGAGCGCCTGCCCCTCGTCTGTCATGGGCTCTCCCTCAACCTGGGGGGCACCGCCCCGCTGGAGGAGGATTTCGTGCGCGCCGTGGGCCGCTTCATGGACACCCACGGGGCCCTGATCTACAGCGAGCACCTCGCCTGGTGCGCCGACGGCGGCCAGCTCTACGACCTCCTGCCGCTGCCCTGGACCGCTGAGGCCGTGCATCACGTGGCTGCGCGCATCCGCCGGGTGCAGGACCTCCTGGACCGGCGCATCGCGGTGGAGAACGTCTCCTGCTACGCCGTGCCGGCGCAGGAGATGGACGAGGTCGATTTCGTCTGCGCGGTGCTCGAAGAGGCGGACTGCGACCTGCTGCTGGACGTGAACAACGTCCACGTCAACAGCGTCAACTTCGGCTTCGACCCCTACGCCTACATCGACCGCATCCCGCCGGCGCGCGTGGCCTACCTGCACGTGGCCGGCCATTACGTGGAACGCCCGGATCTCCTCATCGACACCCACGGCACGGCGGTGCCCGATCCGGTCTGGCGCCTGCTCGAGCACGCCTACCGGCGCCTCGGCCCGATGCCGACCCTGCTCGAGCGCGACTTCGACATTCCGCCCCTGGAGACGCTGCTCGCGGAGCTCGCCCGCGTGCGCGCCTGCCAGCGTGGCCGCGCCCGGGAGGCCGTCCATGGCTGAAAGGCGGCTGGCCGAGCTGCAGCGGCGCTTCGCCGCGCATCTGCGCGACCCGGAGCGGGTCCCCCCGCCCGCGGAAGTGCCGGCCGACCGCATCGCCGTCTACCGCGAGCTGGTCTACAACAACGTCGAGGACCAGCTCGCGGGCGCCTTCCCCGTGGCGCGCGCCACGCTGGGGGATGCGGCCTGGCATGCCCTCGTGCGCGCCTTCCTCGCCCGCCACCGCGCCCGCACCCCCCTCTTCCCGAAGCTGCCGCGCGAGCTGGTGGGCTTCGTGGCCGCGGGCGCAGGCGGCGCGCCGGTGCCGCCGTGGCTCGGCGAGCTCCTGCACTATGAATGGGTCGAGCTCGAGGTCGCCTACGACCCCCGCGAGCTCCCGGCGGCTGGGCTCGATCCGACGGGCGACCTGCTCGCCGGCCACCCCGTGCCCAACCCGCTGCTGCGGCGCCTGCGCTACCGCTGGCCCGTGCACCGCATCGGGCCGGACGTGGTGCCGGAGGCACCGGCGCCACAGCCCGTGCACCTGCTCGTGTGGCGCGACAGCGCGGAGGCGGTACGCTTCATGGAGGCCGCGCCCGCCGCCGAGCGCCTGCTGGCCCTGCTGGAGGCGGAGCCCGGGCTGACCGGGGCCGAGGCCCTGTGGCGCGCCGCCGAGGCGCTCGGGCTGCCCGACCCGGAAGGGGCGGTGGCGGCAGGGGCCGCCACGCTGGCGGCGCTGCGCCGCGCCGAGGTGCTGCTCGGCACCGCCGCGAACGGCACAGGACCGGCGAGGTCGCGGGAGGATGAGGACCGATGAGCGGAATCGTCTCACTGGGCTGCACCGTGGTCGGCTGGCTCGACCGCATCGGCACCTTCCTGCCCCAGCTCGGGCTGCGGCTCCTGCTCGCCTACGAGTTCTGGGAGTCGGGCGTCGAGAAGTTCTACGGCCAGAACTGGTTCGGGGAGATCCGCGCGAGCTTCCCCTTCCCCTTCAACCTGGTCCCGGTGGAGCTGAGCTGGCAGCTCGCCCTGTGGACCGAGCTGCTCGGCGCGGTGGGGCTCGTGCTCGGGCTCGGCACGCGCTTCTGGGCGCTCGCCCTGATCGTGCTGGACGTGGTGGCGTGGACGAGCGTGCACGCGGACAACGGCTACAACGTGTGCAGCAACGGCTGGAAGCTGCCGCTCATCTACCTCGTGATGCTGCTGCCCCTCCTGTTCCAGGGCGCGGGCCGCGCGAGCCTGGACCATCTCGTCTCGCGCCTGTGGGCGCGCTGAGGACGGCCCGGCCATCCCGCGGCGCTCAGCGTCGCGGCATGCCCATGGGAGGCCCCGGACGCGCCGCGCGCGGCCGGGAGGAGCGGGCTCAGCGCCGGCGACGGGCCTGGATGCGCAGGCGCAAGGCGTTGAGGCGGATGAAGCCCTCGGCGTCCTTCTGGTCGTAGGCCCCGCGGTCGTCCTCGAAGGTGGCCAGCCCCGGGTCGAAGAGGGAGTCGGTCTCCGAGCGCCGTCCCACCACCTGCACCGAGCCCTTGTAGAGCTTGAGGCGCACCTCGCCGTTGACGTGGGCCTGGGTCCGGTCGATGAGGGCCTGCAGCGCTTCGCGCTCGGGGCTGAACCAGTAGCCGTTGTAGACGAGGGCGGCGTAGCGTGGCATGAGCTCGTCCTTGAGGTGGGCGGCCTCGCGGTCCAGGGTGAGCGACTCCATGGCGCGGCGCGCCTTGAGCAGCACGGTGCCGCCCGGGGTCTCGTAGCAGCCGCGCGACTTCATGCCCACATAGCGGTTCTCGACGATGTCGGCGCGGCCCACCCCGTGGCGGCCGGCGATCTCGTTGAGGCGCGCGAGCAGCGCCGCAGGCCCGAGGCGCTCGCCGTCCACGGCCACCGGATCGCCGCGTTCGAAGGTGATGACCAGGTACTGGGGTTGGTCCGGGGCCTCCTCGGGGTCCACGGTCCAGCGCCACATGCCGCGCTCGGGCTCGGCCCAGGGGTCCTCGAGGATGCCGCCCTCGTAGGAGATGTGCAGCAGGTTGGCGTCCATGGAGTAGGGCGAGCCGCCGCCGGGCTTGCGCTCCACCGGGATGCCGTGGGCCTCGGCGTAGGCCAGCAGCTTCTCGCGGGAATCGAGGTCCCACTCGCGCCAGGGGGCGATGACGCGGATGTCCGGGTCGAGGGCGTAGGCGGTGAGCTCGAAGCGCACCTGGTCGTTGCCCTTGCCGGTGGCGCCGTGGGCGATGGCGTCGGCCCCGGTCTCGCGCGCGATCTCCACCAGGCGGCGCGCGATGAGGGGGCGGGCGATGGAGGTGCCGAGCAGGTACTCGCCCTCATAGAGGGCGTTGGCCCGGAACATGGGGAAGACATAGTCGCGCACGAAAGTCTCGCGCAGGTCCTCGACGTGGATCTCCTTCACCCCCAGGGCCTCGGCCTTGCGGCGGGCGGGCTCGAGCTCCTCGCCCTGACCGATGTCGGCGGTGAAGGTGACCACCTCGCAGCCGCAGGTCTCCTGCAGCCAGCGCAGGATCACGGAGGTGTCGAGCCCCCCGCTGTAGGCCAGCACGACCTTCTTGACGTCGCTCATCGTCGGTCGGCTCCTCCCGGGGCGCCGTCGGCATGCAGCCCGCACCGGAGCACGGCCGACGATGCCCGCTTCGTCATCCCCCATGCCGCCCGGTGCGCAACGGCTTCCAGGGGGCAGGCAAGCGAAGACGGCCCGGCTCAGCGAACGGCCCGCGACCGGGACGCATCTCAACCCGGGTTCCGGGCGGCCTCGATGAAACGCACGCCCGGCAGCCCCTTCAGGTCCTTGTCCGAGGTGATCAGCTCGGCCCCGAGACGGCACGCCGTCGCGTAGACGGTGGCGTCCGCCATGGCCAGCCCGTGCGCGAGCGCCGCGTCGGCCGCCTCCAGCGCCAGCGCCTCGTCCAGCGGGACCAGCGTGCACGTGCACAGATGGGCGGCGGCTACCATTGCACGCTCCTCTCCCGAGACCCGCTTGACGAACTTGTACACCTCATAGAGGACGAGCGTCGGCACGGCCACCGGCTCGTCGCCCTCCAGCACCCCGGCATAGTACTGGGCCAGAGGGCCGTCCGTGAGATACTCGATCCATCCGCACGAGTCCACCACGACGGTCAATAGCGGTCCCTCTTCTCGCGCAGCTCGCCATCCGCCGCCACCGTTCCCCGAGCCATCCCGCGCAGCGCCGCGAGCGAGCGCTCGGGGACCAGATGGATCACGCCGCCCTTCTCGAGGACGATGATGCGCTGCCCGGGCTTCAGCCCCAATCGATCCCGGACGGCCTTGGGGATCACGAGCTGGAACTTGCTGGACAGTATGGCTTCCATCACGCGCGTCACGGTATCGTCACCACCGAAATTGTAAGACATCCTTGTATTCGACGCCATTCCTGTATTACGACCAGGCCGGGCGTCGTCGCGCATGCAAAGGCGGGAAGGAAAACGGCCCCAAGGCTGGCTTCGCGTCTCCGGCAGCCTAGCTCCGCGCGCGGGCGCGGGCGGTGCGGCGCAGGCGCGAGAGCAGCCGCCGGGCGAGGTCGCCGAAGAGCTCGGTCTGGGTGGGGTGCGGGTGGATGGCCTCGGCAACCTGCTCCAGCGTCATGCGCCCGGCGACCATCATCACGGCCTCGCCGATCAGGGTGTCGGCGTGGTCGGCGAGCAGGTGCACCCCCACGATGCGGTGGCTCGCCTTGTCGGCCACGAGCTTGATGAGGCCCTCGGTCTCGCCCGTGATCATGGCCTTGGCGTCGATGCCGAGCGGCACCTTGACCTCGGCCGGGTCGAGCCCCTTGGCCCTGGCCCGCTCGACGTCGAGGCCCACGAAGGCGGCCTGGGGGCGGGTGAAGATGACGCCGCAGTCGAGGTCCGGATCGTAGCGGCGCGGCTCGCCCAGGATCCGGGCCGCGGCCACGCGCCCCTGGGTCGCCGCCGTGTGGGCGAGCATGTAGCCGCCGTTCGCATCCCCGACGGCATAGATGTGCGGGACCGAGGTGCGGCAGCCGTCGTCCACGGCGATGACGCCGTCGCGCACCGCCACGCCCGCCCGGTCGAGCTGCAGGGGCTCGAGCACGGGGCGCTTGCCCGTGGCCATGAGCACGCGATCGCAGGTCGTCGTGCGCCGCTTCCCTTCGGCGTCGCGCCAGCGCACCTTCATGGCGCCGGGCTCGCCCGAGAGGCTCTCGATGCGCACCGAGACATGGACCTCCAGGCGCGGATCGGCGGCGAGCACGGCCCCGAGCCGCTCGGCGATCTCGGGCTCGACCTCGGCCAGGATGCGGCTGCGCGCCTCGAGCAGCAGCACGCGCGTGCCGAAGTCCTGGAACATCTGCGCCATCTCGGCGCCGATGGCCCCGCCGCCCACCACCACCATGCGCTTCGGCGGGCCCTCGAGGGACCACACGGTGTCGGAGGTGAGGACGCCGCCGGTCTCCAGGCCCTCGCGGGCGCCGGGGATGGGCGGCACGAAGGGCGGCGCGCCGGTGGCGATCACGGCGCAGCCGAAGGTGATGCGGTAGCCCTCGCTGCCGTCGCCGGGGCCGGGGCGGGCGTGGGGGTCCTCCGGCAGGTGGGAGGTGTCGATGAACAGGGTGTGGGCGTCCTCGAAGCGCGCGCGCCCCTGGATCACCTCCACCTTCATGCCCTTGTCGGTCTTGAGGGCCATCGCGCCGCGGGTCTCGAGCACCTCCCGGCGGGTGGCCTCGAGGCGCTTCCAGTCGAGACGCGGCCTGGCGGTGCCCAGCACCCCGAGGCGGGCGTCGTGGGCGCGGTCGCGGATGCGGTCGGCGGCGGCGCGCCAGGTCTTGGACGGGATGCAGCCGCGCCACAGGCACTCGCCACCGGGGAGCGGGGCGTCGTTGACCAGCGCCACCTTGATGCCGTGCTCGGCGAGCTCGCGCGCACAGTCCTCGCCGCCGGGCCCGCCACCGATGACCACCACCGGCCAGTCCCACTCGCCCTCGGGGATGCGTGGCCCGGGGGGGGCGAGCCAGTCGTCGGGCCGCTCCACCAGCTCGCGCAGGGTGTTGAGGAAGGCCGCGACCTCGGCGCCGTTCACCACCCGGTGATCGGCGGTGATGGTGAGGGGCATGCCCCGCTCGCCCGCGGTGGCCACGGCGAGGATGGCCGCCGTGCCCGGCGTGGGGATGGCGTCGAACCAGTCCACGTTCAGCATCCCCATGTTGGAGATCATGAACGTGGGGTTGGCGTACTCCTGGGGCTTGAGGCGGCGCTTGCGCGCGCGCTCGACCAGCCCCTTCCACTCGGCGTGCAGCTCCTCCAGGGGGCGCGCCTCGCAGCGGCGCAGCACCGGCACCACGAGCCCGCCGTCCTCGGCCGCCACCGCCATGCCGATGTCCACCTGCGCGCGCTCGACGATGCGGTCCACCGGCTGGTAGGCCCAGTTCATGCGCGGGTGGCGCCGCAGCGCCTCGGCGCAGGCCTTGGCGAGCGCCACCGTCACCGAGACACCGCGCCGCTTGGCGCCGCGCACGAGGGCGTCGGGGCGCGCGTGCACGGTGGCGTGGAAGGTGGGCATGGTGAGCGCGGCCGTCATGGAGCGCGCCACCGCGCGTTCCATCGCCGTCATGGGCCGGCCCTCGCCCGGCACCTGCGCCTCCGGCATGAGCTCGGGGGCGGGGAGCGGGGCCGCCTCACGCGGGCGCGCCACAGGCTGGGCGCGCAGCACGTCATCGCCGGTGATCACGCCGCCTGGGCCCGTCCCCTGCACGTGCTCCAGGTTCACCTGCAGCTCGCCGGCGAGCTTGCGCGCGTAGGGGGTGGCGTAGCGGTTGGTGGGCCGTGGCGCGGGCGGCGCGCCGGGGCGGCGCGCAGCGGGCGGGGCCGGCGCCGCAGGCACCGGGGTCTCCGGCCGCGCGGGCGCCGGAGGCGCCGCCGGGGCGGCGGCCGGCGCGGGCGCGGCCGCAGGGGCGGCCTCACCCTGCACCACCTGCTCGGGGCGCTCGACCAGGTAGCCGATGGGCTCGCCCACCGGCACGGTGCCGTCCACGGGCGCGAGCGGTCCCGAAAGGTAGCCCTCGCGGAAGACCTCCACGTCCATGACGGCCTTGTCGGTCTCCACCTGGGCGACCACGTCGCCGCGTGCGACCTTGTCGCCGGGCTGCTTGACCCAGGCCACGACGACGCCCTCGGTCATGGTGTCCGAGAGCTGGGGCATCCTGATGACGTGCACCACCCCCTCGGGCGGCCGGACCGCGCCATCACCCCTCGCACCCTCTCCCGCGGCGGACTGCGGCGGCGCGGGAGGCTCGGCCGCCGGGGTGGCTTCGGGGGCGGGCGCGGGCGCCTCCGGCGACGGCGGTGCCGTCCCCTCCTCGCCCACCACCTCCTCCGGCGTCGGCACCAGATAGGCGATGGGCTCGCCCACCGGCACGGTGGCGCCCTCCGGCGCGCGCGGCCCCGAGAGATACCCCTCGCGGAAGACCTCCACGTCCATGATGGCCTTGTCGGTCTCGACCTGGGCGACCACGTCGCCGCGCGAGACCTTCTCGCCGATGGCCTTCTGCCAGCCCACCACCACGCCCTCGGTCATGGTGTCCGAGAGCTGGGGCATCCTGATGACGTAGCGCTCTGCCATGTCCGGGTACCGGAAGATGCGCGCCGCGGCGCCGCGCGGGCGCCGCGGCGCGGGCCTCACTTGCCGAGCAGGTGCAGCACCGCCGCCACCACCTCGTCCGCGTTCGGGATGGCGGCCCTCTCCAGGGTGCGGTTGTACGGGATGGGCACGTTGCGCGCCGAGACCCGCAGCGGCGGGGCGTCCAGCTCGTAGAAGCACTCCTCGTCGATGATGGCCATGACCTCCGCACCCACCCCGCACGGGGCCTCGGCCTCCTCCACGATCACGGCACGGTGCGTCCTGGTCACCGAGCGCGCGATGCCCTCACGGTCGAGGGGGCTGAGCGCGTAGAGGTCCACCACCTCGCAGTCGATGCCGTGCTCGGCCGCGAGCCGCTCGGCGGCCTGGAGGCACCAGTGCACCGAGATGTTGTAGCCGAAGAGGGTGACGTCGCGGCCGGGGCGGGCCACCTCCGAGCCCTCCAGCGGATGGAAGTACTCCTCGTCCGGCACCTCGCCGCGCAGGTTGTACATGTACTCGTGCTCGTTGATGAACACGGGATCGTCGCAGCGCACGGCCGACTTGAGCAGCCCATAGGCCTGGCGCGGGTTCGAGGGGGTGACCACGCGCAGGCCGGCGATCCCCATGAAGACCTTCTCCATGCGCGCCGAGTGCTGGGCCCCGAGCTGGTGGGCGACGCCTCCCGGCGAGCGGATCACCACCGGCGCCTGAAGCTGGCCGCCCGACATGTAGCGCACCTTGGCCGCGGTGTTGGCGATCTGATCGAGCGCCAGCCAGGCGAAGTTCACCGACATGATCTCGATGATGGGCCGCACGCCGAGGAAGGAGGCGCCGATGCCGAGACCCGTGAAGCTGTTCTCGGAGATGGGGGTATCGATGACCCGCTCGGGCCCATACTTCTCGTACAGGCCCAGGGTCGCCTTGTAGGTGCCGCCGGCCAGGCCCACGTCCTCGCCCATGACGATGACCATGGGGTCGTTGGCCAGCTCCTCGTCGTGCGCGCGGCGCACGGCTTCCCACAGCGCCATCTCCGCCATCAGGCCCTCCTGCGGCAGGAGTCGTTGTCGGCGTGGACGTACTTCTCGAGATCCTCCACCCGCGGCTCGGGCGAGCGCTCGGCGAAGGGGATGATCTCGTGCTCGATCTCGTCGAGGATCTCGTCGTCCATGCGCTTGTAGTCGTCGAGCGTCATGGCGCCGGCCCCGATGAGGCGGTCGCGCAGGATGATGATGGGGTCACGGCGCGACCACTTGCGCTCCTCCTCCTTGGGGCGGTAGGCGTTGGAGTCCGACATGGAGTGCCCGCGGTAGCGGTAGGTGAGCAGCTCCATGAAGTACGGACCCCTGCGCGCGCGCACGTGCGCCACGGCCTCCTTGGCCGCCTCGTACACCGCCTCCACGTCCTGGCCGTCCACCTGCACCGCGGGGATGTCGTAGCCGCACACGCGCTTGTACTGGTCCACCACGGCGGTAGAGCGGTCGATGCGCGTGCCGATGCCGTAGAGGTTGTTCTCGCACACGTACAGCACGGGCAGCTTCCACAGGCTCGCCATGTTCATGGTCTCGTGGAAGGTGCCCTGGTTGTTGGCGGCATCGCCCAGGAAGCAGATCGAGATCTCCTCGCCGCCCTTCATGAGAATGGCCTTGGCGATGCCGGCCGCGAGCGGGAAGGGCCCGCCCACGAGCGCGTAGCCGCCCATGAAGCGGTGCGCCACGTCGAAGAGGTGCATGGAGCCGCCGTAGCCGCGCGAGCAGCCGGTGGCCTTGCCGTAGAGCTCGGCCATCACGGCCTTGGGATCGCAGCCGCACTTGATGGCGTGTATGTGGTCGCGGTAGCCGGTGATGACGTAGTCGAAGCCGGGGCGCGCGGCCTCCAGCACGCCGTGCACGCAGGCCTCCTGCCCGGGGTACAGGTGCAGGAAGCCGCCGATCTTGCGCTCCACGTAGGCTTCGTAGCAGCGCTCCTCGAAGCGCCGCGCGAACAGCATCTCGCGCAGCACCCGTTTCTTGTCCTCGATGGTCTCGAGCGGCATGTGGCGTCTGAAGCTGCGGGCCGCAGGCCCGGAAAATGATAGACGATACCCGCTGTACCCCACCCGCGGGGAGCGCGTATGATCCTTGTTCTCACCATGGAGGTCAAGGAACAAGCGGATGGTGGCGCTGCTCCCGCCCGAGCCGAAAATCCAGCTCGTTCAGACATTAGGCGCCGAGGCGGCACGTGCGGCCGCCGCCCGCGCCGACAGCGTGATCCTGTGGCTGCCGCCCGCCGTGGCCGCAGGAAGCTGGCCGCGCGGCCTGCCCTGGCTGGCGGCGCTGCGCGCGGCGGCCGCGCGGGCCACCAGGCCGCGCTGCGGCGAGGTGCTGCTCGATACCGACGTGGCCGAGGGCACGCGCCTCGTGCGCGTCGTCGCCGCCTGCATCGCCGACGACGCCGAGCCCTTCGCCCGTCTCGAGCTCGCGCGCAGGCTCGCCGCCCGTGCGCTCGCCGTGCGCGCGCGCGAGGTGTGCGTGTGGGCGCCGGGCGCGGGACGGCGCACGGGCGCGCTCCTGGAGGCGGGCGCGGCGGCGCTCCTCGCCGCAGCGCAGCCCATGCCGAGCCTTGCGGGCGAGCCGCCGCCGGCGCCATCCCTGCGGCGGGTGCGGCTGGCGGGCCACGCCCGGCGTCTGGAGCTGGCCGCCACGCTCGCAGGCGCACACGGCAACCACCTCGCGCGCTGGCTCGCGGCGCTGCCGCCCAACGTGCTCACGCCCGAGGCCTACGTGCGCGCCGCACGCCGGCTCGCGCGCCGTCACGGCTGGCGCGTGCGCTTCCTGGACCGGCGTGCGCTCGCGCGCGCCGGCGCGGGCGCCTTCCTCGCAGTGGCGCGCGCGGGCAGCCGCGGCGCCGGCATCCTGCATCTGGCCTACCGCCCGCGGCGCCGCGCGCACCCGCTGCTGGCGCTGGTCGGCAAGGGCGTGTGCTTCGACACCGGCGGCGTCAACCTCAAGCCCGCGCGCCACATGCAGGGCATGCACGGCGACATGCAGGGAAGCGCCGTCGCCCTCGGCACGCTCGCCGCGCTCACCGAGCTCGGCTGGCCCGGCCCCGTGGACGCCTGGCTCGCCATCGCCGAGAACCTGGTCGGCCCCGAGGCCTACCGCCCCCACGAGGTCGTGCGCGCCGCCGACGGCACCACCATCGAGGTGGTGCACACGGACGCGGAAGGCCGGATGCTGCTCGCGGACACGCTCGCGCTCGCCTCACGCGCGCGGCCCGCCGCCATCATCGACTACGCGACGCTCACGGGCGCATGCATCTACGCCCTCGGGTCGCGCATGAGCGGCGTCTTCAGCAACCGGCGCGCGCTGCTCGAGACGCTCGCCGAGGCGGGGCGTGCGAGCGGCGAGCGCGTCTGGCCCTTCCCCACCGAGCCCGACTACGACGAGGCCCTGCGCAGCGACATCGCCGACGTCAAGCAATGCACCCTCGAAGGCGAGGCCGATCACATCCTCGCCGCGCGCTTCCTGGCACGCTTCGTGCCCGTGGGGACGCCCTGGGTGCACGTGGACCTCGCCGCCGCCGAGCACGAGGGCGGGCTCGCGCACGTGCCCACCCGCTTCACGGGCTTCGGCGTGCGCTGGACGCTGGCGCTGCTCGGCGACGTGCGCCGGCGCGCGCGCCTGCTGGGGGAGGCCGCATGAGCGGGGCGCGCAGGCATGCCTGCGCGGTCCTGGCCGCTCAGTGAGCCATGCCGCGGAACATGAGCCCCATGCCGAGCATGCCCAGCGCGCCCACGACCAGGAGCACGATGGCCGTGACGCCGGCGATGGTGAAGAAGGTCCTGAGCCTGCCCAGGGCCTGGGCGGCGGCCGCCCCGTCGCCCGCCTCGGCCCGGTCCAGCGCCGAGGCCGCCTGGAACAGCACCACCCCGAGCCAGATCGGCAGCCAGGCGACCAGGATCCCCCAGGGCGTGAAAGCCATCAGCACGCCGTCGATGACGGCGAGCACGGCGAGCAGCTTCATCCACATGCGCGCGTCCAGGAGCGGGCGGAGCAGGGCGATGGCATCGTTGCTGGCGTTCATGCGCGTGGCTCCTCCCCTTGCGTTCCGTTCGCCTGGAAACGGTAAGCCCTGACGTCGCCCCCGTAAACCGCGGCCATCCGCATGACGACGACCGAGCTCACGCTGACGCGACCCGACGACTGGCACCTGCACCTGCGCGACGGCGCGCTGCTCGCGCACGTGCTGCCGCACACGGTGGCGCGCTTCCGGCGCGCGGTGGTGATGCCCAACCTGAAGCCCCCGGTGGCCACTGCCGAGGCCCTGCGCGCCTACCGCGCGCGCATCGAGGCGGCGCTCCCGCCCGGCACGGACTTCGAGCCCCTCATGGCCCTCTACCTCACCGACCGCACCACGCCCGCCGACGTCGCGGCGGCGGCCGCGGCCGGGGCCTTCGCCGCCAAGCTCTACCCGGCGGGTGCCACCACGCACGCCGAGGCGGGCGTGACCGATATCCGCCGCCTCGACCCGGTGCTCGAGGCGCTGGCCGAGCACGGGCTCGCGCTGCTCGTGCACGGCGAGGTCACCGACCCGGCGGTGGACGTCTTCGACCGCGAGGCCGTCTTCATCGAGCGCGAGCTCGCGCCGCTGGTCGAGCGCCACCCGCGCCTGCGCGTGGTGCTGGAGCACGTGACCACGGCCGAAGGCGTGGCCTTCGTGCGGGCGGCGCCGCCGCGCGTGGCCGCCACGGTCACCGCCCACCACCTCCTCATGAACCGCAACGCCCTGTTCGAGGGCGGGCTGCGCCCGCACCACTACTGCCTGCCCGTGCTCAAGCGCGAGCGCCACCGCCGCGCCCTGCTGGAGGCGGTGGCCGAGGGTCATCCGCGCTTCTTCCTCGGCACCGACAGCGCCCCGCACCCGGCCCGCGCCAAGGAGAGCGCGTGCGGCTGCGCCGGCATCTACACCGCCCACGCGGCGCTGGAGCTCTACGCCGAGGCCTTCGAGGAGGCCGGCGCCCTCGACCGGCTCGAGGCCTTCGCCGCCTTCCACGGGCCCGATTTCCACGGCCTGCCGCGCAACGAAGGGACCGTCACCCTCGTGCGCGAGCCCTGGACCGTCCCCGGGGCCTACGGCGAGGGCCCCGGGCGCATCGTCCCGCTGCGCGCCGGCGCCACCGTCGCCTGGCGGCTCGCCCCCGCCCCTTGAGCCGCGGCCCCTTCGCCGGGCGCGGGCCTTCTGCTAGCATTGGCGGCACATCGTCCGGTGCGGCAGGCAGGAGGCCCGGCATGACAGCGAGGTCGCGCACCCCGTCCACATCCTTCATCCCCGTGCGGCGCCCCAACCGCGGAAGGCGGCTCCACCGGCTGCCGGGCGTGGCGCTGACACTTCTGATGATGGCGGCGGTGCCCGCCGCCGTGGCGTCCGGGCGCGGCGAGCCCGCGACACGGCTCTGGGTGGGCTTCTACCACGAGTCGCCCGGGGCCGATCCCGATCCCACCACCGGCCTGCTCCTCGCCTGCATGCCCGAGGGCGAAGGCCATTTCCACGCGCTCATGGTCTTCTCCTTCACAGGCTGCCGGCCCGGCGTGGACGTGGGGTACATCCAGGGCCGGATCGGGCCGGCGGAGTCGGGCGGCCACGACGTCACCGGCCGCTGGCGGGGCACGGTGGACGGCATGGCGCTGCAGGGGACCTTCGAGGGCCGCTGGCTGCCGGGGGTGTTCCACGCTCCGTTCCGCATGGGACACCACGGCGGGAGGGCGGGCATGCAGGGCCGGTGGCGTCTCGACGGCGGCGGACGCTGGGTCGGCACTCCCCCCGGCGGCCCAGCCGCCGGCGGCCCGCCCGCCGCACCCTACGGGGGCGCGGACGCGTGCTTCTACCACATCGCATCCGAGGGCGACTGGCGCCTGCTGGCGCCGGACCGGACCACCACGCCGGGCCTCACGATCGGCCGGATGGACTCCAACGAGGAGGTCACCCTCGGGCACCTGAACCTGGGATGGCACTCTCCGGTGCCCGCCGACGCCTACCTCCTCGCGGTCGTGGACTCCGCGGGATTCTGCGGGCTCCTCGCCGAGGCCGCCCGGCGCCGCTACCCGCTGCAGTGGGCGCTCGAGCGCGCCGTGGCGTGGGCCGGTGCCACGGACGCCACGAAGATCCACCTCGCGGGCAACCTGCCGGGCCTGCCGGACGCACGCGTCCCCGAGGGGCGGATCGTGCTCGAGGCCTTCCGCGGCAAGGCCTCCTTCCAGCCGCTCCACGAAAAGGACGACCGGCTGGCGGTGGTGGTGGCGGGGCGCGGCCTCCTCGGCAGCGGCGCGATCGCCATGCCGATCGGGATGGGCAGCATGACGGTGCGATACAGCTACCCGCGGCCCGGCGAATTGGGCATACCCTCCCCCCGTGGGCACTGGGCGCACTGACGGGCCGCCGTGCGGGCGGCGGCCGCACGGCGGCCCGACCTGCCGCGCACCGGCCCGGTAGGCTATCCTTGCCGGCCATGACCGGCCAGCCCCAGCCCCCAGCGCCCGCATCCACCATGGCGGCCCGTTTCCGCGGCTATCTGCCGGTGGTGGTGGACGTGGAGACGGGCGGCTTCGACCCCAGGAAGGACGCGCTGCTGGAGATCGCGGCCGTGCTGCTGCGCATGGACGGGGCCGGGCGGCTGCGCCGTGACGCCACCTACTCGGCGCACGTGATCCCCTTCGAGGGCGCTCACATCGACCGCAAGGCGCTCGAGTTCACGGGCATCGATCCCTGGCACCCCTTCCGCTTCGCCGTGAGCGAGAAGGAGGCGCTGGAGCGGATCTTCAAGCCCATCCGCAAGCTCATGAAGGAGACCGGCTGCAAGCGGGCCATCCTGGTGGGCCACAACGCCGCCTTCGACCTCGCCTTCGTCAACGCCGCCGCCGCCCGCGCCGGGGTCAAGCGCAACCCCTTCCACCCCTTCAGCACCTTCGACACGGTCTCGCTCGCGGGCCTCGCCTACGGGCAGACGGTGCTGCGGCGGGCGGCCGAGGCAGCCGGCATCGGATGGGACGAGAAGGAGGCGCACTCGGCGATCTACGACGCCGAGCGCACGGCGGATCTGTTCTGCGCCATCGTCAACCGCTGGCGCGAGCTGGAGGAGAAGGCGCTCGCCTGGGACCGGCTCCAGCAGGCCCCCGGCGCCGGGGCGGCCGCAGAAGCCGAGGCCTCGAAGGGGGTCGAGGGTGCGGTTCCGTCGGCGCCCGCGCCGGAGGAGGAAGGGGGCTGAGGCGGCTCAGCCGCCCTGCCGCTCCCCGTCCGTCTCGGCCTCGCCGGTCTTCGCCCGATGGCGCTCGACGGCCTCGCGGACCATCTTCTGCAGCTCGCCCTTCTCGAACAGCTCCAGGGTGATGTCGCAGCCGCCCACCAGCTCGCCATTGATGTAGAGCTGGGGAAAGGTCGGCCAGTTGGCGAAGCGGGGCAGGTTCTCGAAGATCTCGGGGTCCATCAGGACGTTCACATAGGCGAACTCCACCCCGCATTGCTGCAGCGCCTGGGCCGCGCGGGCCGAGTAGCCGCACATCGGGAACTCCGGCGTCCCCTTCATGTAGAGGATCACCGGGTTGCTCTCCACCTGCTTGCGGATGCGCTCGAGGACGTCGTCGGTCATGGCTCCCCCGTGTGAACTCGCCGTTCGCTGCCCCGGCCGCGCCGGGAGGGCCGCCTAGTCTACGCCCCCCTCCCGGGGGAATAAAGGCAGGGCCAGTGGCGTTATCACGCCTGCGCGGCCTCATCCGGAAGGTCTGAAAAATCTCGGTTTTTCGGACCTTCCCCGCGGCCAGGGACGGCCGCGGGACGGCCCATGCACTGGGAAGCGCATGACGACTCAAGGAAAATCAGAACGGCCGCGAAGCGCCTCAGTGCTGATCGATCCGCGCAGCGGATTGATCAGAGTTTCCATCCACGTTGCGCTGCAGCCACAGCTCCAGCAGCGCCAGGTGGAACAGCTTGCTGCCCTGGATGCGCGTGAGGTGGCGCTCGGGGTCGGCCAGCAGCGTCTCCACGTAGGCGTGGTCGTAGAGGCCGCGCTCGCGGCAGGCGCGCGAGGCGAGCACCTCGCGCATGAAGGCGAGCGCAGACCCACGCACGTACTTGAGGGCGGGCACCGGGAAGTAGCCCTTGGGGCGGTCGATGACGGCGTCCGGCAGGAGCCCGCGGGCGATGCGCTTGAGCAGGTGCTTGCCGCCGGTGCGCAGCTTGAGCTCGGGCGGGACCTGCGCGGCCAGCTCCACCACCTCCTGGTCGAGGAAGGGCACGCGCGCCTCCAGCCCCCAGGCCATGGTCATGTTGTCCACGCGCTTGACCGGGTCGTCCACGATGAGGGTGGTGACGTCGAGGGCGAGCACCCGGTCCATGAAGGTGTCGGCCTCCTGCGCGGCCAGCAGCGCCGCCACACGCGCGCGCGTGTGGTCGGGTCCGCGCCAGCGCGGGCGCACCATGCGCAGGTACTCGGGGTGGTCGCGGTCGAAGTAGTGGCGTCGGAAGCGCTCCACCTCGGGCAGGCCCTCCGGCTCGGCCATCATGCGCGGATACCAGAAGTAGCCGCCGAAGACCTCGTCGGCGCCCTGGCCGCTCTGCACCACCTTGACCTCGCGCGCGACGCGCTCGGCGAGCAGATAGAAGGCCACCGCGTCCTGCCCGAACATGGGCTCGGCCATGTGCTCGACCGCCTCGGGCAGCCGCGCGAGCACCTCGTCGTTGGGGATGCGCCAGCGGTGGTGGCGCGTGCGGAAGCGCTCGGCCACCAGGTCCGAGTACTCGAATTCCGACCCCCTCTCGGCGCCCACGTCCTCGAAGCCGACGGAGAAGGTGCGCAGGTCCTCGACCCCCTGCGCGGCGAGCAGCCCCACCAGCAGGCTCGAGTCGAGCCCCCCCGACAGCAGCACGCCCACCGGCACGTCGGCGATGCGCAGCCGCCGCTCCACGGCGCGCACCAGCGCCGCCCGCACCGCCTCCGCCCATTCGTCCTCGCTGCGCAGGAAGTCGGGACGCCGGGCCACGAGCCGCCAATAACGCCGCAGCGCGAAGCGCCGCCCGCCCTCGGGGGCGGGCACCGTGAGCGTGTGGGCGGGGGCGAGCTTGCGCACCCCGGCGAGGATGGTGCGCGGGGCCGGCACCACCGCGTGCAGGGTGAACAGGTGGTGCAGGGCCACGGGGTCGATGGCGGTGTCCACGCCGCCGGCGGCGAGCAGGGCCTGGGCGGTGGAGGCGAAGCGGAGCCTCCGCCGGTCGAGGGTGTAGTAGAGGGGCTTGATCCCGAGACGGTCGCGGGCGAGGAAGAGCCGCCGCGCGCGCGGGTCCCACAGGCCGAAGGCGAACATGCCATGCAGGCGCTCCACGCAGCGTTCGCCCCACTCGGCCCAGGCCTTGAGGATGACCTCGGTGTCGCCCTCGGTGCGGAAGCGGTGGCCTCGGCCCTCGAGCTCGCGCCGCAGCTCGGGCCAGTTGTAGATGGTGCCGTTGAAGACGATGACGCAACCCGTGTCCGGGTCGCGCATGGGCTGGTTGGCGCGCTCCGAAAGGTCGATGATGGCAAGCCGCCGGTGGCCGAGGGCCACGGGGCCGTCGTGCCAGCGGCCCTCGGCGTCGGGGCCGCGGCGCACGAGCCGCGCGAGCATGGGAGCGAGGGCGCCCGGGTCCGCCGCGGCGCCGTCCAGGCGCAGCTCGCCGCAGATGCCGCACACGGCTCAGCGCCCCGTCACGATGATGTCCGCCACCACCCGGCGGACCCCCGGCACCCCCCGCGCGAGCGACACGGCGCGCGCGCGCAGCCGCGTCGAGGGCAGCCGCCCGCGCAGCCGCACCACCCGGTCGCGCACGACCACCGTCACCGCGCTCGAGGCAAGCTCGGGGTCGCGGGCGAGGCGGGCGTTGACGGCGGCCTCGAGGTCGGCGTCGCGGGCGATCTCGGCCGCGCTGCGCCCATCCGGCGGGGTCTCCACCGCGCCCGTGAGCACCGCCGTGGCGCAGCCGGCGAGCGCCAGGAGAGATACCGCCGCCAGGGCGGCGGTGAGGTGGGAGACGGGACGAGGGAGTCGGGCCATCCGATCGTCAGTCTACGGCAGATGGCGGACGGCCGACAGCGACGGGCCGGTGCCTACCGTTCACCGCCCACCCCCCTTCCCCAGCCGCCGCCGCCCGGGGTGGCGATGGTAAGCCGGTCGCCCGGGCCTACCTCCAGGCTCGCCTTGCCGGGGAGCGGCGTGCCGTTGAGCCGGTTCTCGCCAGGCGCACCCGGCCGGCCGCCGCCGAGCCCCCAGGGGGCGTGGCGGCGGCGCTCGGTGAGCAGCGTCACCCGCGCCGGCGCCAGGAACTCGAATTCGCGCACGAGCCCGTCGCCACCGCGGCGGCGGCCGGCGCCGCCGGAGCCGCGCCGCAGCGCGTAGCGGCGCACCCGCACCGGGAAGCGCATCTCCAGGGCCTCGACCGGCGTGTTGCGCGTGTTGGTCATGTGCGTGTGCACCCCGCTCAGCCCACCGCCACGCGGGCCGGCTCCCATGCCGCCGCCGATGGTCTCGTAGTAGTCCCACACGGGGCCGGGCCCGGCCCAGCCCATGGCGACGTTGTTCATGCTGCCGTGGCTCGCGGCCGGTATCGCCTCCGGCAGCGCCTGGGCCAGCGCCCCGCAGACGGCGTCCACGATGCGCGTGCTGGTCTCCACGTTGCCGGCCGCCACCGCGGCCGGGCGGCGGGCGTTGACCAGGGTGCCCTCCGGGGCCGAGAGGCGGATGGGGCGGAAGCTGCCCCAGGCGGCGGGGGTCTCCTCGGGCATGAGACAGCGGAAGACGTAGTAGACCGCCGCCGCGGTGACCGAGAGCGGGCAGTTGACGTTGCCCGGCACCTGACCGGCGGTGCCGGCGAAATCCACGGTCACGTCGCTCCCGCGCACGCGCACGGTGAGGCGGATGGGGATGTCCTCGTGGCCGAGGCCGTCGTCGTCGAGCAGGTCCATGAACGCATAGTCGCCATCCGGTATCTCCGCGAGGGTGGCGCGCGCCAGGCGCTCCGCGTAGGCGTCGAGCTCGGCGAGCGCCGCGGTGAAGGCGCGGTGGCCCATATCCTCGGCGAGCGCCGCCACGCGCGCCGCGCCCAGGCGGGCGGCGCTGAGCTGGGCGGCGAAGTCGCCGCGGTTCTCGTCCGGGTTGCGGGTGCGCTCGACGATGTGCGCCAGCACCTCCTCGAGCAGCTCCCCGCCGCGGGCGATCCAGGTGGGCGGGATCACCAGCCCCTCCTCCTCGAGGGTACGCGACAGCGGCATGGAGCCCGGGCTCGCGGCGCCGATGTCGGCATGGTGGGCGCGGTCGGCCACGAAAGCCACCAGGCGCCCGTCGGCGTAGACCGGCATCACCACCGTCACGTCCGGCAGGTGCGTGCCGCCGAGGAAGGGGTCGTTCAGCACCAGGGCATCGCCCGGCCCCCAGTCGTGCCCAGGGACGAGGTCCCGCATGGCATAGGCCATGCTGCCGAGGTGCACCGGGATGTGGGCGGCCTGGGCGCAGAGCCGGCCCCGGGCGTCGAACACCGCGCAGGAGAAGTCGAGGCGGTCCTTGATGTTGGGCGAGAAGGCCGCACGCGCGAGCGCCGCCCCCATCTCCTCGCAGATGGCGGCGATGCGGCTGGCGAAGAGGCTGAACTCGATGGGATCCATGCCGGCGCTCCGGCGCGCATGATAGCGCCGCCGGCCGTGGTCCCTCAGCAGGTCGTCCACGGATGCGTCAACGCTGCGGCGGAAAGCGGAGGCGTCCCGTCCGTGGCGCGGAATGCGCCGGCCGGCCCAGTGAGTGCCGGTTGAAATCCACAGCCGGGGTGCCCTATGCTTGCGGCACCCTATCCCGAGCGTTGCGCTCGGTTTTTTGTCCCGCTGGACCCGGAATCTGATATGGGAGGCATATCCGTCATGAACCCGCTCAACAGCATCTGGGGAACCATCATCTCCGGGGTGGTTCTCGCGCTCATCATCGCGGCGATCCTGTGACCGGCACGCCCGACCCCGGAGACGCCGCAGACCGAATCCGAACCCGAATCCGAAGAACCGAGCGAAAGGTGGGGGAAGAGCCATGAACCTCTGGGAAATCGAAGTCTGGCTGCACGTGCTGGCCGGCATCACCTGGATCGGCCTCCTGTACTACTTCAACTTCGTGCAGGTGCCCGCGCTCGCCGAGGCGGCCGCCGACAAGGACGGCCCCGGCCCGGCCGCGATCAGCAAGTACGTGGCCCCGCGGGCGCTGCTCTGGTTCCGCTGGGCGGCGGTGGTGACCTGGCTGTCGGGCGCCGCGGCCCTGGAGACCATGTACCAGGGCGAGGGCTCGGGCTTCGTCGCCGCCTTCACGCTCTCCGATCCGGGAATGCGGATCATCGGCGTGGGCGCCTGGCTCGGCACCATCATGCTCTTCAACGTCTGGGTCCTGATCTGGCCCAACCAGAAGAAGGTGCTCGGGCTGGTGCAGGCGAGCGACGAGGAGAAGGCAAAGGCCAAGAAGATCGCCTTCCTCGCCTCGCGCACAAACACGATGCTCTCCATCCCGATGCTCATGTGCATGACGGCGCAGGGCCACGGTCTGCCCTTCTGAGGCTGCGGGATCCGCAAATACGCATACGGGAGACGGGCACGCCCGTCTCCCGTTTTTTTGGATCTTCTGTCGTTTTCGTGGGCAATCCCTTCGTCGATGCGCATCGCGTCCGGCATGCGCGGCAAGACCCATGGAAGGTCTGAAAAATTGCGATTTTTCAGACCTTCCCCGCGGCCATGGATGGCCGCGGGACGGCCCATGCACAGGGAAGTGCATGACGATACGAAAAAAATCGAAAATGGATCGCGAAGCACTCTAGCGCTGATCAATCTGCGGAGCGGATTGATCAGAGTTTTCCCATGGAAGCGCGCAGCGCACAGGACCGGGACCCCGTCGGACACAAGCCCCTCGCGAAAGGGCATTCCGGCCCCTCCCTGCGGAGCGGGTACCAGCCCCCCGGCGCTCCCGCCCTGTGGGGGCCGGCTTCCAGCCGGCCCGGCGCGGCTGGAAGCCGCGCCTACGGAGGCAGGGGATCGGGTCTGGAAGCCCGGTTCACGGACGGAGGTGAAGCCGCCTCGAAGGCGTCGGGACGGTGCCGGAGGGGCCGGTGCGGCTGCAAGGATCGCCCGAGCGCCGGCTCCACGCGGGCCCCGCCGCCACACCGCCCCGAAATCGGCACAGGCGTGCCTGCTCGGTCGATGAGCGTTACCCGTGCCCACCGGCCGCAACGCGCCTCGACAAACAGGGAGGCACCCACGAGAACAACACGAGAGCCCTTTTTGCCCCGCACGGGACCGGAAGCGGGAGGGTGAAGCGGCGGGGCGCTCGTGCCGCACTGGAACCTTGTCACCTGCAAACGCCACCGCTAGTATTCCTTTTTTCCTTTTGGCGGTCTGCCCGCCGCGTCCCGCAACCGGGATGCGCCAGACAGGCTGCCGTTCGCTTTTCCGGAGGAAACCGGCCCATGACGGACCGGAACGAAGACAGCGCCCTGATGCGCACCTACGCCCGCCTCCCCGTGGCCTTCGAGCGAGGGGAGGGCGTATGGCTGTACGACGCCGAGGGCCGCCGCTACCTGGACGGCATCGGCGGCATCGGAGTGTGCGGCCTCGGGCACGCCCACCCGGCGGTGGCCGAGGCCCTGTGCGAGCAGGCCCGCACCCTGCTGCACACCTCGAACCTCTACCGCATCCCCCTGCAGGCGCGGCTCGCCGAGCGGCTCACGGCGCTCACGGGCATGGACGCGGCCTTCTTCTGCAACTCCGGCGCCGAAGCCAACGAAGCCGCCATCAAGCTCGCGCGCCTGCACGGCCGCCGCCGCGGCGTGGCCGTGCCCACGGTCGTCGTCACCGAAGGCAGCTTCCACGGCCGCACCCTCGCCACCCTTTCGGCCACGGGCAACCGCCGCGTGCAGGCGGGGTTCGAGCCCCTGGTGCACGGCTTCGTGCGCGTGCCCTACGGCGACCTCGAGGCCGTGCGCACGGTGGCGCGCAACAGCCCGGACGTGGTGGCGGTGCTGGTCGAGCCCGTGCAGGGCGAGGGCGGGGTGGTGGTGCCGCCACCGGACTACCTCGCCGGCCTGCGCACCCTGTGCGACGAGCACGGCTGGCTGCTGATGCTGGACGAGGTGCAGACCGGCACCGGCCGCTGCGGCGCCTTCCTCGCCTGCCAGGCCGCGGGCGTGACGCCGGACGTGGTCACGCTCGCCAAGGGTCTCGCCAACGGCGTGCCCATCGGCGCCTGCCTCGCCCGCGGCGAGGCCGCGGCGCTATTTGCGCCGGGCACGCACGCGTCCACCTTCGGCGGCAACCCGCTCGCCTGCCGCGCCGCGCTCGCGGTGCTGGACGTGCTGGAGGCCGAGGGCCTGCCCGCGCGCGCGGCGCACCTGGGGGAATGGGTGCGCGCGCGGCTGCGCGAGGCCCTGGCCGAGGTGCCCGGGGTACGCGAGGTGCGCGGGCTCGGCCTCATGATCGGCATCGAGCTCGACCGGCCCTGCGGGGCGCTCGTGGGCGAGGCGCTCGACCGCGGTCTGCTCGTCAACGTCACCGCCGAGCGCGTGGTGCGCCTCCTGCCTCCGCTCGTCATCGCCGAGAGCGAGGCGGCCACGCTCGCCGACGGCGTGGCCACCCTGATCCGCGAGTTCCTGGCCGCCGCGGCCTGAGGCAGCCGGCGATGGGCGTGCGCCACTTCCTGCGCCTGGAGGACTTCGCGCCGGAGGAGCTCGAGGCGCTCATCGCGCGCGCCATCGAGCTCAAGCGCCTGCACCGCGAGGGCAAGGCGCCCCGCCCCCTGGCCGGAAGGGTGCTGGCCATGCTGTTCGAGAAGTCCTCCACGCGCACGCGCGTCTCCTTCGAGGCCGGCATGGCCCAGCTCGGGGGCCACGCCATCTTCCTCTCGCCGCGCGACACCCAGCTCGGCCGCGGCGAGCCGGTGGCCGACACCGCGCGCGTGCTCGGCCGCATGGCCGACGCCATCATGGCGCGCACCCACGCCCACGCCACGCTCGAGACGCTGGCGGCGCATGCGGGCGTGCCGGTCATCAACGGCCTCTCCGACCGCTTCCATCCCTGCCAGCTGCTCGCCGACGTGCAGACCTACGTCGAGCACCGCGGCAGCATCGCCGGGCGCACGGTGGCCTGGATCGGCGACGGCAACAACATGTGCAACAGCTACATCGAGGCCGCGCGCCAGTTCGGCTTCACGCTGCGCATTGCCTGCCCCGAGGGCTACGAGCCCGAGGCGGCGCTGCTGGAGGCCAACGCCGACCGCGTGCACCTGGTGCGCGACCCGGCCGAGGCCGCCGAGGGCGCCGACCTGGTGGTGACGGACGTGTGGGCCAGCATGGGCCAGGAGGACGAGCAGGAACGCCGCCGCCGCGATTTCGCCGTCTACCAGGTCACGCCCGAGGTCATGGCGCGGGCCCGCCCGGACGCGCTGTTCATGCACTGCCTGCCGGCGCACCGCGGCGAGGAGGTGGCCGCCGAGGTCATCGACGGGCCCCGGAGCGTGGTATGGGACGAGGCGGAGAACCGGCTCCACGCCCAGAAGGCGCTGCTCGAGCGCCTGATGGCCGGCTGAGCAGGGAGACGGGGTTCCGCCGCGGGCGGTGGCGCGTGCCGGTCGCGCTCGCCGCGGCGGTCCTCGCGGCCCTCGTCCCCGCCCGCCTCTCCGCGACCGGCTCCCCGCTCCATGTCGCCGTCGCAGCCAACTTCCTGCCCACCGCCCGCGCCATCGCGACGGCCTGGGCCCGCTCGGCCGGGGCGCCGACACCACGCCTGAGCGCGGGCAGCACCGGCGCGCTCTATGCCCAGATCCGCCACGGCGCGCCCTACCACGTCTTCCTGGCGGCCGACGCCGCGCGCCCGGCGCGCCTGGAGGCCGAGGGGCTCGCCGTGCCCGGCACGCGCTTCACCTACGCCCTCGGGCGGCTCGTGCTGTGGGCGCCGCGGCTGCGCGGCGCCGCGCCCGAGGCGGCGCTGCGCACGGGCGCCATCCGCCGCCTGGCGCTCGCGAGCCCCCGCACGGCGCCTTACGGGGCGGCCGCGCGCGCCGTGCTGGCAGGGATGGGGCTGTGGCCCTGGCCGGGCCGGCTCGTGGTGGCGGCCCACGTGGGGCAGGTGCCGGCGCTGGTGCGCCAGGGCGGCGCCGAGGCAGGCTTCGTGGCCGCCGCGCAGGCGCGCCGGCTGCCCGGCCCGCGCTGGGAGGTGCCGGCCGGCCATCACCCGCCGCTGCACCAGCAGGCCGTGCTCCTGCGGCGCGGCGCCGCCCGGGCCGACGCCCGCGCCTTCCTCGCCTGGCTGCGTGCCTCCGCGACGGCCCGCCGCCGCATCCGCGCGGCGGGCTACGGGCTGCCGCCCACGCCGGAGCCCAGGCCATGAGCCCGGCGGACCTCCAGGCGCTCGCCACCACCCTGCGGGTCGCCGCCCTCAGCACGGCCATCCTGCTCGTGCTGGGGACCCCGCTCGCCTGGTGGCTCGCCCGCACGCGCCGGCGGCTGCGCCCCGCGGTGGAGGCCCTGGTGGCCCTGCCCCTGGTGCTCCCGCCCACGGTGCTGGGCTTCTACCTGCTGCTCCTGCTGGGCGAAGGCGGGCCGCTCGGGCCCCTGTGGTCCCGGCTGGGGGGCGGCCTCGCGTTCACCTTCGAGGGGCTGGTGGTGGCCTCGGTGCTCTACTCCCTGCCCTTCGTGGTGCAGCCCCTGCAGGGGGCCTTCGAGGCCATCGGGCCACGTCCCCTGGAGGCCGCGGCCACGATGGGCGCAGGGCCGCTGGACCGCTTCCTCACGGTGGCCCTGCCGCTCGCCCGCCGGGGCCTGCTGACCGCCGCCACCCTCGGCTTCGCCCACACGGTGGGCGAGTTCGGCGTGGTGCTGATGGTGGGCGGCAGCATCCCCGGCGAGACGCGGGTGCTCTCCATCGCCATCTACGAGCACGTGGAGGCCCTCGACTATGCCGGCGCCCACCGGCTCTCGGGGCTGCTGCTCGGGCTCTCCTTCGCGGTGCTGGCGGTGGTCTACGGCCTGGGGAGGCGCCGGTGAGCGGCACGCTCGCCGTGGACGTGCGCCTGGAGCGCGGCGCCTTCACGCTGGCCGCCACCTTCGAGGCCCCCCTGGACGGCGTGACTGCGGTCTTCGGGCCCTCGGCCGCCGGCAAGACCACGCTCCTGCGGGCCATCGCGGGCCTCGAGCGCGCGCGGGGCCGTGTTCGCATCGGCGAATCGGTGTGGCAGGACGACGCGGCCGGACGCTTCATGCCCGTGCACCGGCGCGGCATCGGCTTCGTCTTCCAGGACGACGCCCTGCTCGACCACCTCACCGTGTCAGGGAACCTCCGCTACGCGGCGCGCCGCGCCGGCCCCGGCGCCATGCCCCCGGAGGAGGCCGCCCGCCTCGCGGGGGTGGCGCACCTCGGCGCGCGTCCGCCACGGGCGCTCTCCGGGGGCGAGCGCCGGCGCGCGGCGCTCGCCCGCGCCCTCGTCGCCGCCCGCAGCCTGCTCGTGCTGGACGAGCCCTTCACGGGGCTCGACGCCCCCGCCCGCGCCGCCCTGCTGGAGGACCTCGCGGCGCTGCGCGGGCGGCTCGCCGTGCCCATGCTGCTCGTCACCCACCAGCTGGACGAGGCCGTGCGGCTCGCCTCCCACCTGGTGTACGTGGAGGCCGGGCGCGTGCTCGCCGCGGGCCCGTTGACGCTGCTGCTGGCGCAGGCCGACCTGCCGCTCGCCCGGCGCGAGGACGCGAGCGCCGTGCTGGAGGCCGTGGTCGAAGGCTGGGACGCCGAGGACGCCGTCACAACGGTGGCGGCCGGAGCGCTGCGGCTGGTGGTGGCCGGCCGGCACGGTGAGCCGGGCGCGCGGCTGCGCCTGCGGGTGCTGGCGCGCGACGTAAGCCTCGCCCTCGATCCGCCGGGGCGCACCAGCATCCTCAACGTCATCCCCGCCACCGTCACGGACGTGACCGCCGAGCCCGCGCAGGGGCGCGCGCTCGTGGGCCTCGACTGCGCCGGCCAGCGCCTCCTCGCCCGTGTGACGCGACGCTCGGTGCGCCGTCTCGGCCTGCGGCCGGGGCTGGCCGTGCATGCGCAGGTCAAGGCCGTGGCGGTGATCCCGCCCTGAGCGCGCCCTCGCGCGCCCGGGGGCGATGGCGAGGCCTCTTGGAGCCGGTCGCTCGGGAAGCACGGACCTCCCCTGCGCTCGTCCCTTTCCTCCCGGCTCCCGCCTCCCGTACCATGCCTCCATGGCCCGCCTCGCCGCCTACCTGGGACCGGAGATCGCCCTCGGGCGCTTCCTCCTCGACCCGCCCCATGCTCTGGCTCGCGAGAACCACCCCGGCGCCGGCGGCTGCGGCTACGGTGTGGGCTGGTACGCCCCGGACGACGCGCCTGCGGTCTACGTGAGCCCGCTGCCGCCGGGATGCGATCCCAACCTGGCGCACCTGGCGCGCAGCCTCGAGGCGGACCTGTGGATGGCCGCGGTGCGGACGGCGCCCGCGAGCCAGGCAGGCTGCCTCGCCGGCCTCCAGCCCTTCCACGACGACGCCCTCCTGTTCCTGCACGCGGGCCCCGTGCACGAGTTCGCCACCCGCGTGCGGCCGGCCCTGCGACGCGGCCTCGCTCCGGAGATCGAGGCCCACATCCAGGGCACGACGGATTCCGAGCACCTGTTCGCCCTGCTGCGGCAGGTGCTGCACGAGGACACGGACATGGCGCTGGAGGAGGCCCTGCGCGAAACCCTGCGCCGGGTGGAGGCCTGGTGCGCCGGCGCATCGGCCCTGCTCAACGTGGTGGTGGCCGACGGCGAGTACGTCTACGCGGTGCGCCACGCCGTCGGCGGGCCCTGCCCCAGCCTCTACTACACCGCCGACGACGAGGCCTTCCCGGAGGGGCAGCTCGTTGCCTCCGAGCCGCTCACCGGCACCGGCTACTGGCAGCCGGTGCCGGAGCGCCACCTGCTGGTGCTGGACCCGGAGGAGCCGCCGGAGCTGATTCCGCTGTGAGGGCGCCTCCTCATCGCCCCGCCCCCCGTCGCCTCTCCCGGAACCCTGCCGGATGGAACAGACCCACGACACGCTGGCCGCGATCCTGATCCTGCTGGTGAGCGCGGTGGCGGCGGTCGCAGCCCTGCGGCGCTTCCACCTGCCCGCCGTCCTCGGCTACCTGGCGGTGGGCGTGGTGGTGGGGCCGCACGGGCTCGGCTGGGTGCCGGACGCCCCCGAGACGCGGGTGCTCGCCGAGTTCGGCGTGGTCTTCCTCCTCTTCACCATCGGGCTGGAGTTCTCCCTGCCCCGGCTCGTGGCCATGCGGGCGGCGGTGCTGGGCCTGGGCGGCGCGCAGGTGGCCATCACCACCGCCGCCTCGGCCTGGGCGCTGCGCGCCTGGGGCGCCCCCTGGCCCGAGGCCGTGGTGGTGGGCGGCGCGCTCGCCCTCTCCTCCACGGCCATCGTGATGAAGCAGCTCGCCGAGCAGCTCGAGCTCAACTCCCGCCACGGCCGTCTCGCGGTGGGCGTGCTGCTGTTCCAGGATCTCGCCGTGATCCCCTTCCTGATCCTGGTGCCGGCGCTCGCCGGCCAGGGCACGGACGGGATGCTCGTCCCCCTCGCCTGGGCGCTCGCCAAGGGCCTGCTCGTGGTGGTGGGGCTGCTCGCCGCCGGCCACTGGCTGCTGCGCCCGCTGTTCCACGAGGTGGCCTCGGCGCGCTCGCCGGAGCTGTTCACCCTCACGGTGCTGCTGGTCACCCTGAGCGCGGCCTGGCTCACCCACCGCATGGGGCTTTCGCCCGCCCTCGGTGCCTTCCTGGCCGGGATGATGCTTTCCGAGACCGAGTACCGGCACCAGATCGAGGCCGACATCCGCCCCTTCCGCGACGTGCTGCTGGGGCTGTTCTTCGTCACCGTGGGCATGCTGCTCGACCCGCGCGTGCTGCCGCAGCACTGGCTGGCGGTGACGGCCGCCGCGACGGGGCTGGTGGCCGGCAAGGGTGCGCTGGTCTACGCGCTCGCCCGGCTCGGCCGGGCCGAGCCGGGCGTGGCCCTGCGCACCGCGCTGGTGCTGGGCCAGGGGGGCGAGTTCGGCTTCGCGCTGCTGGCGCTCGCCCTCCACCGGGACGTGGTCGGCGAGACCGCGGCGCAGGTGGTGCTCACGGCCATCGTGCTCAGCATGGCGCTCGCGCCCATCCTCATCCGCTACAACGGCCGCATCGCCAAGCGGCTCTTTCGGGGGGGCTACGTGGGCCGGCGCGAGGCCAGCCGGCGCGCGATCGCCGAGGCGGCCAAGGGGCTGAGCGGCCACGTCATCATCTGCGGCTTCGGCCGGGTGGGCCAGAACGTGGCGCGCTTCCTCGACCGGGAAGGCTTCCCCTATTTCGCCCTCGACCTCGATCCGGACCGCGTGCGCGAGGCGCGCGAGGCCGGCGAGCCCGTCCACTACGGCGACTCCACGCACCTGGAGATACTCGAGGCGGCCGGCCTGGGCCGGGCACGCGCCGTGGTGGTGACCTACGACGACCCGCCAGCGGCGCTCACGGTGGTGCGCGCGGTGCGCCGGCTGCGCGAGGACCTCCCCGTGCTCGTGCGCACCCGCGACGACGCAGACCTGGAACGGCTCCAGGCGGCCGGCGCGACGGAGGTGGTGCCCGAGACCCTGGAGGCGAGCCTGATGCTGGTCTCGCACCTGCTGCTGCTGCTCGGCGTGCCGGTCTCGCGGGTGGTGCGGCGGGTGCGCGGCGTGCGCGAGGACCGCTACCGCCTGCTGCGCAGCTTCTTCCACGGCCAGGAGCCCGAGCCCCTCGGCACCGGCGCCTTCCGCGAGCGGCTGCACGCCGTGCCCCTGCCGGAGGGGGCGCACGCGGTCGGGAGGCGCCTGCGCGACCTCGCCCTGGACGAGGCCGGGGTGGAGGTGGCCGCCATCCGCCGCGGCGAGCGCCGCGGCCCCCCGCCCCGGGGCGACACCCGCCTGCGGGCGGGCGACGTCCTGGTCCTCTACGGTGCCCCCGAGGACCTGGAGCGCGCCGAGGCGCTGCTCCTCAAGGGCTGAGGGCCCCTCCATGCCCCATACCCCCGCGGCGAGCCACGAGACACCGGAGCCCGGCCCGGCGCCCGCCTGGCATGCCCTCGAGGCCGAGGAGGCGCTCGAGCGGCTCGGCAGCCGGCGGTCGGGGCTCACGGCCGCCGAGGCCGCCGCGCGCCTGGCGCGCTTCGGCCCCAACCGCCTGCCGGAGCCGCCGCGTCCGGGCCCCCTCAGGCGCCTGCTGCGCCATCTCCACGATGTGCTCATCTACGTGCTGCTGGCCTCGGCCCTCGTCACCGCCTTCCTGCAGCACTGGGTGGACACGGGTGTCATCCTGGGCGTGGTCCTCATCAACGCCATCGTGGGCTTCGTCCAGGAGGGCCGGGCCGAGCGGGCCCTCGACTCGATCCGCCTCCTGCTCGCCCCCCAGGCGGTGGCGCTGCGCGAGGGGCACCAGGTGGAGGTGCCGGCGGAGTCCCTGGTGCCCGGGGACGTGATCGTTCTCCAGGCAGGCGACCGCGTGCCGGCGGACGCGCGCCTGCTCGAGGCCCGCGATCTGGCCGTGGACGAATCGGCGCTCACGGGCGAATCCATGCCGACGGAGAAGCATCCGGCGCCGGTGCCCGTGGCCACCCCGCTCGCCGACCGGCGCGACATGGTCCACTCCGGCACGCTGGTGACGCGCGGACGGGCGCTCGCGGTCGTCACCGCCACGGGCGCGGCGGCAGAGATCGGGCGCATCGGGGCGCTCGTGGCCACCGCCGAGCGCGTGGAGACACCCCTTTTGCGCCAGATGAAGGCCTTCGGCCGCACCCTGACCGCCGCCATCCTGGCGCTGGCCGCCGCCACCTTCGCCTTCGGGGTCGCGGTGCGCGGGCAGCCCGCAGCGGACATGTTCATGGCGGCGGTGGGGCTGGCGGTGGCGGCCATCCCGGAAGGGCTGCCGGCCATCCTCACCATCGCGCTGGCCGTGGGCGTGCAGCGCATGGCCCGGCGCCACGCCATCATCCGCCGCCTGCCGGCCGTGGACACCCTGGGCGCGGTCACCGTCATCTGCTCGGACAAGACCGGCACGCTCACCCGCAACGAGCTCACCACGGAGGCCGTCGTCACCGCCGAGGCGCGTTACACGGTCACGGGCGTGGGCTACGGCTTCCACGGCGAATTCCGGGTGGACGGGCAGCCCGTGGAGCCCACCGCCCGCCCCGACCTCATGGCGCTCGCGCGCGCGGCGCTGCTGGCGAGCGAGGCCGAGGTGGCGCTGGACGCCGACGGCAAGCCGCGGATCGCCGGCGACCCGGTGGACGCCGCGCTGGTGGTGCTCGCGCGCAAGGCCGGCCTCGATCCCGCCGCCGTGCACGGCGAATGGCCGCGCACCGACCTCATCCCGTTCGACCCCAACCAGCGCCTGATGGCAAGCCTGCACCACGACCATGCGGGCCACGGCTGCATATTCGTCAAGGGCGCGCCCGAGCGCCTGCTCGAGCTGTGCGTGAGCGAGCACGCCCATGGCGGGGACCGGCCCATCGATCACGGCTACTGGCACCTGGCGCTGGAGCGGCTCACGGGCGACGGGCTGCGCGTGCTCGCGGTGGCGATGCGCCCGGCCCCCGCCGAGCAGCGCAACCTGCGCTACGAGGACCTGGGCACGGACCTCGTCTTCCTGGGGCTGGTGGGCCTGGCCGATCCGCCGCGCCCCGAGGCGGTCGAGGCCGTCGCCCGCTGCCGCGCGGCCGGCATCCGCGTCAAGATGATCACCGGCGACCACGCCGCCACGGCCCGCGCCATCGCCGTGCGCCTGGGGCTCGGGGAGGGCGAGCCGGCGGTCCTGACGGGGGCCGAGCTCGACCCCCTGGACGGGGCGGCGCTGGCGCGCGCGGCCGGGCGCGTGGACGTCTTCGCGCGCACGGCCCCCGAGCACAAGCTGGCGCTCGTGCGCGCGCTGCAGCGGCACGGCGAGGTGGTGGCCATGACCGGCGACGGCGTCAACGACGCCCCGGCCCTGCGCCAGGCGGACGTCGGCGTGGCCATGGGGCGCAAGGGCACGGCCGCGGCGCGCGAGGCCGCCGAGGTGGTGCTCGCCGACGACAATTTCGCCTCCATCGCCGCCGCGGTCGAGGAAGGCCGCACCGTCTACGACAACATCCGCAAGGCCATCGCCTTCGTGCTGCCCACGAACGCCGCCGAGGCGGGGGTCATCGTGGCCGCGGTGGCGGCGGGCCAGCTCCTGCCCATCACGCCGGTGCAGATCCTGTGGGTCAACATGGTCACGGCCGTGACGCTCGCGCTCGCCATCGCGGTCGAGCCGGCCGAGGCCGACGTGATGCGGCGCCCGCCGCGGCCACGTGACGAGCGCCTGCTCTCGCCCTTCGTGCTGTGGCGCACGGCCTTCGTGGGGCTGCTGATGGTGGCCGCCATCTACGGCCTGTTCGCCTGGGAGCTCGCTGCCGGCTCCACCCTGGAGGCCGCACGCGCCGCCGCAGTCAACGCCCTGGTGCTGCTCGAGGCGGCCTACCTGCTGAATGCCCGCCGCCTGCGCACCGCCCTCTGGGCGCGCGCGCGCGCGCGCAATCCCTGGGTGCCTGCGGCCGTGGCCACCGTCGTGCTCCTGCAGCTTCCCTTCACCTACCTGCCCGCCATGCAGGCCGTCTTCGGCACCGCGGCCCCGGCGCCCGGGGCCTGGCTGCGCGCGGGTCTCGCCGCCGCGCTCCTGCTGCTCGCGGTGGAGGCCGAGAAGGCGTGGCTGCGCTACCGCGCGTCCCGCCGGAACGGCCGCCCGTCGGCGGCGCCGTGAAGCCCGTCACGCTTCGCGGCGCCGCCCCTGACGCCTGCGACCTCCGTCACGGAATCCGTGGCAACCGCTGCCGCATCCTGTGCGCACCATCCGACAGCAGGTCCGGCCATCCCGCGCGCCACCCACGCGCGGACACGGCCGGGCGTCGGAGCCGAGCAGCGAGGGCACAGCCATGCACGAGCGCAAGGTCATACCGCTGGACAGCGCGGAGGCACGCCGTGCCGAACGGCACCCGCACGCGGGCACGCTCGTCTCCCGGCTGCGCGACCAGGCGCGCGAGCAGCTGCGCGAGCTCCTGCGCGACATGTTCGACAACGTCGACGACGCCCTCTTCGACCTCGCGGAGAAGGCCGAGAGCAACGCCCAGCAGAGCGCCTACTTCGACGCCATGCGGGCGGTGCGCCTGGCGCGCGCCGAGATGGAGCAGCGCTTCCTGCAGGCGGTGGCCTCCGGCTTCGACCTGGCGCTGACGGCCGCTCCGCGGCCAGCGGCCGCCCCATCCGCCGCGGAGGGGCTCAGCCTGGTGGACGAGGAGGAGATGGAGGAGTCGGTGGCCATCGCCGGCATGGTGGACAAGGCCGAGGCCCGCCACCGTGGCGAGCTGCACGCGCTCCACGAGCGCTTCCAGGCCCTCCTCGGGCGCCGCCGCCTGGCGCGCGACGAGATGCCGCTGGCCCCGCGCCGCCTGTGCGAGGCCTTCGGCGAGGCCACCGAGGCCATGGACGTGGAGCTGCGGGTGCGCCTCATCGTCCTCAAGCTGTTCGACCGCTTCGTGATCTCGGAGCTGGGGCCCGTGTACGCGGCGGCCAATCGCACGCTCGCGAGCGCCGGCGTGCTGCCCGATCTCAAGGTCCGCGCGCGCACCTACCCCGCCGCGCGCGGGGCCCAGCGCCGCATCGCCCCGCCCGCCGCCGGTCCCGCGGTCGAGCTCGACACGGGCGGCGTGAGCGACGGCGCGACCGCGGACGCCGCGCTCTTCGAGACCCTGCTCGCCCTCATCGGCCGGAACAAGGCGCCGGCGACGTCCGGGGGCGCAGGGACCTGCTGGGGCTCGACCGAGGTGGCGAGCGCCCTCGACGCGCTCCAGCGTGCGGCCGACGAGGCCCTGGCCGCGTCGGGCGGCGACATCAAGGCCGCCCTGATCGAGCGCATCCGCGAGATCGCGCCCCGCAGCGGCGCGGCCGCGATCAACCGCGTCGATGACGACGTCATCGACATGATCGGGATGCTGTTCGACTTCATCCTGGACGACCGCAACCTCCCCGAGCCCATGAAGGCGCTCATCGGCCGGCTCCAGATCCCGATCCTCAAGGTCGCCATCCTCGACAAGGGCTTCTTCAGCCACAAGGCCCACCCCGCACGGCGCCTGCTCAACGCCCTCGCCCAGGCGGCGCTCGGCTGGGACGAGGCCTCCGACCGCGGCCCCGGCAGCCTCTACGCCAAGATCGAGGAGATCGTCGAGCGCGTGCTCACCGAGTTCGGCACGGACATCGCCCTCTTCGAGTCCCTGCTCGCCGACTTCGAGGCCTACCTGGAGGAGGAGGCGCGCCACTTCGCGCTGCTCGAGGAGCGCACGCGCCAGGCCTCCGAGGGCCGCGAGCGGCTCGAGATCGCCCGCGCCCGCGCCGCCGAGGCGATCGAGGCCGCCATCGCCGGGCAGCCGCTGCCGCCCGTGGCGCGCCGCCTGCTGGAGGGACCGTGGCGCAACGTGCTGGTCATGATCGCCCTGCGCGAGGGCGAGGGGAGCGAGCGCTGGCTGCAGGCGATGGAGGTGGCCGAGCGCCTCGTCTGGAGCCTGCAGCCCGGGAGCGCCTCCGACCGCGCCGCCTACGCCCGCGCCGTCCAGCCCCTGGTGGACGAGCTGCGCGCCGGCTTCGCGCTCATCTCGCTGCACGAGGACGAGGCCCGGGCCTGGTTCGACGGGCTCGAGGCCTGCCACATCGCCGTGCTGCGCGGACATCCGCTTCCCGGCATGGAGCCCGCCGCGCCCGGGGCGGACCCCGAGCCTGCCGAGGCCTCCGTGAAGCGGCTCTCGGTGCCGGAGATCCCCGACGAGGCGGTGACGGGCACGGAGGCGCCCGTGGCGGAGCCGCTGCCGGAGGAACGCCAGGGCGAGGACGGGATCGTCGAGGAGATCGTGCTCGAGGCCGAGCCGCCGGCCGGCGGCCTGCCCGACCCGGGCGCGCGCGACGAGCACGTCGAGCGCCTGGAGTCGGTGCCCACGGGGACCTGGTTCGAGCTCCTCGACGAGGCCGGCGAGCGGGTGCGCGCCAAGCTCTCCTGGCGCAGCCCGGTCACCGACCGCATGGTCTTCGTCAACCGCAAGGGTGCCAAGGTGGCCGAGAAGACGCTTCACGGCCTCGCCGCGGAGCTGCGCCGCGGGGATGCGCGCATCCTGGAGGACGTGCCTCTCTTCGACCGCGCCATGAACGCCGCCGTGGAGGCGCTCAAGCGGCACCTGACGGCCTGATCGCAGCCGGACGGGCCCCCGCAAGAAGGGGCCGCCCCTCTCCTCTCCCCCGTGTGCTTGGCCCGGCTCCGGCCGGGCCTTTTCCTTTCCGCCGCCAGCCCGGGGCCGCTTGCCGCGCACCCGACGCTCCGCTAGCTTAGCCCGCCATGCACGAGACGATCGCCTGGCTCACGGACGCGACCGGCCGCGTCGCCGACGCGCTCTGGTCGAGCCCGCTCACGCTCGCCGCCCTCCTGCTCACGGGGCTGTACCTGACGCTGCGGCTGCGGCTGGTGCAGGTGCGCGGCTTCCGCCATGCCATCGCCCTCGTCACCGGCCGCTACAGCAGCCACCGGGACGTGGGCGAGGTCTCGCATTTCCAGGCGCTCTCGACGGCGCTCTCGGCCACCGTCGGCACCGGCAACATCGCGGGCGTGGCCACCGCCATCGCCTTCGGCGGCCCGGGGGCGCTCTTCTGGATGTGGGTCACCGCCGCCATCGGCATGGCCACCAAGTTCGCCGAGTGCTCGCTGGCGCTGCGCTTCCGCGAGGTCGCGCCCGATGGCGAGATCGCCGGCGGTCCCATGTACACGCTCGCCCGGGGAGCCGGCATGCCCCGGCTGGCCAAGGCCTTCGCGCTCTTCGCCATGATCACGGCGCTCGGCATCGGAAACATGGTGCAGGCCAACTCGGTGGTGGACGGGCTGGCCTACGTGGCCCCGGCGCTGAAGGGCCACGGCGGCGCCGTGGGGCTCGTGCTCGCCGCCCTCGTGGGGCTCGTGATCCTGGGCGGGGTGCGGCGCATCGCGCGGGTGGCGAGCATGCTGGTGCCCTTCATGGCCGTGCTCTACCTCGCCGGCGCCATCATCGTGCTCGCCAACCACGCCGCCGAGATCCCCGCCGCGCTGGCCACCATCGTCCAGCATGCCCTCAATCCCTGGGCGGTGGGCGGCGCCGCCGTGGGCGAGGCCATCCGCTGGGGCGTGGCCCGCGGCCTGTTCTCCAACGAGGCGGGCCTCGGCTCCTCGCCCATGGCCCATGCGGCCGCGCGCACCAACGAGCCCGTGCGCGAGGGGCTGGTGGCGATGATGGAGCCTTTCATCGACACGCTCGTCATCTGCACCATGACGGGGCTTGCCATCGTGGTGACGGGGGCCTGGCAGACGCCGGACGAGAGCCTCAAGGGCGCGGCGCTCACCGCGCACGCCTTCACCCTGGTGCTGGGGCCTGCCGGCGGCTGGATCGTGGGCCTGGGGCTGGTGCTGTTCGCCTACTCCACCACCATCGCCTGGTCCTACTACGGCGACCGCGCGGCGCGCTTCCTTCTCGGGCCGGCCGCCGTCATGCCCTACCGCGTGGTCTACACCCTGGTGGTGATCGTGGGCGCCTCCGTGCCGCTCAGGCTCGTGTGGAACCTCGCGGACATCACCAACATCTTCATGGCCGCGCCCAACCTGATCTCGCTGTGGCTGCTCTCGGGCCTGGTGGTCCGGATGAAGGAGGACTATTTCTCCCGGCCGCAGCGGCCCCGCACCTCCGAGGAGACCTGATGCCCGCGCCGGCCCCGCCGCCGACGGTCGCCGAGGACGTGCGCCGGGCGCTCGCCGAGGACGTTGGCCCGGGCGACCTCACCGCCGCCCTCGTGCCCGAGGCCCTGCGCCTGCGCGGGGTCCTGGTCGCGCGGGAGGCCGGCGTGCTGTGCGGGTGCCCTTGGTTCGAGGAGGCCTTCCGGCAGGCCGCGCCCGGCACCCGCATCGAATGGCAGGTGCGCGAGAGCGAGGCCTTTCCCGCCGGGGCCACGCTGGCGCGCCTCGAGGGCCCCGCCCGCGGCCTGCTCACCGCCGAGCGCACCGCGCTCAACTTCCTGCAGCTCCTGAGCGGCACCGCCAGCCTGACGCGCCGCTACGTGGAGGCCGTGGCCGGCACCGGCGCGGCGATCCTGGATACGCGCAAGACCGTGCCGGGCCTGCGCGCAGCCCAGAAGTACGCGGTGCGCTGCGGGGGCGGCCGCAACCACCGCCTGGGGCTCCACGACGCCATCCTGATCAAGGAGAACCACGTCGCCGCCGCCGGCTCCATCGGCGCCGCGGTGGCCGCGGCCCGGCGGCTCGCCCCGGACGTCCCGCTGGAGGTGGAAGTCGAGGACCTCGACGAGCTCGAGGCCGCGCTCGCCGCCGGCGCCCCGCGCATCCTGCTCGACGACTTCGACCTCCCCACCCTGCGCGAGGCCGTGCGCCGCACCGCCGGCCGCGCCGTGCTGGAGGCCTCCGGCGGCATCACGCTGGAGAACGTGCGCGCCGTGGCCGAGACCGGCGTGGACCTCATCTCGGTGGGGGCCCTCACCAAGCACGTGCACGCCGTGGACCTTTCCCTGCGCCTCGAGCCGCCCTGAGCCCCAGCCTGGCGCCGGACCCGCCCCGCCGGCCTGCTAATATCGGGCCATGGGGCTCACCCGCAGGGCCTGGCTGGCACTCGCGGCCGCGCTCGGCGCGGCAGGGGGGGTGGCGTGGCTGCGCCGGCGCCCCGCGCCGCGCGCGCCCGACGTGGCGAGCGTGCGCGCCCTGGTCGATACCCTGATCCCCGACGACGGCCCGTACCCGGGCGCACTGGCGCTCGGCGTGGACACGCGGCTCCTCGAGCGCGCACGCGGCCACCGCCCTCTGGGCCGCAACCTGGCGCGCCTGCTGGCCGCACTCGACCGCGAACGCCCCCCCTTCGCCGCCCTGGACGCGCGGGCGCGGGCGGCGCGTCTGAGGCGCGTGGTCGAAGGCCCCCG
>Ga0256839_1000223_pt1 | contig 74335 bp, 66 predicted proteins | sample 354166metaG_FD_185968 | JGI IMG/M metagenome (GOLD analysis project Ga0256839, IMG submission 185968) | Hydrothermal vent microbial communities from Mid Atlantic Ridge, Atlantic Ocean - 354-166 | ecosystem: Environmental > Aquatic > Marine > Hydrothermal vents | place: Atlantic Ocean: Mid... | reverse complement strand
GTAAGGGGCGCTTTTTTTTTTTATTTCAATCGGATGATCGCCAGCAGTAACATCAACATCGCTGCTAGGAATGATTGTAGTACCCATTCCATTATAGAAATAGTCATCTGCTAAAAGCCCAAGATGAAAGAACAAAATCATACTGCTAATGAGCCAAGGAAGAACACACTTGTTTACGATTGAACACATACTTTAACTCCAAAGCCTTTTGGACGTGTCTCTGAATCCCCGCCGGTCAATAGATGACTATGCCCACCTGCAAATGTTGTCTGTTTAATAGACTCAGCTATCGTATCAATTTCATTGATAGTTGTGGACGGGAATGCACCAGGCAAGCTGCGTGAGAAGTAGCTATACACAGTGTACGTATGTTGGTGGTCTGGTTGGTAGTCCACTACGAATGGATTATTCGGCATAGCAGTAGAACTATCAGTCAAAGCCATAGGCAAACCAGCATATGGGAATCTACCACCCAAATCCAAAGAAGTAACAACCCCTCCTGAAATACCAAGATGCCACGACTCACCTCCAGTCAAGTTAGGATAATCAATGGCCGTATAGCTACCTCCGTCCATAGGCAAACATCCTTGAGGTGGCTGATCTAAATAAAACCTGACTTCCCCCTTATGTCCTTCAAGCACCGTAGTCAACGTCTGGTTTAATAAATCAATGGAGTTTTGTAACTCAACTTTGGCCTGAGCCAGCTCAGTGGATATGGCTGATACGCTATTTTGTGTCTCAGTCTTGAGAGCTTCTATAGATTCCTGCGTCTCAATTCTAAGAGCATCAATACTGCTCTGTGTCTCAGCCCTAAGTGATGCAATACTGCTCTGGGTCTCAGATTTCAACAGTGCGATATTGCCCTCAGTGGCTAGTCTCAGATCATTCACAGCCAAGTCAGCATTCTTCTGTACCCGCCCAAGCTCAACAGTGGTAGAGGCTGCCAGTGACTCGATAGCTTGGCTTGCAATACGTTCTACTTGTACCTTGGCCAACTCAATGCTCTGAGCCAGAGAAGATGCTCTAGCGTCAGTATAGATTCTGGATAGGCTCTGCTGTTGTGCTGCTCTAGCTTCCTTCCTCTTCAGCTCTGCTTGTGTCTGGCTCAGAGCTTTCTTTATGGCCTCAATATCTTCTGGCTTAACGGCTTGTTCTAGCTCATCCTTTAGCTCATTATTGCGGCGTTTCAGCCGCTCAATCTCTTTCTCATTACGTTCAATATCTCTATGAAGGATGGTGCGTTCATGCACCACCCTATCTTCTACGAAACCAGCAGATACTCCCTCTATCTTGTCTAGTCGCCCTCCTGAGACGTGGAGGAGGAAGAAGCATTACTGCTACGATCCCCGATCTGCCCGATATTCCCGCCAACATTGCCCAGTGAGATATTGTTATCTCCATTCTGAACCTTGCTCTCCACAGTCTTGCGGTTGTCTAGTGTGCCTGTGTTTTCAATCGGCCCACCGCCTGAGAATGTGAGAGCAAGGCCGCCAAGAACAACAAGAGCCAGTACAGCACCGCCAATCATATACATCTTCTGCTTATCCATTACCTATCTCCACTACTTCTTCTCAATAGAAATAACGAAGCCACAACACTCAAATGTGAGCTTCCATTTACGAGCAGCAGGAGCAGCTTCAACAACGGGTCTCATAGCTTCGGCTACTTTCCTGCCCTCTGTGTTATTGAGCTTGATCAGGTCCAGTTCGATCTGCTTCAGAGACTCAATGACATCATCACCACAGGCCAATACATAAGCCAATTCACGTTTCATCACGTCATCCTCATAATCCAGTAGGTGGCTACGGAACCAATCACGCAACCAAGAAAAAACCACGAAGCCAAACAGCTATACCTCCAATTTTCGGTAAGTAACTTCGGCATACGAAATATTCGTACCCATAAAGGCAATCATCGCAGCGTCCCTCACTGTGAGTACAAAATAGTCTCCCACATTAACACTGATGTTGGGCAAGATAAACTGAGCATTAACATCAGTATAACTTGCAGCGTTCAAGTACCCTAGTGGGCCATACTCTACAAGCTGGTTTCCGTTCTTGTCCCGGTGGATAACAGTCAGTCGGGTACGACCACCAGACGGCTGATTGACATTGTGGATGTTGAACAGTACGTCAACTACCCCCTTGAATGCAGCACGTGGGAAGTTGGCTTGCTTGGTATCCTCAGCGCCAACAGGCAACGTGGAAGTGGTCTGGGTAACAGTGCCATCAAACGAGATTGCACCATTGACCGCATAGGTCGTACTTCCACCTGCCCCGTGTACTCGATACGCCGGGTGGGATTCAGTCAGTCTGAAATGCCGCATGAGATAGTTAGAGATCTCTTTCTTCTGCGTCTCATCCGGCACGTAATCCAATACCAACAAGCCAAAAAAATCCATCGCCGCTGAATAGGAAGTATTGGGCATAGTTGCTTGCCCTGCCCACTGATCAAAGGCAACAATGCCGTAACGAGTTTGTGCATCCAGAACATTCACGTCAGCGGGATTAAGCTCCATCGCCCACAGATGCGGGGCTTCTATACCTCGCCCAGCAGTCCTGTCATTTACCCTGACGATATTGTTCTGCCTCCACTCCTTTGGATACTTGTTGAAATGTGGTCCAGTAGAGCCATGCAGGGTCAGTGTGCCGATACGAGTGCCATTCGGAGAGAAGCCACACCACAGACCACCGTATCCTTGCCATGTGGGATTATGGCTACGGATAACAGCAACGACATACGAAGGCCGACCGATAGTCTGGCTACGGGTGAACATGCCATTCTGACCACCGGTGGGGAACGATACACGGTCTCCTTTGTAGTCACCGGCGTTAACAGCCAGAGCAATCAAGTCCTCCTTATTCGGGCTCAAGTCCTTCACACACATTACCTTGTCGCCAATAGCGCAAGGCTGCAATCCATTGACATCCTTGAAGGCTACTGAGAAGTCATAGAAGAAGTTGTTGCCCTTCTTCAGGTGTCTATTGCGGAAGTCATCCAAGGTGTGAAGGTAGCGGCTTGTCGGATACTCAATGACCTTCTTGATGTAGATGCCGTGGTAATCCGTTGCGCCAGTCTTCCAAATGACCAGAGAATCATTCTCCTTCAGTCTCAGAGAGCCAGCCTGTAGCGGGTTACCAAGCCCATCTACTACCGTGACGAAGCCAGCAGATGTTTGCAGTGTGAAGTCACCCCCATGTGCGGTGTACGTGACACTGGCTCCATTGGGCAAGCCATTCAGTTCATTCATGGTGTGATCAGCAGTAACTGCCACAGCATTCAAACTTGGTGTTGCTGGCTTCTCAATAATGTAACCATGCATAGCATTACCAGTCTTCACAAAGGTAATGACTTGCCCACGCTTGGCATTGTACGTGTACTTGCCGCTCACATTCGGGACTGTGGCTTTGACTCCATCTTCCCAGATGAAGAAGCCCGCATACTTCGCAGGATCAACTGTCACAGGAATAGTGTCCTGAGCCATGATGATCGTAGCAGAGGTGTTGTCTCCAAGCTGCTCTACCACGCCATCGACCGGCAATCCAGCAGCTTCCCACGAGAAGGTAATTGGAATCTTAGGAACAGTCAGGGTGGTTACCTTGTTCCAATTCGTACCATCAGACAGATACATCTCGCCGTTACTGGTAACAGCGTAGTTGTCCTTGTTGGAACCAGCAGCAGGGAAGCCGGAAGTATTCCCAGCTACAGCAACGATACGTCCTGTAGCAGGAGCAGCAGTGCCACCAGTGTTCAGTGGTAGAGCCAGCTTCTGCGGAGTAGCACTCATGCTCAGCGTAGTACCGTTGCCAAATGTGAGCGTGTTGTCGTCACCATTACGGAAAGCCAAGACAATTCGCCCTGTCTTCTTAGTCTCAGTATAGGCACTGTACCGCTCAATCTTGAGCCTTGATGGATCGATGAGTATTGCATTGCTTTTCTGCAATTCAGCGTCTGTCAGGTCGAAGTAGACAATCTCCCAGGCTTGGATAGTAAGATTAGTCACTGGATTGATGTAGATATGACCAGCCTTGGCGTTCACATGCATCCAGATGAAACGCTTCGTCCACGACAGATTGCCCAGGTTCCACGTGATATCACCGCCACCACTCATACGGTGAGCATATGTATTGAACAGGATGTTCTGCTCGAACTCCTGCCTAGTCACCTTGGTTGGGTCAGGAAGCGGAATAGACAGTCTTTGCGGCTCGGTGCTCGGCAGTAGACTTACACCGTTGGCGAAGGTGATGATCAGATCATTTCCATTATCACCATTGACTGTGAACAGTGGAATCCGTCGGATATTCGGATCGTCGATGTACGCGTTGTATCGCTTGATCTGAATGTCTGTTTCATTGAATACTACAGCGCCATCAGTCTCCCACTGAGCCTCGGTCAACTCAACGTAGCCAAACATCCACGGTTCATTCACAGTAATCGGATTCGCGATGTTGATAACGATATGGCCAGTCTTCTTCTGAGCAGGAATGACGATCAGACTCTTGGTAGCAGACAACTCTAAACCAGTCCAAAGAACAGTACCACCAGTGGATAGCATACCTACCGCAGCTACCTTCTGACCCAAACGAATAAGATCAGTCTTAGTAGCTATATCAGTGGGAAGCTGAATGTCCTTAGTAGCACCGTCTTCGCGTGTAAAGGTCATCTTCCCTGTAGTAGCGTCATAGGCTACGTCTTTGAAATGCAACTTAATAGCAGCCGTAATAAGAGCAGCTACTTGTGCAGCACTCAAACCAACAGGGATAGGTACAGACACAGTAGAACCATCCCCTTTGGTGAAGGTAATGGCATTATTAGCAGTGTCGTAAGCAGCTCTCTCAAGATCATCATCATCAGCAGCCTTGATTAGCTGCTCAATATCTGTCTTCTTGAGAAAGTCCTTAACAGTAGATGGGTCAACAGCACCAGTACCCATATTGACGTATAACCACTCAATTTGCTGAGCAGTACTTAGCTGGTAGAAAGACTCTTTAAGAATCTTAGTGTGGTGTTGGTGATTTGGACCTAAGAACTTAAAGTACTTCTTAGGATCAAGAGGATCGTAATCGCTATCCCTGATGGTAGGGATGTTCTTTTCTGTAGCCATTGGAATGCCTGTTCAAGTGTTAATTAACAGGCTTGAATATAAGCGTACTTAATGAGTTACTTACTAGCAGATTTACTATTTGACAGTTGCCGTATCTGTCTCATTCGATAAGTACACTCAGATATTGATCTCTTTTGAGCCAAAGCATAAACCTCCAGATCGTTATAAGTGAACTGAAGAGCATTGTTCCATTTTGGCTTCTTACAGTCTCGTGTAAGCTCAGTTGGGATTTGTACCGGGACGTACTGGGTAATCGTCCTCACTTTGGAGCTGCATCCAGAACTCATCGCTAACACGCTGATTACCACACTCACTATTGCTAGCTTTTTGAGCTTTACGGAGCTTACGAATACGGCTGTCATAAGTTTTCTCAAGTTGTTCATTGAACTCTTCATATTGGAGGAGTGTATTATTGGATTGCTCTAGCTGTTTTTTGAGTGCTTCATTGGATTTATTAAGCTGCTCTATTTCTAAAGCCAAAGCATCAGAATTACACTCACTAAGCTTATCTTGTAATCCAATAATATATAGAGCCAAAAGGGACGCAAGAAGCGCCCCTATGCCGTATTTCATCATGTCCTACCTTTCCTCTAAACTGGGTTTATTCTCAGCTTCTAGCCGTCCTTTACTTACACCTGCGACAGTCAAGATGCTTGTACCAAACAAGCATGTTTTGACCAGAGAGTCCGCAAATTCAGGAGCCAACCCATACCCTACCAGTATTGATTGAACAGTCTCAGGAGAAGCTGCAATTGCTGTGATAACACTTACCCCAATAGTTGAGGCGCGGACAGTATAGCTCTTCGTGAGTTGTTTAGCTGTTTGTATTTTGGTCATAGATCACCTCATTAGGGGAATCCGTGACCATCAAATTGTGTGTTGGTCACGGTGTCTTCAGGCACTGGATTAGTGTCCTTCAACAAAGCTATCTCATACTGAAACCCTTTTAACAAGCTTTCACGCTCAGCAGGTTCTTTATATGTAGCTGAAGCGGCCAAATATCCGATATACGCGTACAAAGCAGGAGAGGCATACTCAGGAATATCTACCTCATATTGATCAGCCTCAGCATACGTAATCGTGTCAGGAAGCCGTTTAGGTTGCTTGTCATAGGTAACATGCAGGATCTCCCCAAACTCTCCGTGAACGGGGATTATGGCGTTATTCTGCGTAACCATGACATTCAAACCAGAAGTCTCATCGTTGATTGTGTAATGAACTCCTCTGCTATTCATTACATCAGTAATCTTCAGAACATCATCCTTGAAGGGATTTTCTTTTGAATCCAGAATGTACCTGGTTTCAGCAGAACCAAGCTCAATAGAATACTTACTGTCCAAAACATACTGGGCTACTCCTGGAGTTATTACGATGCTCACAGCATCTTTGCTTAGGTCAAGCTCCTTATGGACTGCCCTTACACCACGGGAAATCAATCTCAGAACCATAGGCATTCTCTCATCAGGAATACGTCCAGGATTGTCATATCCGCCTGAATAATATTCAGCCAACTCAACAGCAGTCAGATCATCAATAATTGACTTCAACAGCATCACACCACCTCACACAAAATAGGAAACAGACTCATCTTCTTCCATAGTATCAAATGGATCTTCTCCCCATACTCGATGGTCTCTACCTTGTGTAGGTTCCATAGAAGCACCATTGACAACCTCATTACCTACCCCATCCGACACAGATATCTCATCTGCGCCTTCATCCATAGGCGGATATGTCTCCATCATAAATAGCTGTGTCATCCCATCAAGCCAATCATCATGAGCAGACAACAGTCCCTTCCTAGTAACTCCCCTAATCTCTCTCATAATCTCATTATAGATAGGAGTATCATTGATCTCTTCTGGAAGGAGTATGTTCCCCTGCTTCCATTCAGGAATCACAGAAATTACAGAAGATAGCTTATCAGTAATTCTATGAATGCCCTCAGTGCCAGGAGTACCATCAGCCTTCAATTGCTTCGCTAAGCCAAAGTACAGATTCCTGTTAGTCATCTCCCGCTTCAATAGCGATATGAATCCGCCTTGCTGTCCATTAGTCTCAATGCCCACAGAAAGAGGTTTGTACTTCCTTACAAAGAAAAACAAGTCATCAATATTTTTATCCATCAATTGTCGAGCCAATACACCATCAACCCAGAAGCGCTTATTCTGTGCATTGATAGCCCACACATTAATAGATGAATAGTCGCCTGTATCTTTCTTCGTAGTAGCAAAATCAGTGGTGATGTACCAGTTGTACCAGTCTGGATTTCTCAACAAGCTATTACGTGAGTACCACATAATATCTGTATCTTGAATTAATCTGTCCTCAGGAGCCGAAATTCTCAGCATCAATTCCTGCATAAAACCATCAGTAGTCCCCTCTGCTCTAGCTACTTCCCACTCACGCTGCAAGAAGTCATACGAAAATCTTTCAGGCCACATTCCTCTAAATTCCTTTCTAGTACAAGGCCATTTCTCACAGACAGGAAATACTGAGCAATTCCAACTTCCACTATTGATTGCTACATATAAAGGATCTGCTTCATTGAATGGGGTGCCGTTTAATATAACTTTTCTATGAGTTGGGTCTAGAGCGTGTTTGGCTCCCTTATTAAGAGTATCGCTAATATCTTTTAATATGGTATCAGACTTAGCATTCTTGTCAGATAATAAGTCATCAGCTAATAACAACTGAGGTCTCTTAGCAAAAATCTTAGTACCACGAATACCAGATGATGCACCAAACATCCTTACACCAAGTTTACCTCCTCTAACATTGGTAAAGAACATCTCACTCTGATTGATAACAGCATCAGGAACATATTGCTGCATAAACTCTGAATTGTTATATCTTTCTTTGACAGATTGCTGGAAAGATTTAACTCCATTCTCCATTGTGTCTCCAATGAAGATCACTCCATCTATTTTTCCGAATCCATCGATCTCCCCGTATACAGCTAAAAATAAAATAAGATATTCATTAAGAGTAGATTTAGCTGAACCACGAAAAATAAGATTGGCATTATAAACATCTGAATTTGCCAATTTATCCAGCACTTTATAATGAGCAATTGGTGATGGTGATGATTCTCCTTTACCATCAGTAACCAACTTAATAAAGTTGATCATCTTGATAGCAAAGGTACTTGGTACATAATTTTTATCTACTTTATAGCTAACACGATCCAAATAAGCATCAACAGTACGCTCACTATTCATCTTCGTTCACCTCAATAATTCTCCCAGTAGCTATATCTTTCACATTAGTAGTTTTATTTTTAATCATCTCTTGCTGCTTTTGAGCCAAAGCATTGGTAGCATCAACAAGTTGAGCAATAATATCCATTTTCTTATCTTCTGCTTCTTCAGTGTCAATAGTCTTGCTCTGTTCCTCCATGTGTCGCTGAATATGATCTGGAATGGCTGTGTACTGCATAACCAAAGCAGCAGCATCTACCCTTGATCCAGCCCTCACATCCTCATCTTTCATAATGTCAGCAGCAACATTAAGTGCGTCGTAGAATAGGTGTCTGTGCGAAATACAGGTAGGAACCATCACCATCTGCTGTAGCAGATGCATAGTTGGATTGTTCTTAAATATGCCTATCTTGGTACGCAAATCAAGAGTAGGGTTCTTGCTATACGTCATGATCTGCTTGTACTTAGCAGGGAAGATACGGGCGTATGCATCAACATCACTAAGTCCCTGCATAGTCAGTACCATAAACTGAATATTTTGCACGTATGTCCGTAGCTGCACCCCTTCCTTGTTCTTAAACAAGTGCCTATAATCCATAAGCATCTGTTCAAACTGGGTACCATAAGTACCATCACTCAGGTACTCATTGATCAGATCCAGAGTCTTGTTATTGACCCTCTGGAGTTCAGGAATGATCTCCTTCAAATCATTAGCAGTGACTTGATCCACTACTACATTTTTAGCAATTGTCTGGGTACTACGTTTGAGTCGTACTGGTTTGATAGCTGTCTGTGCTTCTTTCACAGCTCTATTCTCAACTGCCTCAGCAATTGGATTGACCTTTGTGTACTTCCTACCAATGCGTTTTTGCTTAATCGGTTTCTTGGGTTTGTGTTTCCGAGTAGCCGCCATCTATCAACTCCTAACATGAGAGGAAAAATATGAATAAATCCAATCTACAGAAACGTATCGTCATCTGCGACCAGCTTCCAGCAGACTTTCAAGCCTACATACAGGCTCTCTATAGCCGTAGTGCTGTATCCATAGTGGAACACATCCATAAACACTTCAAGGATTTCACTATTGAATTCCTACCAGAATCAAATGGATATGAGCTGTATCGGATCCGCCCTTCATACGCCAACACACGATCCAAAAGCCCTGCTGCAAACTTCCTCAACAAGTGGGCAATCCAATACAACCACTCATCAATCCTCGATGCTGGTACTGCTCTGATATGCGTAGAAGGTTGTGACATCATCACTGCAAAGGCCTTACAACATCACCCTCTATACGCAGGTACAGAGGTAAGTACTCGCTATGTAGCAGCACTCACAGCTCAAGATGATCTGGCTACAGAAGTCTTCCATAACGTAGTTGAGAGAGCTATGCACAGATGGGCAGGTGATCTCAATAGAGATCAAATCACCAAAGCCAGTATTGATGCTTATGCTTTCGATATTGCAGGAGGCTTTCTACCAACTTCAACCAAAACGATGCTAAGCCTCTCAGTCCGCCTACGCACATTGCAGGACATCATCACTACAACTGAATACATAGGAACCAAGCATCACTACCCTGCGCTAGATGTAGCCAAGGCGCTATACGAGCTTACTTGTGAGATGTACCCAGGTATCCACTGGTCTCAAACCATCGAAGAGCGTGGATATGCACCTGCTCATTTCCCGATCCACAACAAAGCTACACCAGTAATAACAGCTCCACCAAAAGCCATCTCAGAGCCGCATGTAACCTACAACAGAAGGACTCACACATTCTCTGCTGCTCTGGATTACAGATCTCTCAGAGACTTGATGAGACACAGAACAATCCAAGATGTTCCATTCATCCTACCTAATCCAAAAGCATTCCCTCATCCGTTCTACGTAGAAACAGGGCAGCGAGAGATGGAACCACTTGAAGTACCAAAAAGTGCAAAGAATAAGCCATACATCCTAACTAGACTTGGTGCCATGACTGATGCTTTCCATGGTGTTGTAAGTCCATCTAATTACAGGTACATCCAAGAGTTACGGTGCGGTCGATCTGTACACCCAACGCTAAGAGCAGCATTCTTGAAAGTAAAGGATGCAAGCACAATCCACGTACCTTCATACAAGAGAGGAACTGAAACCATCGTATACACAGGAGACTAACAGTGACATCGCTACTCCACTCTAAACCAAAGACACAGGAGGAGTATCTGAATCCACTATTGGATACAGAGTACAACTACCATCACGTGTACAGATATCCTCCGAAGTACCCATCATTCACGATGAAGAAGGATGTGATAGCAGCAATTCTACTGGCGTATGAGAAACGCAACGACAGTATGTTCAAGATCATGTTATGGAACAGTGCAGTAGAAGCAGCGTTGTCTTACTCAATCCTCCCTACGCGCCATAGAGCAATGTTCTCAGCATGGGCTAATGTCATACACAAAATGCTGCCTAGAACGCCTCCATACGCATCCTACGAAGAGACAAGCACTCAATCAATGCTTAGACTAGGAAACATTGCTATAGGTGCTCCGAAGGGACTTCTAAGCTTTCCAACAAGATCATCCAAGAAACTGAAACTAACCAGCCCAAAAGAGTACAGAGACAACATCCTCAACAACTCAGTTGATTATGGAGGACTGTACCTAACTGACTTCACAACCATGGATGGGTTAACTGCGATCAAGCAGCCAAAACACCTACAGCAACCGGATACAGGACACATAGCTAATATGCTAGCTGTAGATATTGGGTGGCATTCGTGGGTTGAATCTTTAGTAAACCTAAAAGACGATACAACAAGAGTGTGGACGGATGCTCCCGGAGGTTCTATTCGCTATGTAGCATCAACGGGAAAGTTCTACTGGTTCAGATCTACAGGAACGTATTGGACATTGATTCCCATATCAGAACTTCATCCATCACAGTTAGTTAAAGTACGAGCGCTGCGTACTCTTCCTACGCCAATGGATGCATTCTCGGTGGATGAATTTAAAGCTTTCTGTAGAACCAAGAAATACAGTAAATACGGAACATCATCTTTAAAGACAATGGTACAGAACTTACTACCAAACCAATTGGATTTGGAGTTGCTTTACGCAATATGCCAACGACTTGGCATGAAAAATGCATTCAATAACCTATAGATAGGAGAAACATCTATGCTAGTTGAAATTAAAACTAATGAAACCCTCGCTCAGAAAATCATGTACTACACGCTGACACTGGTTGAAAACTCACCTGCATTCACTGATTATCATCTGGTGAAAGCACTAGGAAAATGTCTGATTGACTATGACAGCACTATTCAAAACAGCAGGGACGATGAGTATCACTACGAATCTCAAAGGGACAAAGAGTACATCCACTACAGAACACTTCTAACCAAACTGGCAGAGCATATCTACGCCATGAATGTTGATCCAAAAGACGCTCTGTATGAACGCAGGACGCTTCAAGGACTCAGAGCCAATACAAACTACCTGAAGACCTGCAAAGAAGCCAGAAAGCTCATCAGACACAAGATAATGAAGCATCCGAAGTTCCATGCACATCTGAACTTCCATAATATTCAGAAAGGTAGTGTTGGGAGTAACCCCTTTCTATCGAAATAAGCCAGTAACCGTTCCTCTACTGGCAACCCCGGCCCTGAATGCTGTAGGAGGTATTCAGGGCTTTTTTACGCCACTACTTTGTACTGGACAAGTCAAAACCCACAACGTAGAATCACAATCGCTTGTTAGCGTTTAAGAGGCCCAATATCACAACCGGGCGGGGCAGACGTTGAGTATCAGCATGAGACGTTCATAGCTAGATACTGTTCAGAGAATCCGTGGTTTCAGCGGTAAACTGTTCAAGCAAGGGCGGCACGTTACCAATGCCATACCTTGAGTACGACCCCGGCGGAGAGTGGAGCTAAAAGCTACTAGCATGCTCATACATAAGCCAATATGCTGATACCTGTAGACGGTACAGTTACTCGATAAAGTTGATTGCCCATCGTAGTGAGTCTGCAAAGCCAGTGCAGTCAGGACAATAACGCAGCAGTCTGTAACGAGACTACCGTTGAAGCCGGTGCCTGATTGACGTGATGGATTCCCTCGACCCGTGCGCTGTACTGACAATGGTTACTGTTGTAGTCAGTACGAAATCCCGGCAAGGCCAATACCGCACAAATACTGATCTCACCGGGCAGATAAGAACAAGCTACGCAGTAACCAGTCTTTTTCCCCAGGTTCTCCCCCTTGGGGTCTTTGATCTCTCCTGCCCGCTAATAACTCAACTCACCATCAATCTTACCTTCTAGCTCACACCCATCCCCACTCATCTCAGCCCAGCAACATCTGCAAATCCAAAATCCTCTCTGTATTGCGTTCTAACCCGTCTACCCCTACCTATCATCATCTCAATAGCTGAAATCCACTCACAGCGCATTCAGTGAAGAATTAGAGGCATATTCTCACCTCCCGACAGGGATTCTTTGTATGGAGCCAGTAAGACCACGTGAGCGGAGATGCCCCCCTGAAATTTATGCGGAATGAACGTAGTGAATGGAGCATCAATTCTCAGGGGAGGTATCGGTAGCGGAAGTGGTCTGTATGGCGGAATACAGTATTGCTTTGTGCCCATAAAAAAGGGCTAGAAGATTGGGTATATCTAGATTGGCTTTCTAAGGTAGAGACTTCGTTCGCTACGCTCACTGCGCGCCTTGGGGGGCCTCCGCTACGCTCCGGACGTCAGGGCTTACTACGCTACGCTACGTAAGCCCTTCCTTTCCCCCCTTAACGGCTTGCAACGCTCACTTCGTTCGCTGAACCAAAAAAGTAAAGGAATAGCTGAATTAGGGTTGGTTCTATATCTCTCTTACAGAAAGCTCTTGTATCTATCTATAACTTTCTGTATAACGCGTGTATCCGCAGGGGGCGGGTTGGTGAGTAGGATTAGCTACCCCAACAACAATCCAACATACCATCGCAAGCGCTATAAGGTCGCAGAGCTATTAAACCCAAAGAAGCCTTATAACTTTAATCCAGGCAATGTCCAACCCCTGACAACCTGGCAGTTAGGAGTCTAGTAGATAATTACTAGGTTATATAACTGACCTATTCAAGATAACAACTTGAATAGTGACTCAAAGAGAGTCTGGTAGAATTATTAGTTAGATACTGTATATACCCAATCTATATAACTAATATATAGATATATACAGTAAGGGAGGCTAGTTAACCTCTCGAAGGAAATCCACGGGACTGCAAATCAACCCCTGGGCCTCCTCCTAACTGGTAATGGGGTATTATGTCCGTAGGATTCTCAGCTCCATCAGCTAACTAAATTATTCCTCTATTCCTATCTCTATAAATTAGCTATCTAAGCTAAGTCAGATATCTCTAAATTCTATAAATTCTCTCAATCAGCAACATGCATAGTAGGTTGGGTTGGTTTGTTTGGTGTGGTTTGGTTGGGCTGGTTTGGTGTGTGGTGTTTTGGGGGTGTGGTTGGTGGGAAGCCTTAGTGAGCTTGTAGTAGATACTGTGAGAATGAGCTATCTTTGGTTTGGTTTATTGGGTCAATGAATCAATAGCAGCAATAGGAAAAATCAATGAATACTGACTTTACGAAAGAGAAACTAGAACATGTACTCACTGTAGATTACGACAATAAAACCAAAAGAAAACTTCCATTGGGAATAGTACTGGACATACTGAAATGGGATAAGTATGATCGTTTCGTAGTAAGGGTGAATACTCCTCTCCACATAGAGAAAGTGTCCTATTTATCTACTACCTACCAGTTTGATTATCCGTTGAGTAGGATCATCACTGACTCCTTAAATAAAGTCATTGAACTCTATGGATTAGAGCAATTGATGGATCAGATACGAACATGACAACCAAACCAAAGACATTTAGGGAGTACTTCTTAGAATCCAATAGAGCCAATACCAAGAATGCTGATCTAAGGCTTCTGTACGCAATCTATGCATTGACTCGTAAAGGACCAATGTGGGATAAGCCAATTCCTAACTACTCCCAATCCAAATGGGAAAGAGTCATCAAACGAATTCTCAAGAAAGCCATGTATGGCTAGCAATGTAGAAATCAACACAACACTTAACAGGAGAAACCAGATGACTAAACAACCCAACATCCTAGTAACAAAGACAACTCTCACAGTTGAAGCAATTACACATGACAGAGCAACAGTACTTGCAGTTGGAACCAAGCTTATAGATACAAGAAATGATCTTGTATATATGATAGCAAGAACACCTGGTGATAGAAATTTAGCATTCCTTGTAAACATCAGATACGGAACATCCATGAACTCAAATACTGTACCTATCATAAACGGTGCAGTGAGCATCAAGGACGTTAAGGAACTGTTGAATGATACTTATGCTAAGCATTTCGTTATAGCAGATACTTTCAATGCTTCTGCTGTTGGTTCAATAACTATTGATAAGCTTAACTGAACCAATACACTCTCATCTCTAATTGCGCTTCGCTGAACCAATAAAGATAGACCATAGTCTCCACTATCATCTTTGGTTCAGCGTAGCGTATCTCTACTATTTACTACCCTCAGTTTTCTACTACCATTCTGCATCTCTATATCTCCCTCCCTATATCTAATCCAGAATCTAAATCTCACTCTCATTCAGCTATCTCTATCTATCTCTTCTCTTCTATTGGTTCAATCCAAACTAAACCAACATCATTCAACTAACTCTATACTCAATCTATCAACTATTGGCTTAGAAAAACTTTCAGATATAAATTTATACTAGCTAAATTTTTAGGAAACGGAATTTAACTACTACATATACCTATCTTGTATATATAGATAAAACCTAAATTTAGCTAAACAGTAAAACCAGAAACCAAATACAAACTAGCTGTAGAGATCCATTGGATTAGAGTACAAGTTAGCTATAGCTAAACCATTGGTTTAGATTAAGAGATACAACAACTAAGAAGATTAAGGATAGAAACCAACTTAAGAGGAATAGTACTGGATTGAGAGGATTATTAAGATAAGCAATCTGTTAATTATAGAGATCAGTATAGGAAGACTTTTGAGATAAAAAACATACTACTAATAGAGAGCAGTATAGGGAAAAAGTTTCAGCATAAAAAATCTATTAGCAACAGATGGTAGTATGAAAAAAAGTTCTGGGACAAAAAATATATCATCAGCAGAGAGTGGCTTAGAAATATCTAAGAAAAAGTTTTGAGGTAAAAAATCTACCATTAGCAGAGAGTGGTAGCTTAGGTGTGAGGGAGAAAAACTTTTGACATCAAAAATATACTACTAATAGACAGTGGTATGAAAAAACTTCTGACATCAAAAATATATTAGCAGCAGACAGTGGCTTAGGGGGTGTCTGTACGTGGACTGGATCCGACCTGCCCCCCGGGGTGTTTGGTTCTAGGTAGCATGGGGCTACCGTAGTCCGTCACTTAACATACTAGCCTGTAGGAGGGATTAGTAATGAAAGACGCAGTAAACAAGACCATGACTGTAATCAAAAGAGCAGTAAAGCCTGCAATTGAGGCCCATGAGATTCTAAGCCTGTATACGAGTTCCGCCCTTGAGGGAGAAAAGATGAAGGCCCAGTACAGGGCTTCAAAGCAGAAACTCCAACTGGAACAAAAGCTTAAGTCTAAGCTTAAGCTAGCAGCAGCACGTACTGCCGTGTATAAACTCGAGAAGGAATATGAGATCGAAAAGCTTCAGCTAAATACCAAGGAGTTACAGCTCAAGATACAAGAGCTGAAAGCATCTGGACAGATCCCTGAAGAGAAGCCGACTCCAGAGAAGAAGGATAAACCTAAGTTTAACCCAGATGACTGGATCTCTGAGGCGACCGAAGACATTAAGTTCTTCTAAAAGCCTCATTGCCCTGCTACCTAACGGTAGTGGGGCTTATTTTTTAACCACACACTCTCACACACTCATCACACTCACACTCACACAGCTAAATAGAGCCACGAGAAATTCTCACTAAATTAACCAACAATTAAATCAACTCCTCCAACTCACCAATCCATTGGATTAATAATCCTAATAAATAAATTATATTTACCCCAATCTCAACCCTTATCTTTGGTTTAGTTATAATTAAAAATATAATTTATTTACCATCATACGTATATTTTTACTCATGTAAGTTTTAAACAAATTGAAATCACACTCTTTGGCTCAGTTATCCACACAATCCATAAGTAGCTAAGTTACTGATTTACAAAGAGAATTAAATTCATTACATGCACTATCATGTAGGCTGTAATGCACTGTCATGTAGGCTATTTTTAGGTGCAAAAATGCTATGTCGATACGTATGCTTATATCGACATAGCGTGTTCTGTAAGTCATTGATTTGTTCTGTAAGTCATTGATTTTTAACGATTTTTCCACAATTTCCCATTCAACTATCTCTTTAAGAATACTCCATATCCCATTGATTTCATTACACTTCCTTCCCATCATACATAAGAAATTCTCCTTATTTTTCAATAACTTACCCTCACTATGTACCTATTCCCTATATTCTCACCTATATCATTGATTTCATTACCATTTCTATCAATACTCCTACACACACTCTTTACAAGGTTATTCCGCTTATTTATAACTACACTTATATCCCTGCTATAGCTACTTGTATCTAAGTTTAACTTAGGGTGTTTGGTTGGGGTCTTCCATAGACCTAACTTAAACCAAAACAAAGAGGTAAACCTATGATGATCATCAATTTCACTCAACACAAAGCAACAGAAGAACAGCGTGCAGAAGGAGTTGTAGACTACAATGAAGCACTCCAGATGTACGTGGAGTATCTAGAGGAGACAGGAGGAGACACAGAGGATTTTCTTACAAGGATGCCCAGCACATTGGAAGACATCCTTACTTTTGAAGAGCTGCCGTACGATCTTGAGCCACTCCATCGTGCAAGGCAACTAGCTAACATCGCCAAGTTGCTTGATCAAAACTCAGAACAACCGATCCAAGTAATGATAGGAGGAGCTCCATTTCTGATGGCTCCTTTACAAGAGGAGCTACTAAGGAATGGAATCCAGCCGGTCTATGCTTTCTCAAGAAGAGAAAGCGTAGAAGAGGTACAGGAGGATGGATCAGTACGGAAATCCTCGGTGTTTAAACACATAGGGTTCGTATACGGACTCTAATCTCCATAAAAATAAGGGACTGGCTTATGTCAGTCCCTTATTTTTAATCTAACTAATAGAGGAAAAGGAAATGGAACAATTGATTGTAGGCACACTAGTGATAATTGCAGCTACTACTGCAACAGCATTTGTATGGATTGCAGTCTTATTCGAAAAGTTAGTGTACTGGGACTTCAAGCAAGGCGATTGGATCACAATGGCTCTAGAAGCAGTAATGACAGCATTGTTGCTGCTGATGGCTTTTATAGCAGGGGTTAAAACAGTGCTCCTACTCCAACTTATAATGTAAGAGAGGTAACTAAATATGATGGACAAAGACACAGCAACTGACCATGAGTCAGCTACATATACTGACTCAGAAGAGGTAAACAAAACACTGGACAGAATAGCACCAGTAAAAGAGCTGGTGTGTCCATTCTGTGGAACTATCCATAGAGATGGCGACGGCCCAGAATGCGTTGGGTGCGGTCAGCCAATATAACCAACCTACGGAGAGCTAGCTTATGCTGGTTCTCCTAATTTTTTAAACCAATAGATAATAGAGAGAGAGAAACCTATGAAAACACCAATCCAAGCAATAATGTCAACAATCATCCTAGTTATGCTAACTGCCTGTCAGACAGAAGCAGATACTCCAATATCTTTGGATCAGGCGAAGCCGCAAACAGATATCTAATCTGACTCAGGAACCAGAGTAGCTGAAGCTCCGAGCAAAACAATCATCCCAATTACACAATATAACATCCAAGTTCCTAGGACTGGAGAAGAGAAAGTTACCATCTACACTGATGTGTATACATATCGACAAATGGTCTTGGAAGGACTAGATACATTCCTAAGAGACTGCGTAATAGAAGGGGAGACTACTATTGCTCCAACTGATGTGTGCATGGAGCAGGGTAATCTAATTCTTGAGTTACTGGAAGGTAACGTATACGCACAGTCGTCTATGGATTACAACATCAAGTACTAGTAATCCAACTAACCAACTACTATCCAGCCTTCATTCGTTTGGTTTAGTGGTTGGTTGTTGTTGTTGTTGGTTTGGTTTGTCATCGTAGTAGTAGTCGTCAGAGTGTGGTGGTTTGGTGTGGGGTGTAGAAGGTGTTTTCAGAGTGTGGTTTGGGGTGTTTGGTTTGTGGGATTAGAGAAAGCTAATCCTGAACTTACTTATTAACTTAATCAAAGAGGAAATGAACATGTATTTCAATGCTGAAGATCTGAAGAAAATCGTAGAACTGACTAACACTGGTTCAGATACAGTACCAACTCCTGCTGAAGTCATCGAAGAGACTCAAGGCGGTATCGCCACTTGTTGGCTTACTGATGTAAATGTGGGAGACAACGTACCTTACACATTTGCGAAAGTGCGCCAAGACAGTAATGCTTTGACGAAAGCGTTGACTCAGCAAATCGTAGATGAGGTGCTTAGCAGCAATACTTTTCCTATCATCCCGAACGTCGTATTTGACATCAACATCGAAGGAGAAGTTGTTTATTCAACTGCTCCTGAATTCGTGGCTTCTGAACGGTCACAGGATACCGATAGTGCATTCAAAGATATCTTCATGGCCCAGCAAATGGAGCGCAAGAAGAAACGGGACATGAAAGCAAAAACACACGAATGCTGGATCAACTACTACCTGATCCACCCATCAGATGCTTCTCGTACCATCAACCTTGCTGGATCATCGCTGGCTAAGCCAGTAGCCCAAGCTCTGGTTCGGTATCTGAACCAGAATGGAAATCGAGTAGTAGCTAATATTCAACCTACAAAGCGTCTCCAGGCTGCTATGGAGGCGTATAGTAGCAATACCAATGATGCTGAAGATGTATTCAAAGACTTCGGTACGTCTTCAACTGATGTAGACGTATAATTTTGGATTACCCCTGAGTATGGGTTAAAACTGCTCACCCTCCTACAGTTAGCCCTTTTCTGGATTCGTCTGGATTAGGGCTTATTTTTAATCTCAAGACAAAGAGGAACGAAACCAATGCTTAACACTATTTACAACGGAATCAAGACAGCCTATGACGCCGTATCCAAAGGAACCATGGATGTAATCAAGCCCGCTACCCAGGTGCATAACGGTCTTACTGCTCACTTGGATGCCCACTTGGATAAGTGGAAGAAAGAGGCTGAGCTGAAGAAAAAACGAATGAATATTGAGTTCGAGAGAACTCTTGAAGTTCGCTTGGCTGAATCCATGGCAAAGGCTGACAAGTTCTGTGCAGCTACTGATCTAGAGATCATGGAGTTGCGAGTACACACAGAAGCCACGAAGCGTCAGATTGAAGCCACAAAGCAACTTCGAGACTTGATGGATCAAGTGGATGCATCCTACGGAGAATCGGCTGAGAAGGTCAAGGAGAAGGCTATGAAGCTCATGCAGGAGATGCGTGAGGACAAAGAGATCATTCAGCAGGCTGAACGTCATGCTGCTGAACTCGGTCAAGTAGATGATGAGGTGGTATACGTAGCTACTAAGTAAGAAGCCAAAGAAAAGCCCCTAGAGTATCTTGTAGAAGTTATACAAGGCTCTAGGGGCTACTTTTTTTACAGCCTGAGATAAAGGAGCTACTGTGGGTTGAAATCGCTGCGCTTAGGCAGCTTAGCATCCAACTCCATAGTAAAGCTACGAGTAGCAGTAACGCTCTTACGGAGCTGAACCAAGAGCTTACGAAACTCTTTGGCTTTGGCTTTGTTGTAGTATCCTGAAAGCTCTTCTACCAGCTCAGCAAGGCGATTGATAGTGTACTTGGTATCAGGATCAAGTCGATCTGCAAACTCTTGCCCTACCTCTCTACGTGCTCGTTTCATAGGTGTATCTACCATAGTGCTAACCCTCCATTGGGTTGGTTTAGTGAAGTACCCTAGTCTACATACTCCTGCTTACTTATCAAGTGAATAGAAGTATGTAAACTAAGATTTCTGGTTGACAGGAGAAACCTACTTGATAGAATCCTTCTTGGTTTCTCCCAAAACCGAATTGACACTACCCAGTTACCCATTGATGGATAGTGTCTCTTTTAATTTCAAGAACTCCCAATGTGTGTGTTGAGAGAGTGAAGCCCCAATAGTCTGAAAATGATTGTTGGGGCTTTTTTTATGCCCTCCGTAAACTGCAAACCAAAACCCACTTATAGAGTGTTTCTGAGTTTTGGGGGGTGTTTGGTTTGGGTAGTATTCAGTACTGCCTGAACTCTTAAACCAAAACACACACATGAGGTAATTGAAAATGATTAGTAACAATTTTGGCTGGATGTCTCTTAAACTCACCACTGCTGTAAACGGAATCTGTTCTACAGCTCTGGGTCAGATTTCTGATAACCAACTTTACAATATGCAGGATGCGTTAGTTGAAGTAGGAGCGTATCAGTTAAAGCAAGCTCTTACTGCAACTGGTGAGGAAAAACGTATCTGGGATGAATATGTAAAAGATTTGTACTCCTATGGAGTAGGCATCAATGCTCATATGGATGATATGAGCGTACTGCTCCCAACACTCCCTGACTTGCCTTATCTGGTTCGTCAATTCAGCAAGCTATCTACTCTGCTTAGAGAAGATGAAGTGTTTGCTGAATGGGTAAACTCTCTGAAACACCAAACCAAACAGAGAGGGTGATCAGATGAATACAGGAACTCAGATAATCATCATAGCCCTTATCTTTGCTGTTTGGTTCTGGGCTGCCAAAGCCAAGGCAGATAACAGTGAGTGGAGATACCAAGCCATAGTTGGTGCTTACCATGTAGGCATCACAGAGAAGAAAGGAGGGGAGAAGCTACACTCTTTCACTCCAGGTATTGGTGCTATCCATAACTCTGGCTTTGGCTTAGGAGTATTTAGAAACTCATTTGGCCAAATGACTCCTGTCATAAGCTGGGAAACCAAACTAAGCCAGAAGACAGCATTCAGGCTTTCATTAGCCAGGTATGACAGCAGAATTGGTGTACTCCCTGGATTACTGTATTCGCCTGTGAAGAGAGTTTCTATCTACATGCTACCTAACTGGGGCTGGTACAGAAAGAAGCGCACAGAGCTTCATACAAGCTGTACTGTAGGCGAGTTCATGCAATGCGAGCAGGAAATAGTGGAGTACTATCACGGAGAAAGAAAACTCCGTGTAGGAGCTGTATTTGGATTTTTATATAACTTTTAATTGGAGATAAAGATATGCCTAACGAAATCTTGAATGGAGAAGTAGCTACTTACCTGCTGGTTTTTATATCAGTAGTGTTCTTTACAGTATTCTGGTACTTCGACGGTAAGGATTGAATAAATGCAGAACCTGCTGGTTATAACTACATTTGCTGTATTGGCTTATGTAGCTATGGTTTTAATTGAAATCATGAGGAAAAAGTAAAATGACACGCAGAGTATCTAAACATGAACGTCCATTAACCAAAGAGAAATTTATCAAAGCCATGGAAGAACTACATGGTGGAGAGGATGTACTGGTCACCGTGCCTGTATTTGAAAACCAAGGGGAAGACAAACTAACTATCTATGAGACTGACTCAGAAGATCAGCAAGATGAGGTGGTTGGGTATGTATGTATATGGGCATCATTAGCCCGTCAATGCGTTGAGCTGAACTATGGCTCACGTACATTGGTACGTTACGTTGGAGAAAGCCCAGGTGAAGCACAGAAACTATGGGCTGCTACTATCAATAACGCTAAACCATCGCAACACAACTGAACTACACACACACACTGGAGAAACTATTATGAGTGCAATTTTGAAAGGAACCATCAAAACAACTGTGAAAGACAAAGAAGGGGTTACTTATGACTTGGAACTCCCATTGTCACTACTGGTGAACACAAAATACATTACTGGATCCAATACAGGAACAGCCCTGTGGGACTCTGTGCTGGATCGGTGTATTGATAATAACATTGACGTCATGGACGTGACGATGGAAGGAGTATTGATCGTCACAGAGGCTGCTACTAAGCAGTCCCATGATACAGCTAAGTTCACCCAAGTTGACCCCGGTGAAATTGCTGGAGCTATTAAAAGGAAGAATGGCTCTAACCTGAAATTCTTCTAAACCAAAGAAGGTAAAAACAATGAAACGTAAACCACAGATACTGGCTCCCGTTATGGGAGCCTACATCCGATATATAAATAAAGATGACTTATCAAACACAGATAAAGCCATAAAGGTAAATGAATTTATACTTGAATGGTATAGCAACGATATAGGAAAGCAATTTGCTAAAGAATATTTGACTGATCTCTATGACAACAATGAAGGCTATAAATTAGCTTTCACAAAAGTCAGAGAAATTCTGGTGCAAGCATTTCCAAACCATTCATTAGACATCGTTGGCAAACTGTATACAGCCATCTTAGTTAAGCTCAGCATGCAGCCTACAAAGACTATGGCTGTACAGACGCTTATCCATGGATTGCTGCATACGGTATTAAGTCATCATGGTATCTCTGCCCTCAACGCAGGTGAGAAGTACGAAGAAGAGGTAGAGAAAACTGGCAATACTTTGTACCAAATGCTGAAACGCATAGGAGAAGAAACCAAACTCTTCACAGTAAAGGGCAGTATTATAGATATCCATGATCTTCACTGTCCAAAGGCAATTAACGTAGATAAGCAATGCAATACTGGCTTGCTTCCTATGTGTGTTCCGAAAAGCCTCTCAGCAATTGCTAGTCGTAACATTATCAACGCTGTATTTGCGAAGCTGAAAGAAGACGGAAGATATACTGGATATACAAAATCTGTACCAAAGTATATGGAAAAGCCAAAGAAGCAAATATTGTTTTCATTGGCTGAGCAGACTTTTGATATAGATGTAGATATTCTGTCTGAGCACTGGGAACCCACAGCAGAAGACAAAAATGGTAACTACATCAAGGAAGCCACGCGAGAGTCAGTGATTTATCACTACAATCTATGCCGTGATTTGATGTACACCTATCATGAACTTGGCTTCGATGTTTGGTTTATTCCTGAGCTGGATTCCCGCGGTAGAAACTACAATGCAATTAAGCAATACCATCATCTAAGAAACTGTCTTGTAACTCCTGAGATAATTAAGGAGATAAATATAACAAGAACAGCAGATGAACTGCTTATCAAGCAACTGCCTACGCTAGATGCTGAGGATGTTGCAATTTGTATGTTTCAAGGACTGGAATCAGAAAGAGCTGAGGTAGTGCCTAGTGTGTTGTGGTACTTAGGTAAGTTCGTGGAAGAGAAAGCTTCTTTCATGGACAGGCTTCAATATGGCTTAGATATTGTGTGCAACCGCAAAACAGTAGAAACACCTGAGAAAGACAATGAGTACTATGCATGGAAGTATGCTGAGAAGACCATTGACTTGCTTAGAAAAGGAAATCTTTATGAAGTAAGCAGAAGGCTTATCACTGTTGACTTCACTTCCAATGCTACTCAGTGGATTGGTGCTATCTACGGATGTGTACAAACAGCTTCTGTTAGCAATCTACTAACAGATAACTGGTATGACGAACTGTATACACCTCCAGTAGATGTGTACATGGAAGTACTAGAAGCAGCCAAAGAGACCGGTATGTGGAACGCTCCTGATGATCGTAAGTTCCTCAAGAATACACTCCTCATGCCTATCATGTATGGAAGTACTTCTGCGTATGAGAGAGTGGATGCTAGTTCAGCAGTGGCTTTGCAAATGGGGATACAGAAAGTAATTCCTGCTGTTAACACACATCTGAACCAATGCAAACTTGCAGAGTTCACTGATCAAGACTGTGTAGTGCGCATGCCTGACATTCACTCAGATTATACCAGTGGCACATATAAGGCGTTCTATGTATGTACACAGAAAAAGGAGGTAGTTATTGATGAGGAGAGTGGGGTGTCTATGGTGATTACTGTAGGCAACCCAGATGGAAGGAATCTAGCTGCTGGAGCCAATACTATCCATTCACTGGATGGTGCTTTGGCTCGACGGATAGGTGTAACCATCCCTGCACTCATAGACATCCATGATGCTTTCATGATGCCTCCCGGCTATCTGAATACATTCCGGGATATGGCCATGAGTTTCTTCATGGACAGATGGAATAGACCTGACTTGGTAACTGTTCCTTGCTCACAAGAACGTAGCCTAAACGCACACAAGTCATCGGTTCCATCTCATATGATTAACTCTATGCACCGTTTCATCACTTAACCTCTGACCTACATAAATGTAGGCATTGCCCACCTAAACCTTAGTTGGTTTAGGTGGGCTTTTTTTTTTTCTATACACACACACAACATAATTGGAGAAACCAATGATCAAGCTTAACTTTGAACACACACTAGATCTTACTGCACATGCTGTAAAGCAAAATGTACCTGTATTGCTGACTGGCAAATCAGGTATTGGTAAGACTGCTCTCATTGAAGAGATGTGCCGGGAGAACGGCTGGGATATGAGAGCATTTGCACTGTCTACCAAAGAGAGGACAGATATTGTAGGACTGCTCTCAGTGAACGATGAGGGACGTACACAATACCACCCTACTGCTATCGTTCCGCTCATCACAGATGATCTCAAACGTCCTTGTGTCATCTTTTTCGATGAAATCCAAGCTGGGGACCCAAGCACACAAAAGAGCGTCTACAGCATCCTTCAAGAGCGCAGAATTGATACGTACCAAATCCACCCATTTGTAAGATTCGTAGCAGCACGGAATACGTACAGTGACGGGGGATTCGACGAAGACCTGCCTGCTCCCCTACTGAACAGGATGATGCATATCAACGTTGAGCCAGATACAAATAACTTCTTGGCTTATGCTTCAAATAAAGGTCTCTCAGCCACTATCAGAGCATTCCTTGCAATGATGCCTGAAGCAATCCACAAGTTCGATCCTGACACGATTGAGAGCGATCCAGCGTTCCCTTCACCACGTGCGTGGGAGAACCTGAGTACACTGTTCATGCATAAGCCAGTGAAGTATTCAGAGAAGGTAAAAGCTCTGGTTCAAGCCACAGTTGGGAATACTATTGGCTCCACTTTCCTGACCTTCGTAAGAGAGGCTCCTCCCTTTACTGTGAAGCAAGCCATAAATGATCCAGAGCTAATTCTTACTACAGACATGTCTGTAAGTGCTAGGTGGATACTGGCTACTGCATTAATTGATTCAGCCACTAATGACAATGCAGGTAAGGTGATCCAGTGCTTAGAGAATTTTAAGAGACCTGAGCTGATAGCAGTAACTATTTCTCAACTGCTAAGCAAGAAGTCGCTGGATTTCAGCTCACTATTGGCTAACAAAACAGTCATGGAAGTAGTGAACCAAAACACAAAGTGGATTAAGAAGACACTGTAATAGGAGAGTGCCTCATGACAACGATTGATACACATACATTGGAAAACATGGTAGGAGAAACGGTGCTGGAAATATTCCATGTACCGTTCGTATTCCATGCATTGTCTAGGTGGCCTATCAAATATGGAGGAGGCCCATATGAAAATGATCCTAAGATTTCTGGAGCTACTAACGGAAACACAATCATTCTGTATGACCAATGGTTCAAAAACTCAACAGAAGAACGACTACGTACTCTTGTACATGAACTAGGACATATCATACATGAGCATACGAACAGAGCAGAAGGGGTTGAGAAATACGAGCAGAATAAAGACATAACGAACATTGCAATGGATATTTCATTACTGGATTTCCAAGAAGAAGCAGGTGCCCCTTCTTCTCTGTGGGGTAGCTTTCCGAATATTAAGCAATTAAGGGGTCATTCATTTGAAGAAACTTTTGAAATGCTAATCCAGAACCAACCACCTGCTGCTGTGATAGATGCCTTTGCCGTAATGACTCCTATCCCTAATGGAAGTGATGGTGATGATGAATCTGATGACTCAACTCCTACCACAGGCAGTAATCCAGCTACGTTCAATGTAGAAAATGCCATTGAAGCTGCTGCAATAGCTGACCAGATACAAAATAAAAACATGGGAACCATGTCAGGAAAATGGCTAAGAAAGATACAAAAGAGCAGAACTAAAAAGATTAAATGGGACAGATACCTTACCAAAACAGCACAGAAAATGATTAGAAAGTATCCTGCACCATATCCTTCTCGAAGAGCTGTCTATGGTTTTATACCTGCAAGGTACGAAGTACCAAATATAGAGATGGTATTTGCAATGGATGTTTCTGGTTCTATTAGCGGAGAAGACATTGGAATGATGCTTGATGTCATTAAGAAGCTCCCAAGAATAGGAATAGAAATAACTCTCCTTACTTGGGACGTTAAAGTACAGCAAGTTATCAATGTTAATAAAACTGCTGACTTCAATGACATCAAGATTACTGGAGGTGGTGGAACTTCGTTGGATTTCGTATTTCAATGGATTAGAGAAAACATGAAATCCAAGAAAAGAACCATAGTCATAGCCACAGATGGATATGTAACTATGCCTATACATCAGCCCAGAGTAAATGTTATCTGGCTTATGACTCAAAACTGCAACCAAGATTTTAAGCCTTCCTTTGGAAAGATACTCAAATTGGAGAAATCAAAATGAACCATAATGAAATGGTTATTGAAATATATGACTGGATTATGAATAAGGAAGATGAACGTGGCTTAGTAGTCACAGGTGGTCCAGGGGCTGGAAAAACTCGACTTATTAAACAGCTACAGGACTATATGGATACGCTTATAAAAATTGAACGTAATCGTGCAATGACATCAGATGATCCATTTGGAGTAAAAACACCACTACTACACAACAATGATATCTTCTACACGTACACAATAAATAGCATGTCAGATGTATATGACGAAGAAGAAATCAATCACGAGAAGTGTACTGTATTCAGCTTACTTAACTTCACAGTGACATATAGCGGCAAGCTCAGATATAAAAGATCTACTATCTATGAAGCAAGAATACCAACCAGAGTGGCAAACAGTAAATCAGCGATAGTACTGATAGATGAAGCGAACTATATATCAGAAGACTTCTTTGCACTTATAGATGAGTACTATCCAGAAACCAGATTTATATTCTTTGGAGATCCAAACCAACTCAGTTTCAACGAAGATGGTGCTGGAGCAGCGTACACAAAAGGGTTTAAAGAGCTTCACCTAAGTACATTATTTAGACCAGCTAACGATAATGTACGTGAAGTATTTCTACATACTTTGGATTGGTTTAGCGGTAAGCGAGATATTAATGATCTACCAAATAACAAATCAGTTAGATACTTGACTGATGAATCCAAATTCATTGAGCAGATAAATCGCTGCGCTAAGTCCAAGTACTCCATGTCAGTACAAGCATGGAGAATTAAACGATTAGAGTATCTATTCACACAAGCTAATAAAGATACAAGCGTAAGGTGGGTATCTGAAGCACACAAGGGGAGAGTACTTGATGCAAAAACAAAGTATATATCTAATTTCGACCAGATGAGTCCTACTCAACAAAGAAATTTAGGTGCTATCAAAACGCTATGCAGCAACATCAAAACCAAGACAGGTAACTCAGTAAGAGAGCTGACAGATTCAGTGTCTTCTATGTGTAAGACATTACGGAACCAGAACAATTGCAGAATTAACTGCTACATCCCCGGAATAACACAAAAAAGGCAACCACTGGCTTTAGGCTCTATTAATGTCACAATAGTCCCATACGAATTCAGAACCACTCATTCTAGTATGGGGCTATCAGTGGATTATACATTTTTGGATTTACGAGACATCCGTGGTTGTCCTCAAACAGAAGTACTGAAACGGATGATGTTAGTTGGTTTCACGCGCCACAAGCACGGAATCACAATACTCATTTAACAGAGAATCAAGTCCATGAAAAATACAAAGATTGTTGAAGTATCTATTGATACGAACTCAATAGATCCACTGTTTTTCTTGTTACACATGGCTTACAAAGATTACATATACGATTACACTAATTATGTGCATATAGAAATAGACACCACTGCAAACAAATTACGTATAACTGCAAAATTATATTCTCCTAGCTACATGGAAGTAGCTCTAGTTCCTAATAATCCAAATGAAAGAAGAACCATTTATAGGAGTGTGCATGATTTGAAAGAAATAGCTATGAATGATACAGATTTTGGTAAAGCCTACGATACTGCAAGGAAAATATTACATTTACTGCCGAAGATGGTAAGCCAATCAGAAAATGAAGCAACTCTTTCTGTACTAGTAGGGATAGCTTATAAAAAGGAGTTGGAAAATGTGTAAACCTACTTCGGTATGCAACACAGATAACAATAACTCAACTAAGTACACTGCGTATTTATAATCCAAGCAGGAGATGAACAAATGTACGAATTGGTATCAATGCATTATGGAAAAGGGAACTGCAAGTATTGGATTATAAAATCAAGCTTAAAAGAAGAACGCAATGATCTAATAGTTAAAGCACTTCTATGGCTTATACACAAGGTTCCAAAAGACTTTCTTGTTTATGAAACCAGCCCTACTGTAATTCCGCCAGGAACTTTTCACGTAACAACAAAACAAGAATTTATAAAAATATACGCTCACTCCCGATTTGATACTCAAAATAAACGAATATGGATAATCTATCCACCACCAATTGATAACGAAACACATGAATCATTTACAACTCTTTTTCATTTGTTGAATAACAGTAGCTCAACTGATCAGTTAAATATACTCATGCAAGCTGCTGTAAATCGTGGAGAAATCAAAATATGATTGGAATACTGATAGCTCAAAAAGCAGTAACTTGGAGAACAAAGCTACTCGAAGCTTATATAGAGCCTCTTAAAAATGCTGGCGTTACTACTGAAGAAGTTAAGCTTTATGGTTTAGAGCACAATGAGAAAGGTAAAGCTACGGCTGCTATCATGAATGAGTTCATCCCTGAACTTCAAGAGCAGTTAGACAGAGACGGCATTACTCACTTACTTATCTGCTCATCTGATTACTTCAAGAGATTCGCTAAAGTCACCAAAATAACTGCACTTGCTGGGGTTCCTTTAGCCTCCCAATACGGAAATCAAGTAGTATTCAAAGGCATCCACTTTGGAGCCATGCAGCACAATCCAGCACTACTCAAGGAACACAACCTGAGTATCAGTGCTATTGCTAGTGCGTATTTGGGTCAGAGCCTTGATAAGGCCGTACTGAAAGATGTGAGCTACCCAGTAGGGTATGAAGCAATCAAAAAAGCCTTAGAGAGCCTCTCACAGCACGATACGCTTGCTGTAGACATTGAGGCTTTTGGCTTAACACTGGGACAAGCAGGTATCGGCACCATCTCATTCTCATGGGATGCACACTCAGCAATAGCATTTGCAGTAGATGCTGAAAGTGAGTACGAAGTTGTATACCAAGACGGCACAGAAGACATCCTCAGAGGAAGAGACTTGTTCAATGGAGTTCCATTTGAACTGGCTGATAAATCCTCCCTGCTTCATTGTAAGCCACTAACAGTCTCAAAGCGTATCAGACGTAACCTCCCAGTAAGAACGCTGCTGAGAGACTTCTTCACAGCGAACCAAGGCAAGATCACATGGCTGTATCACGGCATTCAGTATGACGTTAAGCAACTAGTATTCAACTTGTTCATGGAGAATAGGCTGAGTAATAACAAAGCCAAAGTAGACGGCACAGAGATCATGTGTACCAATGCCCAATGTACCATGAACTTGGCTTATCTAGCTTACAACGCTATCCCTAAACGTTCTCTAAGCCTCAAGGAGCTGTCAGTAGAATTTGCTGGTAACTATGGATTAGATGTTGAAGACATCACAACACAGCCACTTGCAGAGCTACTGGAGTACAACGCAATTGACACTTGCTGTACCTACTATCAATACGAAAAGTTGCTGCCTAAGGTACGAGTAAGGAAGCAAGACAGAATCTATAACCAGCTAATGATGCCGTTCTCCAGAGTAGCAATCCAAGCAGAGTTGACAGGGATGCCTATCAATAGAGACAAGGTACTAGCTCTGAAACAGCGCATGGAAAATGCAGTGGAACCACTGTACAGAGACCTATGCGATATGGAATGTGTGCAGCTTTGGATTGAAGAGTTGAAAGTACGTGAACATAAAGCGTACCAAGCCAGTATCAAAGGTAAAGGTAGAACACTGGAAAACTTCATTGCATGGAAAGAACCACAAGGGCTGTTTGATTTCTCTACTGGTTCAGATAGAGCCATCATTTGGATTCTCCATGTTCACTTTGGGTTGGATGTTGTTGACACCACCAAGACCGGGCAACCAGCTATTGGTGAGAAGACAATGAAAAAGCATCTCAATCGACTCTCAGAGGACTCTGAAGCTGCTCAATTCATCCACAAGGTACTAGAGCATCAAAGCATCACAAAGATACTCAGTACGTTCATCTCAGCGTTTCTCAAATACTCATACAAGGTAGATGGACAGTGGATGTTATTTGGTAACTTTAGGCAAGGAACTATCCCATCTGGAAGACTATCCTCAAGCCAACCTAACCTACAGAACATCCCATCTGGTTCTAAGTGGGGTAAAGCAATCAAGGAATGCTTTGGTTCTACAGTTCCTGACAAGATGTTCTCAGGAGCAGACTTCAATGCACTCGAAGCAGTAACTCTAGCTTTAAGAACCAGAGACCCAAACCTATTGGCTATCTATACTGATGGGTATGATTCTCATAGCTTCAATACGTTCCACTACTGGAAGCACAATAAGCTGACTGAATTGGCTAAGAAGATTGAAGCCAATCCAGAAAACAAAGTGGAACTAATCAACTCAATCCAAGATGACTACAGCAAGCTAAGAGGGGCTTCCAAGTCAGTTACCTTCGCACTGTTCTATGAAGGTACTTACATCACACTGATGAATAACTCTGGCTTTCAAGAAGATGAAGCCAAAGAACTTGAAGCTGCATTCAACGACACCTACAGAGTGTACAAAGAGTACGGTAAGAAGGTACTCAGCCATGGATCAAAACATGGGTATGTTGTATTGGCTTTTGGTTTGAGAGTAGATACACCAGCGTTACAAGGTACTGATGTAGATAATCTCAAGAGCAATGCTGCCAAGGTTGCAAGAACTGTTATCAATGCAATAGGCCAGTCATACGGCCAATTGAACCAACGAGCAGCTATAGCTCTATTCAACCGTGTATGGACTAGTAAGTATCGTTATGATATTCACCCTTCGGCATTTATCCATGACGCCAATTATTTCTTCAGCGTCTCAGATAAATCAGTGCTGTCTTGGCTTAATAAGCATGTCCCTGATGTAATGAGTTGGGCTGGTTTGCCTGAACTCAAACATTCCACAATCAAACTTGGAGGCGAATTTGAGGTGTATCCAACATGGGCAACACCACAAACAATAGACGATGATTGACACAATATTCCTATCTGGAGTTCCTGCAACAGGTAAGTCTTCCTTTGCACGGAAATTCAAAGAGTACTACTCAGGCACTACTAAAATCGTTATACGTAAATTGGTACCACGAATAGCTTCCCTATCTATGGAATCACAGCATGAACGATATATGTATGCCATAGATGAGATGAGAAACATTATTAATAGACCAGTGCGTAATGATCAGGTACTTATCGTTGATCGTAGTGGGCTGGACTATGCAGCTACAACATTGGCGTTTTGGGAAACTCTAGGTAACAAACCATCAGATCTTGCGCAGGCAGGAGTTAAGCGTGAGCTAGAACTTGCCGCACGAGACAACTCTCAAAGAGCTGTGCATCTTATTGTCCCTATGGCTTCTACAACGTTACAGGAAGTTCTTGGAGATCCAGTTCGTATGGAGCTTCTAGGGAGAGGTGGAATAACAGAAGATAACTTGAGTGAGTTCTTGGAATTAAACCAAACTTTACTAACTCATCTGGCACATAACCATATCCGACATAACATAATGGACTACACCCAATTCAGAGGTAAAGATTTTGGGTGGCAGGACAGATTACTAAAAACCTTCAATCTAATACTAAGAGAGGTATGAACTTATGAAGCACTTGTTAACACTCACGGCAGCTACTCTGCTAGTACCCAGCGCATACGCACTCACTGGTACTGAAAATACCTGTTGGGAGCATGTAGGTGATCTGAATGATACAGTAGATTACGACATTCCAGTGTATATAGAAGCCAGCACAGACATCCCTGCATTCACTATTTGCAACACTCCGCTAACTGACAAGATAGTAGTAACAAAACCAGTACAGGCATGCCCTGAAGGTACCAATAAGAAGATACGTATCTGGGCTAATAACCCAGTAAGTGATGAAACCAAGGCCGCATGGCATTGGGAACCTTCTGCATCATATTTAGAGGGGGAAGTGCTGAAGCTTACTTATCAAAGTAACGATGCGTCCGTCCCTCCTCAGACATTCACAATCGATACAAACACAATCCAGTACAACACATGGACACCATTTGATCTGACAATTCAAGATAATGGGGCGGGAGGACTACTAATTGCTTCTACGCTATCAGACTCCAATATTGGAGAGAGTACTATCCCACTTGTCATTGGCTTAACGAAAGACACAAGTATTCCTGTTATCTGTGAGAAATCACCTACAGGAGAGCCAGGAGAACCAAATGTACCTACGCCCAATCCAACAACTCCTAAGCCAATTGAAGTAACTCCTGAGTACGGGGTCAATCAGTTTGGAGGGGGTAGTCCATCTGTACTGTTTCTATTAGCCCTGGCTGCTCTGATTCCATTGAAAAGTACTAGGGCGGCAGACATCTTCGTTACTGGCTCTGTAGGGGCAGCTAGGCTGGCTCCTATCAACAATATAACTGGCTCAGGGGAAGACTCTATCGTTCCAATGATAGGAGCCGGTATTGGTTTATCTGAAAGCAACTTTAGTGTCGAAATCAGAGCATACAAACCATTGATGGATGCTGCTATTAATGGCCATGACAATATTGGCTACCAAGCCATTGGGTTGGTTCTGGGATATAACATCAAAGGTGTATTTGCTGGATTCAATGCTCAACTTGTAGATACATCAAGAGAAGATTTTGTAATTGATGGAGCCAAAGGAATTGGCTACTCAGCAGGGATTGGTCCTGTGCGGTACACATACCTTGCTCAGGATTTCCAAATCCTATCCTACGACTTCAAATACGTACGCAACAGCTCCAAAGAAATAGTGCTGGATACTCCTCCCACTATGCCTGTGCAGTTTCAAGCAAAAGTGGAGGAACCAGTACCAACGCCTGAGCAATTCACTCCTGGGCTGCATCTACTGGTTCTATTCAACTATGACAATGCAGAACTTGACTCTGCGGATTACGAAGCCATCAAACACTACCTACCTATGATAATGAACAGTAACAAGAATATTGTTATCACTGGCATGTGCTCAGAAGAAGGTAGTGAGGAATACAACGATGCCTTAGGACAACGCAGAGCACAAGCAATGGCAGATGCGTTGATTTCATTTGGCATTGACAGGAATCGACTGATTCTTGTGTCGGTAGGTGAAAGAGAGCAGTTGTCTCTTGATGATCCTGAACTCAATAGGAATGTCACAGTCACGTTCCAGCAGTAGCATCATATAACCACTCTTGTAATCAAGTAGCCCGAGGAGAGCCACATAATGTCAAAGGTATCCATACAAAATCCAATAGTCTTGGTAGATGCTGATTCACTCGTATATCAGCTATCTTGGTATTTGGATCAGATAGAAGCTTTTGCTGAGAATGAGGATTGTATGGATGCCGAAGACTACCCTGCAATCATTGATAAAACAGTAGATACAGCTATCGAAAGGCTCATGGATGAGCTTGGTTCAAATAACCTACAACTGCACTTCACTCTAGGGGAAAAGAATAAACGAGTAGCTATCCAGAGACTCGGATACGAACTTTCAAGCCAATTCAGACAATGCTTGCCTCTCCCTATTGATACTGGTGGGTATAAATCCAACAGGAAGAGCAGACCTGTACCAAGGATGTATATCCCGCTATACGCTTCATTCTCACGGTATAGCTATTCCTTCTACCATGACAAATACGAAGCCGATGATGTCATCCAGCTACTCACCAAGACGGCTCACAAAGAAGGTAAGCCTTGCATTATCGCATCCAACGATAAGGATGTGTACAAAGCAAATCCAGTACGTAACTTCAGATATGACAAGAGGAAAGAGTGGACTCAGCAAACCAAGGAGTTTGCTAACTACTTCCACTTTGAACAATGCATTACAGGAGATCCTGTTGATGGATTTGGAGGAGTACCAGGCATTGGCCCTGCAAAAGTAGGCGATTGGGTCAATGTAAATAACACCCCAAAGGAAAACTGGGATGGAGTAGTAGCTGCATTCAAATCCAAGGGACTTACTATGGATCATGCTATCTGGACAATGAGAATGGCTAGTACTCATCAGCTAGTCATCAAGAATAAGCGGATACAAGTTGATTTATTTAATCCGCATATCAAAGAACATCTGGAGCCATTCTGGAAGTGAGTAGTGTTTATGATCTTGTGTACTGTAAAGAGAATCTACTATATAAAATCAAACACCTACCTATTTGGATTCGCAAGTCTAAGAAAGGGAAACTATACCCAATCCATCTGAATGGTTTTACTAATTACAACAACAGATTCACTCAGAACACACTGAAACAAAAATACAAGTACAGTGTCAACCTGCCTCCTAAGCCAGATAAGCCATATACAGGAGTAGTGACCTGTCTTGTGGTGTATCACAGGCCCAACAATAGACGCTCAGACGTGCATAACATGTGCACAATGATAGCTAAGTTTGTTTTAGATATTTTGGTTAACGAGGGGTACTTGGAAGATGACAACTACAAGTACCTGACTGATATCCATTTCACAATCTCAAGCAAAATAGGCAGCCCACTTAAACATGGGCACGCCGATCTGTACATCTTCAAGAAAGGAGCATTACCAAATGCCTGAATTCGCAGCTAACAAGCTAAAATACCATGAACCAACAGAGGTACTGGTTCAACATCTATTAAAGAAAGCCAACTCACAAGATGAGCTGTTTGCCAGAACAGTCACCTATTTCTATCTAGCAGTAGCAGCATCAGTAGTGAATACGAAAGTATGTATGCCTGGGAACCATAAGTTTCCAGTCAATATGTTTGCTGTCTGCCTGAGTCCTTCTGGTTCAGGAAAAGGAATTATGACTTCTGAAATGGAGGACACTATCCTGAAAGATTTGAAGAATAACTATACCAATACCTTCAGAGCTTTCGCAGAAGATGTGATAGAGGCCAGATCTAATGCTATGCAAAAAGAAGGAACACCTCAAGATGAAGCCTTAGCTAAAGCTAGAAAAGAAGTAACTTCTTTAGGTATTCCACCCCTGTTTACTGATGAAGCCACTCCTACAGGCATCAGACAGGCCCAGATGGCTTGTGCAATGACAGGGTATGGCTCTATCAACGTAACAATTGATGAAGTATTCAGCGTCAATGGGGCTGATGGGCAGTTCTTACAAAGACTGATCATTGCCTATGATCAGGGCAATATGAAGGATAAGCTAATCAAGAACACAAAGGATAATGAACGAGTAAACACACAATCCAAGCCAGTGCCAGTAAACCTTCTACTATTTGGTACTGGTGCTCACCTCCAAAACCCAGATACGCATTCTAGCTTCATGCATACGCTTACAGCAGGTCTTGGGCGTAGGGCACATATTGTGTACAACGCAGAAGCTAATAGGCCTTCTACGACGCCTGAGGAACGTGTGAAGGCTCTCTATGACACAGGAGATCCAGCTACTCTGGAAAGCATGACAAAGCATGTGAAGTCGATGACTAATCCACAAAATATCGGCAAAACAATCTATATAGAAGATGACTTAATGAAGTACATCTTTGAATACGACGCTCTATGTGCTCAAAGAGCTGCTCATATGCCTTCTGAGTACCGCAAAACAGAAATGCAACATAGACTCATGAGGATCGTAAAAGGAGCTGCTGTACTTGCTGCTTATGACGGCGTAGGTACTATGGAGCGTGAGCATGTTGATAGCATCATCAAACTACTTGAAGAAGCTACTCCTCATGTTCAACATGTAGATACTTCAACCCAGCCTCATGAACTAATCGCTACTTACTTAGCCAAGCTATCTCACCCAGTGACCATGGCTCAACTTATGTCTGCGTTGCCTTGGTTCAAAGGATCTGAGGCTGTACGTAAGGAAACCATAGAATTGGCTACTGAGTGGGGACTATCAAACAACATCATTCTACGTCAGCATAAGAAACCAAATGGAATTGTGGTGTACTCAGCCGAAGAGATCACTGAAACAAATATGGACAACCTCCATTTAGCTATAAGTAATCACCATACCTACGGCTATAAGAACATTCGTGGATCACTCAAAGCCATAGGAAAGCGAATAGTTACCCAAGGGTTACATTGGATTACGCATCACCTCAGTGAAGAGAGCCGTTCTGAGAAAGCGTGTATTCCAGGATTCAACTTCATAGTACTGGATATTGATAATGATTCTACTGGACCATATGTACCACGTAAGGTAGCTGAAGAACTGCTTGGGCAATACATGTTCATTAGCTATGAAACCAAAAGCAGCAAACCAAACCACGAAAGATACAGAATTGTATTAGTTACAAGCCACTTCATGAAGCTGGATGCTGAAGCCTACGCTGAGATGATGAAGAAGATTTATGACTTCATTCCATTTCAAGTTGATAGGGCTACAAACCAAAGATCAAGAAAGTGGCTTGGACATGACTCGAATATCAAGCTCAACAAAGGAACTGAACTATTCAATATCTTGGAGTTTATTCCGGATAGTGAAGCAGCAGCCAACCTTGAACATGAACGTAAGACACTGAAAGCCTCAACACGGTTAGAGCATTGGTTCTTACGTCAGATCATCAAGGGAGCGCCAAGAAACAACACACTATTCAGATACGCGGCTGTGTTGAATGATAGCAATATGTCAGTAGCAGATATTGAGGCTACTGTACGAGAACTTAACAGCAAGTTACCAAGTCCACTAAGTGACAAGGAACTTGTATCTACCATTTTCAAATCAATCAAATCTAAAGGAGCCAATAAGAGTGCCGTATGACATGAAACCAAAGAAGTACCGCATTGAGATGACGGTACACCCAATCGGAAACACACATGACTTCATCGACAACACGAGGAACCAAGATGACAACCATGACGTACAAACCACCAATTCTGATCAGCGGTCCACCGGGAGCAGGAAAAACATCGTCTCTGATGTCCCTGAAACCAGAGCTGGCAAAAAGAACTCTACTCATTAACCTCGATGACAAGGATGTTCCTTGGATTGGTAAAACCCATTTCAAAGATATCCGACCTGATTGTGTAACTCAGCTACCTACCATCTTGAAAAAGGCAGGTGAATCTGGATTGTTTGATATGGCCGTATTGGACACTATCAACACGCTAGCTGATACGTATGCACGTAATTTCATAAATGCCAAAACACCTCAACGCAAGGTAGTAAATGGCAAGATGAAAACCAATGAACGGTACGTAGCATCAACTGAGAAAGTTGATGTGGAAGGCAACCCTTACGAAGTTGTAGATTCCAGGGCAGGTTGGGGGTACTACTCAGCACTTCTAGAAGATACTATCTCTGCTGCTAAAAAGAGTGGTATGCAGGTAGTTGCCTTCGGTCATCTGGCTTACAAAGGTGACGAAGATGGAGAGGAATTCAAGTACCGCTGCAACCTTCAAGGTAGGCTAGGTAAGGTAGGAATAGAGAAGCTGTTTACAGTAGCTTGGCATTCTAGCCTGATGCCTCTTGGTGCTTTAGAGGATCAAGATCACAAATTCCTCGACAAAGTGGAAACCATCCCAGCTACTAACAGTAGGCATGTATTCCAAGTACAGCTAAATGCTGACACTGCGGATACACATCTTATCCGTTCACCTGCGGGAATGTTCCCCCCCAATGTAACTTTCATCAACAACGATCTAGATATGGTATTCGACCATATTCAAGAACTATTCCAATAAGGAGACTCAAAAAATGGCAGTAAACCCATTTGCAATTGAAGACGACTCACTCGCAAAACAGGCAGTGACATCTGACGCCAAGACATTCGGTGTACCTGAGACAGGAGTCTATCTGGCTACTGTACAGAAAGCGTACATCCGTAAGAACGCTTACGACGATACTAAGCAGGAAATGGTACTAGAGCTTGAGATTGATACTGGCTCAACAGTTACCTTTTACCTCACTGTCCTAGAGAACAAGAAGCCATACACCGTAAAGGACGGGAAGAAGGTTCTATTACGTGATTACGTGAAAGCCAATAAAGTGTGTATTGCAGCTACAGGAAAGACACTGGCTGAATTGTTCCCTGACATCAAACCGACAGTAATCCAAGTTTATGACTTCGATGCTGGTGCTGAGGTACCAAAGAAACTTCCTGTGATCGGTCCACTAGTAGGAACCGAACTATATGCAGGCATTACCCGCCGCATCAGTAATAAGTACAAGCAAATTGATGGAAAGATGGTTGCACAGGCAGAACGTAAAACATCTGCCATTCTGAGCATTGTTGCCAATCTGGATAAGGCAACTCCATATGAGCTGGAGAATGATGCGAGCAACCCGGGTACTGAGCTGGAAAAATGGGAAAAAGCTAATGCTGGTAAAGACTGGGACCAGTATAAACCACTGAAAGGAGCTAGCAAGCCAGCACCTCAAGAACCCAGCACATCTACCAATTCTGAATTGGTAGAAGACGATGACGAAGGATTCGATTTCACCTAACCCGTCTACCTGCCCATCCTTGAATTCTCAGGGGTGGGATTCAATCAACCATGAGGAGATATTCTATGGATTTAGCAATCCATCAAACCCTGTCCGCCGAAATGTCTATTGAGAGTCTAGTATCTTTAGCTCTCAGCGGCATTCCTGAATTTCAGAAGTACATCAACAGTGAAAGTAGCTCTATAAGGGCTGAGATCAGTGAAGACCAGACTTCAGTCTATATTGAGGTTACTGTACCTGTTAACTTTGGTGAGGATACTTCTGCTGATGTTTCTGAAAACTCGGCCACTAAGAGTCAACTTGATTTATTCGACGAAAATGAAACTGAGAAATCGGAGAAGGATGAAACATCTACTGAGCAAAAACAGGAAGCCAGTAGAAAACGTATACGACGAACCAAAGCTCACATCGAACTTGCAAAAAAAGCAGAAGAACTGACTGGTAAGAAGATTGATGTTCATCTGTCTATGGAAGAAGTACAAGCCATCATTGATGAGTACGAAGCTTCTGAGGAGCCAGAACTAGATGCTCTCCAAGAATCTCAGGAAGAACCCCCTGAAAATCCATTCTTGGATGATGATGACGATGATAACAGCCTGTTAGCTACTTCTGCTGAAGATGCGGTCTCTCAGTTAATAGAGGCCACTTCTACCGCTGAAGATAGCAATGAGGAAGATACCGACGAAGACGATATGTTCTCATAGTGACTCTGCTGCTGATTGTATTATTGCTGCTGCTATTTGTAGCAGCAATGGCTTATAGCTTCAATCTTTGGTTTCAAGTATTTGGCATTGCTCTAGTAGCAATGTTAGTACTTGTAGCAGGAGTAATGCTTAGCTGCATCATTGTGTACTCTGTAAGTGCTAATAGGATATATGTCATGTTTGCGAAACGAAATCCGAATATGTTTGTATGCAGCCTGAATACATTATCTAAATCCAAATTCGATGAACTTCATGGGAGATGGATTAAGAAACCAGAAGAAGCACTGTTTCCTGTAAGAGGCTCTGAATCAGTCGTAAGTGTGTATGCCAAAGACACGCTCATCTTCAAACACAATCGTTTGCACGCAGTAAATGGCATGCGTGTATTTCCTTCTTGAAAGGTGCTGGGGGAGTTTTGATAGCTCCCCCTTACCTACTTATCAAAATACTTGTTTCAGTGCATAGAACAACGGTAACTGGGTTACTGTATCTATAGCTTCATCTGGAGTAACTGTCCTTCCTCCTCCCAATGAAATCCCAGTCAACATTTGCGAATCCGCAATATCAGGCAAATCCCCAACTACTGCTTGAGCCAACTGCAACCCAATGAATCGATCAGGACTATCAGCCAATGTTCTTGCAATAATTCTCTGAGTCCTTAGTAAGAACTTAGTGTACATATACAAGCCAGAATCATTCAGGAACTGGATACCTCTAGATGTATTGGGAGCATAGTCTACGAATGTATCCATAATTTCATCTACATGCTCCCTGGGGCTTTTCGATGGTTCAGTCTTGCGTAGATGATTAAACAGTACATACCGAGCCAGTACATCACTGTAGGATGTTGCTAGCCTAATGTTGTTACCTAGTTTTGTACTAGGGGATAGCATCATTAAAGCACCTGCCTTACGTGCCCATGCAGGTGCTTTCTCACCAGCTACATTCAATTTATCAGCCAACCTAGGACTTACTAGCTTGAGAGTCTCTACGCCAACAGGAGCATCCCCAAACTCACTGGATGACAGGTCTTCTACGATAGGCTGAAAGATTCCTTCATTGATCAATGGATGAATACCCAAGCTTTCCATCCTAGTCCTTTTACGATCAATCTGTCTCTGTATTGTAGGGCTTACATCCCCAGCTATCTGCTTAGCCTCAAGAGCTGCAATCTCCTTTTGCAACTTTAAGTGAATCTTGATCTGCCGCAATCCTTCTACCTGCCCTCTAATGGCATCTTCAAAGTCAACTCCCTTCAATTTCAGCAACAGCATGTTACTCATTTGGTTGCCTAGTACGACTGCTGGGGTAAACAGAATAGTTTTGGATTTAACGTCAGATATAACTGTTTCCCATAGCTTTTGGCCGATAACAATAGACTTGACTACTGGTCTTGGTAACTTCTTCTTGGTAACTCTCTCAATCTCTTGAGCCACTGAAAGTTTCCTGAATCCAAGCAATAAATTGAGCTGCTCCTTCCTCACATACATCTCACCATTAGGAAACAACTCGTTGGCTTTATCCTTCATATGCTTAGGCATCGTACGGGCAAACTCAGCTACCTGCCTATTCTTGCTATTAGTAGATACCTTGATCCATTGCTTTGGATTCTTGGCATACTTCCTTTCCCAATCAGCGTAAACCATGTCTATAGCTTCGAGGTTGTACTTCTCTGTCCTATCCTCACGCATGATCCTTCCAGCTTCGCTGCCTATCAGCTCATGTGCTTGCCGATTCTTGTCTATATGTTTGTTCTGATCCTTTTCAGTAAGCCTCAGCTCATACCCAATCAATTTACCGTTACGATATCTCTTAAATAAGCCATCAGTGGATTTCATCTTATTGGCTTCATCGAAAGATATGAAAGTACCTGGTCTCCTACTCTTATCAGTCAAGCCAAACAATCCCTTGGAATAATCCATAGAAGCTACGTAGCCATTTCTGAATACTCCATATCCATTCCCAAGATCACGCAGAAGAATATGATTATTCTTATTCTTCTTGCTGGTTTCCATGATTCTTACTTCTGGGTCAAAGATCCCTATATCACCAGCAATCATATTTAGAGGGTCTCCCTCGTATCTGCCTGCAATCTCTTTCTCCTTGTTAGCAGCTACGATTTCAAGCATCCCTTCAATGCCTACACTCTCTTCTTCCATCATGTCTTTGATCATGCCTTTCTTTTTATCTGACAAGTACCCATAGGACTCTACGAAGTACATGACGCCTATTTGATTCACAATGCTATTCAGAGTAGGAGTGTCCTTCAGAATATCTTTACCAAGCGTACTATAAGCAATGGCAGCTATATTTGGTTCAATCTCTCCAGTAACTGGCAGTCCCTTAGTAGCACGAACCAAATCTATTACTTTCTGCTCAATAATATGCACATCTTTTTTAGATACTCCATTAGAACGAATGTCTTCTACTGCACTACTCCGATATTCATCTGACTTATCGTTAGATACAATATCTTTCAATCCATCTAAACCAATAGCTCGCTCAGCTACATACGCATCTGTCCTCAGTAACCCATCTGTAAGAGCTTTCCATTGCTTATTAGTTAGTTTCTTATTAAACAATTCAGTGATGACTTGAGAGGTTGCCTGAGTGGTTCTAATAGCTGCTGAGTCCACATGCTCATTCACATAACTCAACATTCTATGGAATGGTCTGGTTACCTTATTAGGACCAAGCATCTCCCTTGCTGCATCTGCCAATATTCCGTGGTGTTCCTTAACCAGCCGATCGCCTAACTTGCCTAGCTGAGTGGTGTACTCACTCCTAAGCAATCCAGCAGGTAAAGCCAAAGCCTTCTTCCAATCAGGCGCTCTGTCAGTAACACTCTTTTGCCACTCAACTATTGGCTCTACAATCTTCTTGTTAACCTCCTTGAATGCTTTATTCTCAAGTCTCTTGTACAGAGTCTTGTTAGATGCTTCTGCTGCTTGTTGGAAACGTCCTGCAATGTTCTCAAGTTCTACACCAATAGTAGAAGGACTCTTACTCTCATAGCTCTTCCATCTACCTAGTAGAGCCTCAAATATGCTCCTGAGAAGATTCAACAGTGTCTTTGGTCTGCCCTTGGTCTTCTTGGTTTCAATGCGATTAAGCACTCTTCGTACACGAGCATTGGTTAAACCAAAAGTAGCAAATTCATGTACATCAGAAGTGATGTAGTCATACAACTGTTTAGCTGCATTGTAGGCTTCTTCTGGATCAGGATGACTCTTATCCATTAATGCTTCAGGAGTGAACTCCTCACTAGCAATAGCTTCATCCATAAGCTTACTGACCTGATCCAAAGACAATGAATCCTGTCTGAATCCCTCTTCCCATAACGGGTGAGTAAACTCATGCAACATGATCTCAGCATCACTCATATCAGTAGCTAACTCACGTACAGCAGAATTTCTCTTAATGAAAATATTCTTACCCTTAGCTGCTCCACCTCTTTCATACCTACTATTTTGTACAGCTACTGTGAGGCCACGTACTCTCTGAACCATTGGAAGAATATGCTTACCGAATATTTCATCCATGTAAGCTGCATCTTCCTTGGTATCTCCAATCTTCTGCCCTGCCTTTGTCTGCGCCCACAGCATAGAAATACTGCTCATGGTTACAGGAACAGACTCTCCTTTTTTGAAAGTATCCAGATTAATCCTTCTAGCTGAGCTTCCATGTACATTGGATTCTTTGACTTCATAAGCATTACCTATAGAGTCATACTGACCAGATACACTCACAGCCTGATTGAATTGGCTTCTAGCTTGATTGATACGATTGGACATGCTCTTGGCATCAACTAGTAGCTTATCCAGCGTATCACCTACAATAGGACTATCAGGATGATCATTAAGCTCCTCAAGGAACCTATTGATCTCACCTGTAAGTTCAGGGCTATTAAACTTTTTGCTAGCCTCTATGAGTCTCTCAAGCTGGTTAACAGCATTCTCCATCATGGAGTTGTCTTGCTGATAAGTCTCCCATACTTTGTTGATCTTCTTAGACGCTTCAGCATCTTTCATTGGATCATTCAACTGAGCATCGAATAGATCATATGAGCTACCTTCAAGCTGTCTGTTAGTAGCTGACTCTTGGTTGATATTCAAACCAATAGCCATCCTCAAACCAATCTTAGAACTAGGTTGCTTAACGTATATAGAGGCTTTAGCTGACTTCACTGGCTTGATGCCAGTATCTACAAGCTCTCCATCTACGAAACCAAACTCACGTACAGGAACGGTATATCCGGGCCTTCTACTGTCTCCTGAGTAGTCATTCTGTACGTACCCACCTTGAGCATCTTCCATTGGTTTACGATCAACTACATCCAAAATGAATGATGACCTATCAGCATCACTATCAGGTGTCTTGGCTCCTACATAAATTCCTTCATCAGCAAGCTCCTGCATAATTTTTTGACGCTCACCCTCACTGAGTACAGCACCTCCTTTTTTCTCCATCGCAGCATTGATACGTTGCTGAGCAATGTGCTTAACAATAATGGCTTGAGCTTGTCCAATAATGTTCAGAGACTTACCTCCTGTCTCTGTAAACTTACCCGCTGCTTCAAAATACCCATCAGCAAGTATTGAACCAAGACCATCTACTATGACTTGTATTGCTTGAGCTTCATGTTCTTTACTAAAAGGCTCTCTCGCTGTGTCCCACGTGTAGGCAGGTATCTCAGGGTTAACTTGCCTTAGAAATGCATTCATACGCTTAGCAGCAGTCTTGAATGCTCTAAGATCAGCATCATTCGAATCATTGTTAATCACAGCAACAGGGGACACCTTTGATGCCAATTCAGCCAACTCAGCTCTCATGGAATCCAACATATCTCTAGCAACACCTTCCTTTGCTGCCTTGTCTCCTGACATGTAGTTCTTAGGCAATACGTAGGACTTACCAATTTTCCTTGCGCCCTTGGTTACTTGATTAGTCCCCTCTACTACGAACTCAGGAATGATGTCCTTAACAGCATAAATAGCTAACTCTCTCTTGAGTTCAGCAATCAACGACTGGTTCCGTTTATTAGCTGACTTGGCTTGCTCATTCTCAAGACGTATGCGTAGATTGGTAACATCCTTGGGAGTCATCTTGTTAGCGGCTGTAACTGCTCTATCCATAGCATCAGCAGTTTTGATAATCACCTTCTGGTATACGTCATACCCACCATCAGCTAGATACTCTCCGTAGGATTGGTACTTACCTCCTTCAATGTACATACCGCCTGCATTCGCAAAATCCAATACTTCAGCACTGAAACTATTTGGATCATTAATTGCTTCTTTGGCATCAAATTCAGACATCACCTGTCTTAACATGGACATAATTCCGTTTGATATACCATCTACTTCGATGTAGCTATAAGTTGTTATCGATGCATCTGGGTTGCCTGATTCAAGCGCAGTACGGATATTTGCTACATCCATTAAAGCAAGCCAAGAGTGTCCTTCTTCACCAAGCTCATCCACTGCTGCTGTAATGTCTTCTGGCTTGTAAAAGTCATCTCTCAGAAATGCCTGCATAGCCTGTATTCCCTTCTCTATTACAGGATCAGATGCAGTGTATGTACCATCGGCATTCTTGATAGCAAATCTATCCATGAACTCTCCTGTAGGATCACTCTCCATCCGCACACGATCCAAACCAAGAGGCTCTATGAAGGATTTCATAATGGCCTCCATAGATTTGGTATCGCTCATCGGGAATGTATGAGTGGACTCAGCAGGAGTGAAGATATTCCTGTGTATCTTGCTTCTCTGAATACTTAGATCTTGAGCGTTATCCAACGCACGACCAAATGTACTTATCTTGAATGGAAAATAGATTTCTTTCTTTCTGGCTTGATTTAACTCACGTTGTAAACGTTCCCTGTCTTTAGGGTCAGTAGCCTCATCTCTAGCTTTAGTGAGTTCTTCTATGGTTTGGTCTTGCTCTGAAAGCTTATCCAGTACAGCATCCAGATCACGGATAATCGCTTCATTCTTGGCTAGCTGACCTTTCACCTTATCAAGCGGTAAAGAAGGAATATCACCATCTCTAGTGGGTTCTACGTACCCGAACATCTTGGCAATAGCCATCCTTCCTTCTTTAAGATCCATCATCTTGATCAGTGGATTGGCTTTGAAAGCTACTTGTTGCAGTTGGTTCACATGATCCAACTCAGCTTCACTTAGTTGCCCATAGCTATTATTACGAGTAGGACGATCCTTAATATCCTCTGGCTTACGCATTTTGAATGGCTTATAGCTCGTAGTACGAGTTATTGGTTTCTTACCAAAAGCCAGCTCCATGTACTTCTTGTATATTTCTTTAGATTGATTCGTCTTCTTCCTGATCTTGTAAGCCAATAGATTGTTTACACGTACCCTACCTGATTGATCCATTACAGGACGTTGATACTCATCTCTCTGAATATTGAGACTGACATACACAGGACTGGCTTCCATGGATACAGAAGCAGTCTCAGTAAGTTCAGCCATCAACTCAGAGGGAACTCTGTTGAAGTGAATGATTGGCTCTCCTTTCTTATCCTTGATATTAGCCATAGCAGACAGCATGGATAATCCAATAGAACCAACTAGCCTCTGTCTGAATCCAGCATCAGGTACATCGGAGTTAAGATCAATACCAAGCCCTTCCAGTACACGATTGCCCAACTGTTCAGCTAACTTAGATCTCAGCTCTCCCATGTCTCTAAGAGCATCCAGTACAGAAGGAGTAATGAAGTCTGATTTGATGTCTAATCCAAGAGATGCATACACCTCTTTGTCAGTCTTCAATACACTGGCTACGCTTTTATCAGCAATCCATTCAACAGCAGTGTGCAGCATTGCATTACGTAGCTGAGGAGCCAGTTCATTCTTCTCATTTAGAAACAAACCAATAGGACTGGTAGCTAACTTATCCAAAGATAGCTTTCTACCTATCACGTAGTTAGCTGAATTCTGGAATTGCTTGAATAGCTCCTTCTTCATTGCAGGACCAAGTTCACCAAGCAAATCTGCCCTGAATGCTTCAAGGCCAGTATCTCCAACATCCTTGAGATAATTACCGATAGCAGTCAGTGAAGGTAGAGCCAACAAACCAGTAGGATTCTTCCTCCCCTTCAAGAAGTAGTCAGTAGTAAGTTGTTTACCCGACTCCATCAGCTTCTTCAGTCCCGGAGGCATATACCTACGAGAACTTATCTGCTTCATCAGGATAGATACGTTCTTCGTATGGGACTGTATTGTTTTCACCATAGGAGTTGCTTCCTTGGAAGTCTCCTTGGCTACCTTCTCAGTCTTCGTGAGATCCAGAACAGGCTTAAGATCAGCTATATCAGCATTATCTTCTGGATCTTGATTCTGAGCTTCTTCAAATGCAGCTTTAATGTCAGCTACAAGAGGATCTTCAAGCCATTGCTCTTTGGTTTTTTCTTGTTGCTGTTTAGCATCCTCAGTATCTTTTTTGATTTCTTCGGGTGTAGGCTCAGCTTTAACCTCGTCACCGAGTACATCTACCTTTGGCTTCTCTTTCTTCTTCTTGGCTTTCTTAGCTACTGGCTTTTCTTTTGGCTTATCCTCAACTTTCTTAGCATCCACCTGTGTCTTAGTAGGAGCAGTATCAGCCTTATCTGTGGTCTGTACTTCAGCATTAACAGGTGCTTTATCTTCTTTCTGGGTAGCAACATTGTCTTCCTTCTTCTGATTCTGCTTAGGAGCATTAGCAATATCAGAAACTTTTTTACCTGTCTCTTTTAATTGCTTCTCCAACGCATCCTCAAGTATTGGTTCATTGTTCTTCAACTTGTTGTGTAGCTCATCTCCCATCTTAGCTACTTCACCAATCATCTGAACTTCTTGCTCAATGACCTTGATAAAGTTACGTACCTTACCTGGATTATCTACAACAAAGTTTGGTTCTTTCTTGGCTATGTTGCTCTTGAAGTAAACAGGTACAGGATTGCCACTTTCTTCATATGCATCTACAGCCTCTTTCAGCTTATTTAGCTTGTCAGTTTGAGAAGCCAGAAAGCTATTAACCTCAGCTCTTGCATAAGCCAAAGCCTCTGGGTTCTTACTGATACCCGCGACAGCCAAAGCCTTCATATGAGTCATAAGTCCTTTCTTACCTGATGCATTCTCTCCGTCTTGAAGTACCTCTTTTCGTACATCATCAGCAGTCTTATTATCTTCCTCATCACGAGTGTTGATGTAATCCAGTACTTTTTTGTACGACTGAACCAATGGACTCTTGGCTGTGTCCTGTTTGGTTACTTCAGGTGCTGATCCACGAATAATATCTGCAAGTAATTGATCTCCTTTTTCCTGATAGATAACGCCTGCCTCTACCCTTTCATTCTTAGGCAGAGAATCAACCTGTGTACTCAGTACATCAATCCAAGCTTCATACTGATCCAATAAAGCAATAGCTGCTTCAGCTTTGTCTCCTTCCAGTTCTCCTTTAGTCATTGCTTCTTGCATCTGAGCTACAGTCTGCCCATAAATAGTCTGCATACGAGACTGCACGGCCAGTGTAATAGCTGCTCTCTGAACCACCGGGATGTCTTGGTTCTTGAGTACAGCAATAACTTCCTCTGGATTAGTAACATCAAGCTCTTGAGGCACCGCAGGTTCAGCAGGAACGGTTTCTCCGGTCTCAGGAGACTCTACCTCCGCAGTATCAACGAACGCCTGATCAGCAGCCATGGAGGCTTCTGTAACAATATCTACAGAAGGAGTAATGATGCGTTTCTGAAGATCTTCTTCAGTAAACTCTCCTTCAAGCACTGCTCTCGTATTGGCAATATGCTTAACTACAGCATCTCCCTGCCCTTTGTAGATCATCTGCTTGATAGCTTTCTCTACATCCTTAGGAACCTCAGTAGGATACTTACCTGTCTCTGGATCAGGAGGAACCATTCCAGGCATCACCTTCCCTTTGAAGTGAACATTCCCTTCTTCATCAATAGTGAACTTGTGCCCCTTCGCAACGTCATTGACACGCTGGTACATCTTCACTGCTTTCACAGTGCCGTCCAGTACATCTCCGGGAATAGATGGAATACCTTTAGTAGCTACTTCAAGCACAGCCCCAGGAGCTTTTGCTTGCGCCCCTTGGAGAAAAGATACTGCCCATGCTTTCTTATCGAAGTCCCCTTGACGCTGCCTAGTACCGAGTTGAGTAATGGCTTCTACAGCTACCTCATCCAACCCATTAATACCTGTACCTGCCATCTCAGCTAGTACTTTGCTAGCAAACTGTCCAGCTTTTTTGGTAGTGGCTTTACTGAGCATCTCAGACATTGCCTTACCGCCTGGTCCAGTAAACATAGCAATGCCTAGTAAATCCACAGCAGAAGCTACTACAGATAGATCTTTGATCTTTTCATACTCTTCTGGGGTAGGAGCTTCACCTTTATTCAGCTCAGTGAATTTGGTTTCCATTTCAGTGAGCTTGTCTTGCTGTAAACCAACGATGTTGGCTGCTTTGAAAGCAGTATTAAGGGCTTGAGGACCATTAGCTCCTTTAGGCAGATTCTTTACGAATCCAGCAAGTTTCCCTACGAAACCAGTACCTTCTTCAACAGCACCTTTCTTGTTAAACATCGTTGCTGCTGCTAAACCAATAACATCAGCAAACGCACTGGCTGTAGCTGTCTTCTCTTTAGTTACTACGTCATATAATGTAGACGCAGCTTCACTTACTACTCCTATGTAATCTCCTTTCTCGCCAGCCTTAACCATCCTTTCAGCACCAGCATCGAGAATCTCCATGGCTGCTTTGTCACCATATGCGTTGTGCATAGGCACATACTCAGCTCTGCCAGTCTTGGCGTTAACTCTAAATCTGTCTTGCTGATCGTTACGCCCTTCTGTCCCTAGTACTGTATCTACTGGGTTAGCAATGGCTTTAGCAGCAGTTTCCTGTTGCTGTTTAACCTCACTGTATCTTTGAAACTTAGTCTTATCTGTCTTGTCTACTAAACCAGTACCTTCAACTTGCTGCCTGGCTTGTTGAATAGCAGCAGATGGATTAGCAGCAGCTTTCACAGTACCGAAACCAAATATCAATCCAGCAGCTAAGCCCGCTGATTGAGATAGCGTATCTAGAATACCCTCTGGTTTCTTAGTGAGAGAGTCCAAAGCATTGTTCTGGATAGGAGTATCAGGTCTCTTAGCTGTACCCTTCCAAATAGCGTATTCTTCAGGAGCAAGTGCTTCCTGCATGTACTTATCCAGCTTATCAACAGGCTGCTCAGGCGTACCTCCAGTAGCTTCAATGGCTTGGTTTGTCATTTGGTCAATGACATCTATTTTGGAAGCTACAGGGTCTTTTTCGATCTTACTGAGTAGCGTCTTGCCCTTCTTCTCAGTGTCACGAATCCTGTCAAATATCTGCCTGTCTTCTGGTGTAAGGTCTTGAATACCTTCGCCTTGTAAAGCAGCCGCAATCTGTACACCAGTATTAGCGGCTGCATTTACGCCACCTAAACCAGTACGCAAGAAGGCATCAATAGCACTGGTACCAATCTGAACCAAAGAACCAACAGCAGATGGATTAGCAGCTTCAGCGTCACTGAGAACTGCCCCTCCATCTGGATTCTTAGTTGACCCAAGTTCGTAATCTCTTCTACCTCTGGAATTATATTTGCTGTAGAAATCAGCATTTAGTAGAGGCGTATTCAATAAGTCACGAAGATCAGTACCATCCGCTAATTTGGTAGAAGACAGTACTCGATTGCCTGTAGTTGGATCATTACGTACATCACCAAGCTCTACTGAACCAACTAAACCACCATGCTCAGCAATGAGTCTGGCTCTTTCTTTGGCTGCATTCTGCCCAAGTGTGAAGATGTGCTCAGCGGTAACCTGCTCAGGAGAAATACCAAGGATACGAGCCGCTGCTTCACGCTGCTTCTGTCCCTTGTTACTGTTGAAGAAAGCTTCTTGTTGCTTCTTGCCACCATGAGGAACTTCCCATGTATCCAGTGCATACCCACGCTCAGTTGTATTGTTATACGTGTTCCTGATAGCTCTGGTGATGTTATCTCCATCTGAACTGGTAGCATCAACTAGTTTGGATTTGCCGTCAGGTGTCTTGACCTCTATGTACTCCTTCTTTGGATCAATATCCGTAACACCGCTGATCTGAGCCAAACGTTGTTCAGGAGTAAGTGGTGCTTCTTCAGGGGCAGGTTGTTGAGGATTCAGTGCTTCTACTGTTGTTTGCGCTCGCTGTGAGGCAATTTCAGCCTCTTGTTGTTTTGGGACTTGAACTGGTTGATCAGGAGAAGGACCACCAAAGATGTTGGTGTACTTATCCATTGCGGCGTTTACTCGCTGATCAGCAGTAGTCGATAGAGCTGACAACAGATCGTCTAGCTTACTCATTACGATCTCCAAAAGGTTATAGGCACAAAAAAGCCCGGATAGTCCGGGCTAGTGTAACGTAAATGAGTGTAGCTGCTGATTACTTTACTTCTTGGGCCAAAAACCCAAGCCGGTCTACGAGCTGACTCATAGCAGCAGTAGTACCGTAACTCACACGTCCCTTATACTGAGAGTCCAGAGTTGTAATATCACTGTCTAGTGCCTTGATCTTGGATCGAATAGATTCACAAAGGGCAGTGAATTCATCAGTCTTCTTAGTAGCTTTCTTGGTAGCCATATATATACTTGCCTCATAGTTACTTATTAAACAACGCCCGTGCAGCAGCTACTGTAGCAGGATCTACTTGTGGAGCACCAGATGCGCCTACATTAGCAGTAGCTGTATCAAGTAGCTTTAGAAACTCAGTAGTCCCTGCTACTGGATCAGATGGAAGGTTAGTGGTAGATCCTGCGGGGTTAAACCAATAAGGATCATTGATAGTAGATCCAATAGCTGAACCAACCTGATCTACTGTAGCTCCTCCATTAAGAGCAGCCATTACACCAGATACAAGAGAACCTGTTTTATCTGGATCAACCTTGGTTCCAGACAATCCATACACATCCTTAATTAGCTTTGTAGCATCTTCTTGTGTGTACTTCTTTTTAGCAGTTTTTCCACTGCCTCCTTTACTGCTTCCTTTCTTATTCAAGCCATTCAAATACGCAGTAAGTAACTGTGCCTCAGCTCTTGTGTCAGCTCCATATTTACTTGCAGCCGCACTTTGCCTTGCACCGTATTTCGCAGCATCAGCACGGATGCCAGCGGCTTCCAATGCAGCCCGTGCCCTAGCATTGGCAGCGTCCAGAGTGGCTCCTGTAGTCATCCTAGTACGTGCGTTCTGCCCTGCCTGCTTATACTGCTCTAGCTGTGCATCAAATGCTCTCTGAGCTTGATTTTCACGAGCTTTAGCTACTTGTGCACGTTGAGCATCTCTGGATACTTTGAAAGCATCTAGGGCACTTTTCAGGGCAGTTGGATCGGTAACACCTGAACCATATAAAGAAGCCAGTACTTGTCTTTCTTCTTGTGTTGCATCTCTGTTGAGTAGCTGTCCTGTTATCTTGGCTTGATCAATAGCAGCAGCATCTTGTTGACGTTGCCCTACCAATCCAGACAGCTTATCGAAGGCACCGCTGATCTGCTTCTGGCCTGCTAGTTGTAGAGCATTACTGGCTGCGTTATTAGCAGATGTAACTGTTCTCCATGTGATCGTCCCCATAAGAAAATACCTCTATTAGATAGGGCTACCATCTACCTTATTTCTGGCAACATAAGATTCCACAGCTTTAGCCAAATCTTGAGCATTTAAACCAGTGCCAGCTAATTTATTGTAGCCATACTTATCAATAGCCAGATTTGTAGTTGCTGCTTGATTTGCTAGATTTCTATTAGCTAAGCTCCTGTTAAAGTTAAATTGTTTTTTAGCTAATCCAAGATTCTTCAATCCAGCGTAGATATCAAAACCAGCCCCTAATGCCCCTAAACCAAACTTAGCAGTAGATAGGTTAGCTCCGAAGTTCTGAGCAGTCCCTAGTTTCTCAATAGCAGCCGCAAGTTGAGCTGATTGTTGTGGATCAGTAATTCCCCCTACAGCTCCTGATACAGGAGATAGCTGATTGGTAGGAGACAGAATGTCCGCTCCTTGAATGCCATTAAAGATGCCCATTACGCTTATACCTTGAGTGTTAAATTAAAGTCATACCACGACTGTATCATGGCGCTATCTATATCAAAGAGAGAAAAGATAGATGTAGTTTTGTGCAGGAATTCTTCTGCACTGGTATCAAAGTCTTGGTTTGAAACCAAATTCCTCCATCTACTGGTACTCAAGTATTCATTAATGTCAGGCATTTTGTCTTTGGCTTCCTTGATGAGTTCAATTCTTTCTTCGTATTTTTCCTCAAACTCTTCCATCGCCTCAAGGACTTCTTGTGTCTCTATTTGTGTGTATAGGTTAAATGTCTTAAATAGTGCTGTAGCAGCGGTAGCGATATCGGCAGTCAGTACCCCTTCTAATGAGCCAGTGCCTAAAAAGCTATCAGCCGCAATAGCAAGCAGTACAGCTAGTACGTAACCAATATCACCGAACTTGGCTACAAGGACCCTAGCAAGTTCTCCTACAGCGTACCCTGCAATAATAGTGATACTTAATGCGATAGCTACAGCAGCAGCTCCAGTAACACCTGTAGCAGCAGTTACGGCAGCTACAAGAGGAGCGTCCTGCCCGAGTGTAACAATCAAAGATGCAATAGCAGCAATTTTGACCAGATTGGAAAATTGCTTGGTTTGATACCACTTAACCTTAACCTTCTGGGTGGCATACATGATCATATGCCATGATGAATACACAGCTATGTCACGATCATATACGTTAAGACTTTGTGCTACTTCTACAGGGAAAGGAACGTAGTATCCGATGTCACCTGTACCAGTTTGCGTGTCATAGATACTGTATTGAGTATCTCCTGGATCTCTATAGATAAATCTAAATACGTAGTCTTTGGCCCATAGACGAATGGTCTTGTCATTCCATTTGAATGTAAGCTCAATGTATGAGTTCACATACTTCTTAATTTTACCGGGGTTATATTCATCAGATATATCTGAATACAGCGCTGTTCCAGGAACAGTGAATGTAATTGGATCGCTGACTACTTTGAAACCAGTAGCAGTTCCTGCTGGTACTTCCCTTGCTCCTATGCTGTTAAAGGACAACTGCCACCCATACTCAGATTGGGTGCCAGCGGTCGTAGTATCAAGATTAGTAACTCCCCCTAACTTGTACTTTCTTCTAAAATCAAGGTCATAAATCTGATCATCAGTAAGCCCATGCCCAGTGACAGGATAGTTATCTACAAATATTGCATTGGAACTGAACTCCTCCATGATACGTAGAAAAGCCATACCAGCAGCAGTTAATAGCCTGTCATCTTTAAGTGAGTTTAGCTCTAGCACAGGCATCATCCATGCTGTCTCTATAGTTACACCTGCATCAAGCTGATCCAGAACAGCGTCATGTAACGGCTTGGTTTTGATTTTCGTTATAGATTCAAACTGCTGGATGTAGTCTTTGGTTTCTATATATGTAGAAGCTTCTTGCTGCCTGATAACGATAGGAGTATTCCAAGGTATCTTGTAAGTTCTAAGCTCAGTAGGAAGCATCCTTGCAGCTATATCAGGTGCTTTGATGTATCTGATGTATGGATCATTAAAATCCAAATCGACATGTCCCTGACCAGCAATGCCAGTAGTGAACGTGAAATCAAATGAGATTGTCTTGGCTATTGAATCAATGTCTAGATTATTAATTTGTACTCCAGGCCATGTAACAGGCAAGCGGTTACTTGGACGGTATTCGCGTCTCACATAATTGGCCAGAATAGCTTGCTTACTTATTGGTGTATTATCGAAATAGGTATTCGAGTACTCAGCCTTTCCAGAAGCACGAGGTGCAGTCCATAAGCGTCTTAGCTTACTTGTAGGAGAAGCCATTGCCCATGCTCTAACTATCTCATTAGCAGTTGCATGATTGCTTATTCCACTAATGAGATAGTCTTTGTATGGCTCTTTAGAGGATAGGGCATCCAGATCATATAGGGAGGATGTACTTAACCCAAAGAACGTTAATGTAGGCACAAGTACACCCTCTCAGTGGATTATGCTCTCACAGTAGCGAGTGCAGCCAATGCAGCAGTAAGTTCTGCATCTGTAAAAGCATTATTCTTCAAGCCAGTAGCGGCAATAGTAGTACCTGCTAAATCCAGTACTGGTTTAGCTCCCTTCACTTTTGCATCCTTAACGTATCCATTCTTTTGTTCTTCATACAAAGCAGATTGTCTACCAAGAATAGAGGTAGCATTAAATGCTGTTCCATCCGTTTGTCCCCTCTCAGTAATAACTCTTTGTTTCAACAATTCTACCTCTTCAGTCATTCTATTGACTTGCTCAGCCATCAACTTGACCTTCTCAATAGACTCAGCCACTTGCTGAATCATTACCAGTCTCTGCTGTTCTTTGATGTCCAGCTCTTTCTGAGACAAGGCAATCTCAGCGTCTGCTTGTTGTAGCTTCTTGTCCATTAGCTGAGTTTCTTTCTGAGCCGCCGGAATACGAGCCAAAGTTAAATCCTTATCAGCCAATGTAGCGGCTGTCTTGGCTCTCAATAGCGCTGCTTCTTCTGCGAGATTCTCACTCTTTTTCTTCTCAGATTCTACTTGAGCATCTGCCAATGCTTTCTGTAGTACATACGTAGACGCAGTATCCATTGACTTAGTGAGAAGCTGGGCAACGATAGCAGCATAATCCTTCTGGATTATTCTCTGTGCCTTATACTCCTCCTTGAGAAATTCCAGAGAGCCACGGATAACGACATCCATGACCCCTGTGCCTTGGGTATCAATCTGCGATAGTTGACTTGTAAATGGATCAGCATTAGCCATAAGAATTACCCTTCGCTAGCTATATCATCAGCTTCTTTCAACACTTCCTGTGCCTTCTTTAATTTCTCAGCTTCTTCAGGAGTAAGTGGTGGAAGATCAACGATACTGAATGATTTGACGATTTTGGTCTTTGGTGGGTTGGTTTCTGTAAGTACGGTATGAGTGCGTTCCTTGAGAACGTTATAAACCAACTCAGTAACATGCCAAGGTACATCAAATGGTACTACATACCGTTGAGTACTGACATAGCTGTTGCCTACTTGAACTGTGTAGTTACGACGTTCTTGCTGTATGAGCTGTGGATCATGGCAGGTAACCTGAACGCGTCTCAAAGCACTAGCTTCCCTATCTTTGATAGCACGCATACGAGCAACATCAGAACCAACAGGAGCAGCATCAGGGGAGTCATATACAGGAGTTTGCTTATCATGCTGAGCGTCTTTAATAGCTTGAGCCATAAGAGCAGCAGCTTCTCGTACATCGACAACAGTTGGTTGCTTAGCACTGGCTTGGGGTGCTTCTTCTGCTTCTGGAATAGGTGTAGACGTATTTTCTTCTGGTGCCTTAATGTCACCTGCTGGGTAGCCATGCTTCATTAAAAATTCATGCATAGCATTGATGCCATACTTTCCAATATACATGTCTTGCAGTTTTTCCATGGAGTAATTACCACGGGTAATAACTCCTGCATCACGTAATTCATTTTGAAGAAGTTTTCTGAGTTTCTGCTTGGTCATGGGTTTACCTCATACGCATAAAAAAAGGGACTACCGAAGCAGTCCCTTATAAGTGTAGCAAGTAAGTCAGTGACTTACAGCTCTGCTACTGTTTTGATCATGGCAATCCACTCAGGACGCATAGCTAAATAGCCATACCACCATTGCAAAGATTCAATTCCCTGCTTGCCATAAGGATCGTTACGATCCATAGTTTCCATACCAGGCTTCTTAGTCATACGTAGCCATTTAGAACCAACAGAACCGCCATTCGCACCATAAAAGCCAATTTCAGCAAAGGCACCCGGAGCAACGGAGATCATCGGATAGATGTTGTATTTGCCGTTGGTTTCACGATAGCCAGCATTGCCACCATTGGAACCTACTGCTTTACCAGCACCATCCCAGTACAGCATAGAAGGTACTTCAACAATACGATATGGTCCGACAGCACCAATCTCACCTTTCAAGCCAGTAGTATTGCCACCATATTTCTCAACACCAATAAAGGCACGATCTCCAAAAGAGTCCTTCATCTTACGCAACATGGGCACCAGTTCAGAACCAACCAGCAGTACACGTGCATTCTGAACAGTACGGGTGTCTACCCTACGTGTGCCGTAGATAGCTGAAATCTTCTTTGGAGTCCTTACTGCATTCTGATCCATATCCAGCCGCATCAGGTCTTCGTAAGTGACAGCAGATTTCACATCACCTGTTTCGCCAGTCATAGTGGCAGTAGATACAGCATCACCGCAATAACGAACCAAACCAGCAGAATTCAGGATATCTAGTTGAAGGAGAGTTTCCTTGATTTCCATTCCTGCACGTAGCATCTCACGTTCCCAGTGAGCTTGCAGTTCACGGTCTGTATCAAAGTCAACAGAATCAGCAGTCCATTCACGGAAGATACCTACATTACGCAGAGTGGATTCGATCTTATGGCGAGTAGTGCCAACACGATTCACACGTCCACCAGTTTCGCCGATGTACGGGATCTTTTGGGTAACGTTACCTACGCTGCGAGAAGATGCCCACAAATTACCAGTGGCCGGTACATCAGGACTTACAGAGACAACCCATACAGGGTTGAACTTAGTGTTATCGGTTACTTCAGCAACGGTAGTGTCGTAGTCAGTATTGAATACACCGAGTTGCTTAAAGATATTGACTGCATCCGCTTTTGCATTAGCTAGTGCAGTAGCAGCATCCGGACCCTCACCAACAGCATAGTGAGTGGCCTGTGTCTCTGAACGAAGGCGATTGTGGATAGCGTAGGTAGCAGTATTACCGGCAGCTACAATAGTGATTGTAACTTTACGATTAGTAGTCAATCCATTGGCATCAATACCCTCAGAAGTGAGGTTCTGATCAGAGATAATAGGATGGATAACATCCTGACTAATCTTCTTACCATAGTGTTTCGGCATCACCTCACGGGTAGAGAATTGACCGAAAAACTCATTTTGCATAGCGTCAACCAACGCTCTGCGCTTGTACCAACGGACAAACTCCTGCTCACCCATCGTCGATGGATTGGTATGAGGAGCGTTATACTTCATTACCATTTACTTCACCCTTCCGGTTATATGTAGAAATCAATAGCGAGGATGTCTTCATCTGACAATGAATCCAAATCCACCGAGCCTTCATTAGCATCATCCTTCCTTCCTTTACCAGAAGTTACGGAAGAAGATGCATCAGCAGCTTCACTTGCTGCTTTACTTTTATCATTGGTACTTACTGTTTTATCAACTTTTTCTTTTTTATTTGTAGCAGTATTGGAAGTACTTATATCAGGTACTGACTCCATTACTTTCTGAACCATGGCTTGGTATGCCTGTAGCTGGGTCATTCCTTGCAAATTACCTTGCATCTTCTCTTTCAGAACCAATCCTTGAATTTGGTTATATACGCCACTCTTAATGTGATCATGTAGTACACGGATATCTTCTGGATTCTCTTCTAGCAATGCTTTATCAGCCTGATCCAGACCACGGAGTACATCAGCAGTCTTGTTAAACTCATTGTCAGCAGCAAGTTCATTAAGTACTTCACCTACTGCCAGTTGTTTCTTATCAACACTATAGTCATCTGGCTTGTACTCAGTATCTTTCTCAGTAAGCTCTTCAATATCCTCAATACTCAATTCATTCTGCTTGAGAAGCTCAACAATAGCTTCTGGCTTACCTTTAGCAGCTTCAATAAGCAGGTTCACCTGCGCTTGATCTTTAATTCCCTGCTCTTCCAGTGTATGCGCCAAAGATAACTTATCTTGTGATTTCTCATACTTCTGCTGTGCTTGAATTCCTTTCTCGATAAGTATCCTAGCTTCTTCAACATCTTTGATAGGCACCTCAGTACCATTGATATTAACCTTTAATAAAAGGTCTCCATCGTCATCTTCATCAGGCCCATTACTGGAAGAATCATCATTAGAGCTGCTAGTGTCAACAGTATCGTTAACGTCGCTATCACCAGCTTCTCCATCAGATTCTTCGTCTTCTTCTGGCTTAACATCATCCTGCTTCTCAGAGCTGTCATCTACAGTCTCCTCCTTAATTGTCTCCTGCTCTTCATCAACTGGATTTTCTTCTTGCTTAGATGCTGCACTAAATGCTTCATCCATAGCTAAAATTTCTTCATCAGACATATTGTCCAATGGGGTAGCTACTTCTTCATCTTGAGTTTGCTCTTGGGCTTCATTCTCATTCATCATCAATCCTCACTAGGTTGGGTTAGTTGACTTACTTCTTCTTGTAAGTCAGGTATAGCTTCACTTGCATTAACACCATCATTTAATACAGTGTCAATCCACAAAGCCAAAGCAGCAGCCCCATTCAGAACCAATTCATGTGGAGTCGGGTCTTTAGCTGTGATTCGCTGTCTATTAGCTTGGATTACATCTCGAAGAAGATACCCTTCCTCGATCAACTCAACCCACTCAGGAGAGTCCATAAGCCTTTGTAGCTTACGTGCTCTATCCATTGCGTGTCTGAGTTGTTGAAGTGTATCTACTGCTTCTTGTTCAGGCGTCATTTACTCTTACCTTGGGCTGGTTTTGGTTTAGCAGACTCTTTAAGCAATTCCAGTTTACCTTTAAGAGCTGCTAGCTGAATATTGCTCTGAGCTTGAATTGAAGCCAACTCTTTCTCTCTCTCATGGTTAGTACCAGATTCTTCTTCCACATACTCAAGAGCAGCTTTATCAGCCTCAGCCTCAAGCTTACGAGCATGTGACTGTTCTTTCTGAGCCTGTGCTTGGTAGTTCTGTCCTCTGGCTTGATTTTCCATAGCTTGTGACTGAAGTTCTGTAATCTGAGCTTTAAGCAACTCAATCTCAAGCTGCTGTCTTTCAATCTCAAGAGGATCAGGCTGTGGCTCATACTGTTCTACAATGTCAGCAAAGTCGTCCTGATTCTGCAATCTCAGCAACTGTCCCCATATAAGCTGAACCAGTTTTGGATCACTGTTATTACCTACTGTTTGTAATATGAAAGCCAACCTATCTGCATCTGCTTGGTCTTGTTCAGGAGTACGTACACTCACAGTCAAATCCATTTCATGCATACCTGCTGGTTCTGCTGGTACGTATGGCTGCCCTGTAATGCGCTCTACTTCATCAGGAGTGTGGTAAGCCAAGCACATCATGCTGACCTTTTTGAAGGCATCAGACAAGCATTCAGCAAGTCTCCTGAGAATACCTGATTCACGCTTTGAAGCTGCATCCATGGCTCTCTCGCCATTACTGGCTACATCCCCAACAGAAGTAGAATTAATACCTTGTCCGAATGTCTTAACGCCTGTGAGAGCTTCTGCGTAGTTACTTTCACGATCCAATAGAACCAATGGGGTTTGGCTTACTTCAGGGAACTGATGAATATACACAGCATCCTCTGGGTTGACTCCTTCACGAGTCATGTAGTCCTCACCCCTCTCAAACTTCCTACGTTCAGTAGGAGACAATGCTTGTGCTCTGAGGCCTCTTTGTCCTGCGGCTGACTTACCAAGGGTATCCAATACACCTCTCATTAATGCACCGTTAATGAGCTGACTGTCACGTAATAATTCAGCATCAGCCTCCCCATAGTTACTATCTGGATCAGGCATGTATTGTGCAAATGAGAATGGGTAGAAACCATCTGGAAATGGATTCTTACGGAGCTTAATCATTACTCCACCTACATAGGAAGCAATAATAGGAACCAATGAACCATCATCATTAATGTCCCACTTGCCCCAATATTCAGTAACCCACACTTGGTTATTAGAAGAGTTGGTATATGTGGCTACACCTTCATTGATAGCCGATGCCCTAGCTATTTTCACAGCCTCCAGATTCTTGTATCCACGCTTTCTTAAATCATCCAAATTACTTAGATAGTCATAAGCAATGAATTGAGCTTTGTCGTAATCTCCCATAGCATCTGGGTCAACCCGGATACGCTCAATAGGGATGACTTCAAGAACTGGATGATTCTTGGTAACGACCATCTCTTCTTGCTCTATCTCTCCAATAGGCTCTCCTGTAGCCCCAAGTACAACCTTCTGTACCTTCTGTTTGGTTTCCTCTCTAACCCAGCCAGAACGAATACAGAGAGTTGCTTCATTAACATACCTACGTACTGCTTTGTCAATAAAAGCAACTCTTCGAATATTCCTATTGAGATGGTAGTTAACTACTTCTGATTGTTGGCGAGCCAAGGCTATATCTTCAACACCATTGGCTTTAATGCTAGCTAACTTCTTGGAAGCATGCAGTGGCTCAGCAAGTGAAGAGTATCTCCATTCAGCGTGGATACGGGCTAACTTGGGAACAGTAGTAGAGTGTTGCTTGTTATTGCACTTCTTTATTTTGTACTTCCCAGTTGCATGCCTCAGATCTTTCCAATCATCAATGCGTTTTTTATTGCTGTGGTACTCACTACTGGAAGAATTGAGAACATTAGATAAGTCTTCTGGTGTAGGTGGGTTCTTCCACTTAGGCTGCAACTTCTCAATTCTTGGATCATCACCATGATCGATATATTCAGACATTCGAGGACACCATCTGTATAGGTAAGTTAAGTGGTAGGATACCACTCCTTTTAACTACGAGGTACTAAACTACATGTTTGAAGAAAACCCACCTATGCCTGTTGTGCAAGGCGTATCAACCCTAACACCGGCAGTAATTGACAAACTCAACAGAGCCATAAAGAAAACATATGATGAAGTGATTCAAGCCAATGAAGAGCATGAGTACCCTCTTCTATCGTTCCGTTCGGTGTATCTATCTATAAGAATTGGTTCCTTAATTGCTCTATTGGAGGAAGCAGGATATAAGCCATCAATATCCTCCACGGAGATTTCGGAATACCATGAACACACTTATAAAGCTCATTACGCTACTGCTGCTGCTAAGTATGACGGCAGAATCACAAGCAGAACTATTCCCATTAAGGGTTGAACGGGTCTATCATCAATCTGATAGGAGTACTGCATATGGTACTTACTATAAGTACAAGGATGCCTGGTATTCTGCATATCACGTACTCAAAGCTCAAGAATACACATTTCCAAGTATCATCCCAAAAGGCTATGTAGTAGAAATCCTCGGAAATGACATTGTGCGCTTCGCTGATCCAAACGATCACATACAGGAGGGTGACTTTCCTGAACCAGTAATAGGACAAAAGATACACATCATGGGCTATCCAGAAGGCTCTCATTGTGTTGTACACCGCACAGGGAAAGTGTATGTAGATAGGGATATAAGCCAAGGTACTTGGATCATTCAATTGGACGGGGAGCCAGTAGTAAGTGGCATGAGTGGCTCACCAGTATTTGGAGTGTTCAATGGAAAGTGGGTACCTATCGGTGTACTCACAACTCAAAATAGCCCTATGGGAAACCATCACTATGCTGACTTCCAACAGTTAGCCCAACCCAAACCAAAAGGAAACAACAATGAACTACAGCAATTTCGTAAATGATAAATTCATGATTCCTGCTCATGATGCTACAGACAAAGAGAAAGCCATCCTACATGCAGTTATGGGCGTTGCTACAGAGTCCCATGAATTGCTTGAATCAGTAAGCATCTATAACTCACTTGAAGAACTTGGTGATCTGTTCTTCTATACACAAGCAGTTCACAACACAATTTATGGAGATGATAGTAGCGCAATTGATGCAATATCTGAGTGGGATACTGAAGCCACTAAAGAAACCAATACATCGCTACAAGGGTACGCAATTGATCTATTGGATATGGTCAAAAAAGCACATCTAAAACCAAACTGGGTTGAATACTTAGTTACTTCAACCGATTTCACTGAGAAGCTTCAACTATTAGTTATTGAAAGTATCCGTGTATTTACACGTAGCGTAGTAATGAATCTAAATGATCTAGCGGAGTTTATTAATGATATTGACTCCGGGGAGAAAGATCATTCAATACTTGAAATATATAACGAAGATATAAATATCCTTCGTTGGTTTAATAAATATGATGAGGAAAAGATACTTTCACATGAATTTGCTATAGAACTTAGTAAGAGGATCATTAATGCTAATGTAGCCAAACTGAGTTACAGAATGAAAGAAAATAATTATGCCAACACTGTTGAGGAAAAGGCGCGCACGCGAACTATTGAGCGTGATGTCTTTGCTAATAATTTTATTAACGGGGCAGTGGAAGCATAGTGTAGATATTATTGTCTTTGTGTGGCTATGGCCTGTAGTCCTCCTTCCATGGAAAAACTACTCCCAACTGGTGCTCTCCTTGCTACCAGTTGGAAGTTGGTTGTTTGTCATTGTCGATATACGTAGTGAATTAGATAACTAGGTATTACTAGCAAACTCAATATGAGGGAGGTCAACTAATGGACTCCTACCCTTCGCACTCCTGAACCTTTTCACATAGGCTTTGTGCTCATCCAGAAGTTTCTCTGGATTGAGCTTATCCAGCCTCCTGTCCCATACTCCTCCCCACCGCATCTTACCCAACACATCGAAGTATTCAGCGGCGTACCAGATGCCCTTCATGCACTCGCAGAGTTGCTCGAAGTTGTATCCGTTGTCTTTCCCTCTTGATACGTATATGTCAACTGCCTCGCCGTCTAAGTGTCTAGATTTCATAGTCCTAGACTTCCCTTGACGATAGAGCTGCTTCTGCCTCTCTAGTGTCCTCTTGCCTTCACTAACACCGAAGTCCAAAGTGCTATAGCGCATCCCAAGAACAACCACCTCAACCAATCTTGGCTTCACTCCAATTAGCCGATTGTGTGTCGTCTTACCGGGGAAATGATCGTACAGCTTACGTGTATGCGGCTTCATCTCAATACCCCCTATCTACGTTGAACCCAATGAACCTACGGTCACCCTTCAAGGTGAACTGTCCATGCCGCGCTGTGGCTTCAGACCAGTCGCCATCAGGTGACGTGCCCTTTGGAGGCAGGCCGGGGTCAGTCCAGTTACCAATAGCCAGTAACTTGTCTTTTAGATCAGGATACAAATACGACCAGCTACCCATGATGAAAGCAGGAGACCACCTTGATCTGTTTCCTGAGCTATCTGAGCCAGTCTGGAAGTCCAGAATGTACGTAGCATCTCCACCATGCCCTACTGCATAGAGAGTGGTTTTCCTCGTGACAATATCAATGATGCGCTGGATCGCCTTCTTCAAGCTCTTTGGCTGAGTGGAAGTAGTATTCCTACTGGGATCAGCGTTATGGACTGCCCCACCAGTGGTCTCCATCGTGAGTAATGACGTATCACCAGATAGCGCCAGAGCGTCAGCAGCGCGCACCAAACCATCGACAGCTACTATTGGGTAGGTGATACCGTTATTGCCAGTATCCTGGTAGTTCCTGACCATATCCTGCATATCGCAGGCATCTCCCTGAAGGTAATACTTGAGGAATAAGAAGAACAACTTCTTCACATCAGCCAGGGTCTGAGTATCCCCCACGATCTGGGCACCAGCAGCACCAGTACCAAACGACATTAACTGACGGTTCTCCATCCCACCAGCACCAGTCCAAGCCATCTTAGGGCCACCTTCGTACAGATAGCCTCCTGCAAACTGATCGTAGTAGTTGGTGCCTGTACGTTGTATGAGTGTGCTTGGCATAGCATCAGTAGTATCAGCTCGCCAATTCCCATCGGAATAGTTCTTTTGAACTAGTCTTGCTGGCCAAGCCACGCACCATCTAGCCATATTGCGAATATAGGTATCAATGGTGGTTCTATCCGCAGCAGATGCATAAGGCCTAGCATACCGCCAAGCCTCGATCTGCCTACTTGCCCACATTGCTACATCAAGCCGATTAGCGTCACCATTGAGGTAGCCGTCTGACATCCACGTGGATGTATTGCTGAAATCCAAGACAGAGTTACCAGCATCTACCTTGAGGTAGTTGATAACTTTGTCCATGTACGGCTGCCCCGTGGAGTTCCCCTTACCGAGCAGCATGCTCCCGGCGATAGCGCAATCAACGATAGTAGCGCCCCACTGGAAAGCTTGCTTTATGGAGACTGGATTAGCAGAGCCTCGATATGGAGAAGTGTCGTCCTGCACAGCAGATGGATTCCAGTGGGCATCTTCAGCAGTCTCGTTGCTAAACCAAGATTGGCCATTCAAGAACTTGTCAGCATCAGCTTGCAGATCAGTCCACCCATACGCTGGAACATTGGCTTTCATGGATTCCAGTCTTAGATCGCCGATGATCACCGTAGGCGTGGCTTGTGCTGTGCCTGACTTGGCTCCGTCGGTAACAGTTCCCCGAGCATAGTATCTACCTGGTGAGACATCAGTACTTGCTTCAAGCCAAACACCTAAAGCAGAAGGAGTTACATTGAACTCCTTTACGAATCCTTGGTCTGAGTAGATGGATATGGTCACAGTAATAGATGACGGAGCTGGGTTATCAGAGTCTGTCACCTTGTAAGGTATTTTAATGATAGCCATTAGATACTTTCCACTTTAAATTAAGTAACAAGTACATAGTCAAATGCACCTATTACCGCGTTGCTGCCAGCAGCGAAAACTTGTACAGCACCATCTACAGGTATCGGAGCGACAGCAGCAGATGCTATAAGCTCCTCATCCAGATGCAAGGAGAGGTTGCTACCGTCGTATTCGACTTCTGCTGTGTACCACACACCTGCCTGAATTTTTCCAGGCGCCGATTCTACAACGGTAAAATTTGTCCCATGCCCAGCGGCTATGCGCCCGTCTGAAAATACGCTCAGGTGATGTGAAAATATTTGATTAGAACTCACCAAGTTACCACGTGAACTCGGCATAGTTTCAATCGTAAAATGAATCACTTTTTTATAAGCGTCGCCAACACGTATTACCGCGTCAGTACGAAGCCCTCCGCCACCAGAAAATACGTTGTAGTACTTGTACCATCCGTGCTCACTGGTACTTAAATCGGGGTACACCACTGAAGTTGGTACGTTGCCAGTGACTTCGTTCGTGGGCTTATCCCTTACCCCAACTATCGCTAGTTTAGGAGCTTCAGACATAGTCCTAAACTGTACAGGCAAAGGCTGTGTCTCAACGCCGTTAATTACTCCGTACACAAATGCCGAATACGAAGTATCTGGAGATAAACCGCTGATACTCAACTCACCGTTACTGCTCACGGACTGCATGTCAGTACCATTATTACTATAACGCACGATATAAGAATCGACATCAAATCCAGCAGCAACTACTATGCGCGCGCTCGTGGTAAATGAAATAGCGTGAGCAGCTTCCAATCTACGCCGGCCAAGAAAAGCCCGGTAGTATCTGTCGGCCAAAACACGCTGTGCCTTATAGGAGAAATGTATCTCCTCAGACCGCATGTACTTAGTCAATAACGGGTAGTCAGCAGCGTCCACCAAGGTAGTGTTTGGAACCCGTGATGGAGTTCCTCTGATAATGGTATCGATATCCCGCCCCGATTGATTATTTTCAAGCCACAAAGGGGACAGTGTACCAAGCAAGAACGGGACATCAGGAACACCGATATCAGAGCGCATGTCGGCAATCATGGCGTCAAGTTGACTCTGATATTGGGCGTTACCAACATCGGACTCCCCTTGATGCCACAGTACCCCAGCTAAAAAAGCATCAGGATGATGTGCCAATGCAATAGCTACTCTGGCTATCGTATCTTGATACAAGTTTCCACCTTTTCGCCACGCGCCAGATTTGAGAGAAGTAGACCCAACACCAGTGGGTACAAGAATCACATCATGCGTGGGGTTGTCTGTAGCGTATTTGCTAGCAAACAACGCACCGAATCCAGCGCGGTCAGAAGTCGCACTAGAGAAGTCAAGCGGAAGAGATGCTACAGGGACAACAGTCCCATCATTGGCCCCGCCACGGGCGACTTGGTACAAACGATCTAACGGTGCTGTAGTGGGTACGTCATTTTTACCAAAATGCGTATTCGACTGCCCGGCAATGACAAACACTGCGACTTTATATGGACTATTAGCTACACCAGATACTTCTGCGGCAAACGCATTGTCGCCGCAGGAGATTTTGTACATAAACGAGAAAGCACTCATTTTAGTACCCCGGAAATGAATGATCGGTACCCTCAAGTACACCAGTAGCACCCACTTGAAGTCCGGTGCCTGCTGGCTCCACTTTTATCGGGAACGATGTCAGACGGGCGGCGTATATAGTCCCTGCGAATTTGCAGTACAGCAATACACCAGCAAGCTTACTCGTTGTTGGCGTACCGACGATCTTATTAGCAGCGGTGTCAACAGACAGGCCTGGTGGCAAAGAGGCACCGCTCAGCTCGAACGCCCTCCCAGCGGGATCATTAATAAATGAAGCCGCCGGAGGTAGCGGGTAATCTACTGGGACGCCTACCTCGCATACTAGATAAGGGACATTAACTGAGTTATTCAGAGTAACCATGGCAGTATTCAGCGGGTTATTGCTATCAGCTTGATCATATACAGTCCAACCAAACCACGCCCCAACACTGGCTCCATTAGCACAGCTACCAGTATCTTTGAATAATACGCCGTTTCCATAAGTGTTAGAAGACGTCGGAGTCCCTGAAAACGTTCTGGTCGTCTTATCAAAGCTAATACCGGAAGGCATCCCTACTGACAAAAAGAACGACACCGGATCATTCTCTGGATCAGAGAACGAAGACGTAGGTATCTGATAGCTAAATGCGGCCCCCTTTTCAATGAGAAAATCAGGCAGCTTGGATTCCAACTGAGCAGGCTTATTGGCCTCTTTAGTGATGTTGAATACCTGCGATGTGCTCAAGTTCCCATCTGATACCGTAAGTTTGACAGCATAAGATGCAGTAGTTGAGCCTGATACGCCATTGAATGAAATATCAGTAACCAGCAAAGTATTATCAGCGATAGTCACTGACCCATTTGGCGAAACGTCTTCCCATAAGTAGGTAACAGTATCGCTATTAGGGTCAGTGACAGTGATACCAAAATCAGCCGTGGACATAGTACACGTTGTCTTTGTGACACTGCTAGCCGCTGAGGTTATTACTGGCGCGCTGTTGCTAATCTGTCCAGTAACAATGGCTGTATCAACCACTGTTCCGTTGCATTTGATGTTGTACTCAAATGAAAATGGCATAACAAAAAACTCCTAAAATTACTGCACAGTGATTGTTGCTACACCCGTAATCGGGTCAATAGTTACGCTACAATTGGTTTCAGATCCAGGCACCAGTTCGTAGGTCGTCGTACCTTGACTACAGGGTGTGTCATTGGCAGCTAAGTCATATGTGAATGTCTCGCCAGGATTCTTAGTGCCCACGTTATCAGCTATAGCGATAGCGGTCGGAGTAGCAGCATTGACGGTGATGGTAAACGTAGTACTAGCAGTTCCTCCCTTACCATCAGAAGCGTTCACAGTAACGATGTTTGAACCAGTGGCGGTTGGTGTTCCTGCAATCCGCTTGTTAGTAGCGTCATAACTCAAGCCAGCAGGCAACCCAGTGACTGTGAATGTGACCGCATCCCCATCAGGATCATTCCCAACAAGAGGAATAGAGGTAATAGCAGTACCTTGAGTAAAGGTCTTATTGCCAATTGCCTGAATTACTGGATTATTGTTAGGAGCGGCTCCTGTAATGGTGACGAGTGCACTGATCGGGCTAGAGTACGATGTATCAGTAGCACCATCGTGCTTAACCCGCACTCTAGCAGTAAAGTTGCCGTTAGCAGAATATGTATGCTGCCTTTGTACCTGAGAACCAGCAGTCAGCCCTATATAGGTGTTCTTTGATCCATCCCCCCAATCAATTTCAGCAGTTAGCTTGGCTTGAGGCGATAAAATAGGAGAAGTCTTAGGAACAAAGCTAAAAGTAGCAATTGGACCAGTATTGGTAAATGACATGTCCTGAGCAGTACCGGGACTTACTGTTACTAATTCTACCTGCACTGTCTGCTTTGCACTGGCCCCGCTAGGATCAGTAGCTGTAATCTCCATTAAATAGCCACTATTCAGGCTGTTATTAAAGGTGATCGTATTGCCAGTTAGGGCTGCGCTGAACTTATCCCCAGTCAGTGAGTATGTCAACGCATCACCATCAGGGTCAAAAAACGCATTAGATGGGATAGTGAATGTCTTAGCCAGTCCTTTGAGTACTTGAATCTTTGGTATAGCTGAACCAACAACAGGAGCTTTGTTGGCAGGTGTAGTAGCGCTAACAGTGGCATTAAATGTCATCGTGCTCTGACCACCTTTGCCATCTGAACCAACTACAGTAATGGTGGAACTGCCTGTACCAGTGGGCGTACCAGTGATCTGCTTGTTGGTTGCATCATAAGTCAAACCAGCAGGTAAGCCAGATACCGTAAAGCTCACGGTATCACCGTCTGGATCGGTACCACTGATCTGAATTGGCGTAATAGCCTGCCCGGCTATAAACGTCTTATCAGGCACTTGTGTAATTGTAGGAGCAGAGTTTGCAGCAGTGTTGCCTGTGACTGTCACTGACTGGGACCAGACAGTAGTGTTGTTATCAGACTGCTTGTCATCAGCAGTGATCCGTAATGTATACGTACCATTAGTTGCGTAATTATGATTCTTGGTAACTACTTGAGAGTCATCAGCAGCAATTCCAATAATAGACTCATTAGCACTACCATCTCCCCACTCAACTGTTGCATCACACGCGCTTTGTTCAGCATCCCGTACACGGAACTTCAATACATAATCAACCATCTGTTCTTACCCCTCAAACCTGAAAACTCTTGAGTCCCAGTTTAGCAAGAATAGCTTGCCATCCCGGAGACGTTGCTTGGCCTTGATAATCCAAAATGCCCCATCCTTGCCCAGAGCCATTCTTAGCAATGATGGTGTAGACACAGTACAAGTCGATGCCTACATCGAAAGCATCTTGTAAATGCTGCTCAAATTTGGCTTGAAATCGAGCATCACGCATGACATCAGTTGTCCCCATGCCAGACCAGTTTCCCTCATAAACAAAGAACTTCTTGTTGCCCCATGCATCAGCAACATTAATTTTAAACCCCTGCCATGAGGACTTAGTGTCTGCCATGTAAGCATCAACATTATTAAACCAATCCGCGACACTTACTATCTGCCCGCCGTGGTACCCAGATATAGATACAGCGTCTATATCGCCCATGCCATTCATAGAATCAATCTGGGGCTTCAACACATTATTGAGCTGCCAATAGTCCTTATACTGAGCTTCTAATTTTTGCCAAGCCAAAACATTGACAGTATTTGGATAGGCTGATTTCCATGCCCTACCAGCCTCAATGACCCGTTTAGCGTAGTACCGATAGCCTGCTTGGTATTGGTTTGCTGGGTCTAAACCAGCTTCAATGCCTCTCTGACGGCACCAGTTGGTTTGCTGAAAATCAGGCTGATCATTCCAGCATTCATTTGAAAACTCATGAATACATGGCAATGTACCCATCACAGATTTAGCTCTCCGTGCCATCTCTGTAATGCCAGCATCATCCAGTAAATGGTATGAATGAAGCCAAGGAATAGCATTACACTCCTTGGCAATCATGCAGCAAACTTCAATAGGCAACCCATCTCCGTATCTGGCTTGATTTGCACCATCATGAGTATAAGTAGACTGTCTTGTATAGAAGCTATCTTCTGGCTTAGGAAGTGCAGTAATGGAGTCAACTACAGATGAGTTGGTACCCATTAGATCCATAAATCTGATAACGCCAAGCTGAGAGAATTTGGCTACAAAATCAGGGTGAGCTTTCAGTGGGTCATGTCCTTCTTTGTAAATACGGATTCCTGTGCATACTCCATGTATATCCACAGAAATAGACCCTTCTGGACCAGCACCTGATTGGATAGCCACAGTACCGCCGGTAGAAGGAACATTGACACCATTCACAGTCATACTCCCTGAGCCATCCCACTCAACGACATAAGTGCCTTTAGGAAACTCAGGGTAGGACACTCCAATAGCTGTACTGACAGTGCCTGTATTGGTTACTAATTCATCATTGCTATCCCATGTCTGTGTACCAGAGGAACCAAGAGGGCTTCTCCTTGGGTCTCTACAGGACTTCCAGATATTGGCCAGAGGCCACATCTTAGACCAATCAATATGAAATGTTGTGTTGCCTCCAATCCAAGAAGCAGTAACTACCTGCCCCGGAACCACAGTAACAGGATTAGTTTTCTGAACAGAACTTGCATTTGTACCGTCAGTAACAATTCCGTCAACTGTGTATGTACCGGCAGGAAGTACCTTGGATGCGTTGAGCCATTGGCCCAAAGCTGTAGGGGTTACATAAAACGTACTAACAATTGCTTGCGTACTGGCATCTCGTACAAGGAAATTAATACGAAGGCTACTAGCAGGACTGTCAGCGTCAGTAACACGGTATGGAATAATAAGAGTACCATCAGCCATCGTTAACCACCTGTTGGCGTGCCAAGTTCAAGAGTAGGTGCAGCATTGCTTACACCACCAGTTACGCCGCCACTAGCAGCTTGAACCACAGCAGTAAAGGTTTTGGATACAGCAGTAGTGCCGTCACTTACATTAAGCGTCAAGGCGTAAGTGCCTGCTACAGTCGGTAACGTCACAGTAGTATCAATAGACTGAGCATTGGAGAAATCTGTGTAACTCAATCCAGTACCCGGAGTCCATGAGTACGTTAACGTATCGCCATCTGCATCTGAGCCAACAATGCCAAATTCAGTCTTAGGCGTGATAACAGTACCGCCTGTTTTCGTTGTACTAGTACTAGTTGTAGCGATAACTGGTGGGGTATTAGTAGTACCGCCACCACCTGTATTAACAGGACCAAACTGATCCACAGTGATGATAGGTGGCGTATTAATAGCAGCAACAATGATGTTAAATGCCCTGCTGCCTTGCGCTCCTTGAGCATCTGTAGCTGTAACTGTAACTGTGTATGAACCGGCAGTAGTTGGAGTACCAGAAATCTCCAGCTTATTGAACAGCAGCTTCGGGGAAGCTGTCATCCCCGGTGGCAAGCCAGTAGCGGTGATACTGGTGATGCTATCCCCGTTTGGATCATTAACTTCAACGACAATTGGAGAAGTAGCAGGAGTAGCAGTACCTACTTTAGTGTTGACATCAGCACGAGACAGGACAATTGGGGGGATGTTGACAGTAGTGGATTTGACTACGGTCAAGTCCTTACTGGATGAAGAACCCTTGCTATCTGTAGCAGTCAGCCTAAACACATAGGTGCCACCAGAAAGAGGCGCATTAACTTTGATGCCAGAGCTAATACTAGTTGGATTAGAGAAGGTAACAGCACCAGAACTAGCAGGCTTAGACACAACACTCCACTGATAAGTAATAGTGTCTCCTTGTGGATCTGTAGCACTTGGCGTAACACCGATAACATTCCCTGCCTCATCAAATGCTGGAGTTCCTGTGAATGTAATGACAGGTGGATTATTTACATTAGGGGCAATAACAGTAGCATTGAACTGTACCTGTGCTGACCCACCTTTACTATCTGTAACCTGCACGGTAACAGGAACAGCATTCTGAGCTACAGTAGGCGTACCTGAAATTTGCTTGGTAGTCGGATTAAACGTAACACCAGCAGGAAGTCCAGTGACGGTATAAGTGAGAGTATCCCCATCTGGATCAGAAGCCAAAACAGCAAATGGAACAATACTTTGGTTTACAGGCCATACCTTATCTTGAATGGCTTGAATTGTTGGATTGTTATTTGCTGCCCCTGTGATAGTCCATTGTCCTTGGTGAATACCAATATTGTTCTGTGACTGTAAATCATCAGCAGTAATCTTATACGTATACGTACCAGCAGTAGCATATGTATGGCTCTTCTCATACAACTGCCCGTTGGACGGTACAGCAGGATCTATAAATGTCTGACCATCTCCCCAATCAATAGTCAGCTTGACTTGAGACTGTTCGTCATCAACGACATTAAATTTCAAAGTACCTGTAAGTGCCATTTTCTTAACCTCCGATAGCTTGTACATTAAGGATACGTGGAGGTGTATTCACAGGAACAGTAGCTGTACACCCAGCCTTTAATCCATCAATGATTGTCTTGAGGTTAGTGAGCTTCCATGTGGGAGGTGTCATCGTAACCCCAGTCAACGGATACTCAGAGTTATCATCTATAAGACTCTGAGCAATATATGTGTCTCCTGTAGGAGAACATACGGCCACTAGATCGCACTTCTTATACTTCTTACCAAGAACCCAGCCAGGGGCCAATTCTTGATTACACTTAATTCCAATAGGTTCACAAGAATGGTATGGAAGGTACGAACCAGTATGCTCATAACACCCAGTCTTAACAGACCCATGAATAGAATGTGGGTGGTTATATGGGTGTTGTAAAAGAGCTGATCCACGGAACAATCTTGGATCAGTATGGTAGAGCGCCTCTCTATGTACATTCCACCATCCTTCAGGATGGTTTAATGCACCGATATAAGTAGAATTTGTAACTGACATTATCTGTTTAACCCAAGGTAGTCATGTATGTGCTACCAAACCTAACCCAACTTAAAAGGAAATAAACTATGAAAGATACATCAAATAAATCAGGTCGATTGCTACTCGCACGCAACTTCCCATGGCCTACAACAAATCCAGATAAAACAGAAATCATGCTATGTCACGATGAAGATTCCCCAATGGCTGGAAGGTCTACGATACTTACATATGAAAAACTCACTTTTGCTAGGAATAGCCGTATATTCGTAACTATCAAGATAACTGATTTAAAAAAACAGGATACTGGCGAATGGATTATTACTGGCACTTCAGATCATGAAATTGAAGTGTCATATATTACTTCTGAGGATAACTCCATAGAATTTGCTGGCATGAAAATTGCAGCAATGGCTATACGTGGGGATAGTCGACAGCTTACATTAGCGTTTATTGGAGACAAGGGCATCAAGATTCGTAGGCTAGAGACTATGGATACATATGATGCAAGAGCATGGCGAAAAATAAGACATGCCATGTTAAATAAAGAGGCAGACGTATAGACCAGTACCCAACCCAAGAAAAGAACTAGCTACGCCTGCCTGCTACTCGTTACATACAGTAGCAGGAGGAATAATTCGGCAACTACTTAAATTAGCGCGTCCCATACAGCCCATGGATCATCGCAAGCATCACCGGTGAATCTGTGCACTGTAAGGGGCGCTTTTTTTTTTATTTCAATCGGATGATCGCCAGCAGTAACATCAACATCGCTGCTAGGAATGATTGTAGTACCCATTCCATTATAGAAATAGTCATCTGCTAAAAGCCCAAGATGAAAGAACAAAAT
>Ga0256839_1000222_pt1 | contig 74472 bp, 73 predicted proteins | sample 354166metaG_FD_185968 | JGI IMG/M metagenome (GOLD analysis project Ga0256839, IMG submission 185968) | Hydrothermal vent microbial communities from Mid Atlantic Ridge, Atlantic Ocean - 354-166 | ecosystem: Environmental > Aquatic > Marine > Hydrothermal vents | place: Atlantic Ocean: Mid... | reverse complement strand
TCCACACACCCACCCCTCACCACCACCCCAGTCCAACCATCCTCCACCACCTTCGCCGAACCACTCGACACCACCACAGCCTTACCCCCAGCCATGTAATTCAACAACTTCTGCGGTAGGCCGTCGCACACCCGCCGCGGCAGCACCGCGATGCCACAGCCGGCCAGCAGCTCCGGCAGGCGGGCGAAATCGTCGGGCACCACCTCGAGGGCCTCGCGGATCCCCAGCCGTTCCGCCAGGGGTTCCAGCGGCGCGAAGGAATCGCTCACCGCCAGCACCAGCCGCAGCTCCGGCACCTCCCGCCGGGCCAGGGCGAAGGCCTCCAGCAGTCGGTCCACGTCCTGATAGGCGGCGAGGGTGCCGGTGTAGACGATGCGGTGGGGCGGTCCCACCACCGGCCGGAACCGCGCCAGCTCCACCCCGTTCATGGCCACCACCGCCCGCGCCGGCGGAAAGCCGTGCTCCGTCACGATGCGGGTGCGGATGTCGGTCGTCACCGCCACCACGCCGTCGGCCCGAGCCAGCGTCCACCGGTCGCCCGCGCGCCCCAGCCGGCGCAGCGGTCCCGCCAGCCGCGGCCGGTAGGTGGGGAGTTCCGATTCCAGCAGGGTGTGGGCGTCGTAGACCACGGGGATCCCCCGCCGACGCGCCGGGACCGCACACCACACCCCCTCCACGTGATGGGCGTGGACCACGTCCCACGCCTCGGCGTCCACCAGCTCCGCCACCAGCCGTCGGAGCGCGCGGTCGTGGGCCAGCTTCTCCCGGTGGAAGCCGGGCGGCAGACCGCGAGCCTCGAACCGGCCGCCGGGACGGTGGACCGGAAAGGGGAGCTCCTCCCCCGCCGTCTCGCCGATGGGATAGGTGGCCACCGCCACCCGATGTCCCCGCGCCGCCAGCGCCTCGCTCAGCCGTTCGATCCGAAGCGGCGTCCCCCGCCGGGCGGGGAAGGGGCAGGCGGCCACCACCAGGATCCGCAGGGATCGGCTCACGATCCGGCTCCTCCGTCCGCTTGTGCCGAGGCCCGATCCCGCCTACTAGAAGAGCGAGGTGACGGAGAAGAACGAGACCGGGCCATCACGGGAGACGCGCCATGCCCATCGCCGTCGGTGACCGCCTGCCGGATGCCGTCTTCAAGATCAAGACGGCGCGGGGAATCGAGGACCTTCCGGTACGGGACCTCTGCGCCGGACGCCGGGTGGTCCTGTTCGCCGTTCCCGGCGCCTTCACCCCCACCTGCCAGGAGCGCCATCTCCCCGCCTTCCTCGAGCGGCTGGACGAGCTGCGGGCGAAGGGGGTGGACGAGGTGGCCTGCGTGGCGGTCAACGATCCCTTCGTGCTGGACGCCTGGGCCAAGGCGACGGGCGCCGAGGGGCGGATCCGCATGCTCTCCGACGGTAACGGCACCTTCGTCCGGGCCCTCGGTCTCGAATTCGACGGCAGCGCCCTCGGCCTCGGCGTCCGCAGCCGCCGCTGGGTGATGCTGGTGGAGGACGGGGTGGTGAAGGCACTGGCGGTGGAGGAGAATCCGGGCGAGGTCACCGTCTCCGGTCCCGAGACGGTGCTGCGGGCGCTGGGCTGAGGGAGGACTCCGCGGCCGGATCCGCCGCCGGGGCGTCGGCCTCCCGGCGCAGGCGCCGGAGGGCGGCGCGGGCCAGCCGGTCGGCCCGCTCGTTGAGGGGATCGCCGGCATGCCCTTCCACCCAGTGCCAGGCGACCCGGTGGCGGGCCAGCAGATCGTCCAGCCGTTGCCAGAGGTCGCGGTTGGCGACGGGGCGGCCGGCGGCGGTGCGCCAGCCGCGGGCCTTCCAGCGCGGCAGCCATTCGGTGACGCCCCGCTTCAGATACTGGCTGTCGGTGAAGATCCGTACCCGCACCGGCCGCCGCAGCGCCTCGAGGGCGCGGATCGCCGCCGTCAGTTCCATGCGGTTGTTGGTGGTCTCGGGCTCGGCGCCGGAGAGCACCCGCTCGTGGCCGTTCCAGCGCAGGATCGCCGCCCAGCCGCCCGGCCCCGGATTGCCGGAGCAGGCCCCGTCGGTATGGATCTCCACCACCGCCTCAGGCCGCGGCCTCGAGCCCGTAGGCCTCGGGCCGGCCGATGCCGCGGTGGAAGCGGAGTTTCCGGACATATTCCATGGGATCCTTGGGTCGGACCAGGACGCCCTCCACCCGGTGGAGCCAGTCGTGGAGGCGGGTGAGGAGAAAGCGCACCGCCGCCCCCCGCGCCAGCACCGGCAGCCGTTCCACCTCCGCCGGCGCCAGCGGCCGCACCTCCCGATAGCCGGAGAGCAGCGCCCGCGCCTTGGTGACGTTGAACTCCCGCTCGCCCTCGAAACACCAGGCGTTGAGGCAGATGGCGAGATCGTAGGCGAAGAGGTCGTGGCAGGCGAAGTAGAAGTCGATGATCCCGGACAGCCGGCCATCCGCGAAGAAGGCGTTGTCCGGGAACAGATCGGCATGGATCACGCCGGCCGGCAGATCGTCCGGCCACGCCCGCTCCAGCGCCGCGATCTCGCGCACCAGCTCCTCGGCGAGGCCGGGCTCCACCTCGTCGGCGCGGTCCAGCGAGGGCGCCAGCAGCGCCCGCCACGACTCCATGCCGAGGGCGTTGCGGCGCCGGAGCGGAAAATCGCGTCCGGCCAGGTGGAGACGGGCGAGGCCGCGGCCCAGTTCGCGGCAGTGGGCCGGCGTGATGCGCCGCGGCGAGCACCCCTCGAGAAAGGTGACCAGCGCGCAGGGGCGGCCGGCCAGCCGGTGGATCATGCGACCCTGGCGGTCGCGCACCGGCAGCGGACAGGGAATGCCGCGTCCGGCGAGATGCTCCATCAGTCCCAGGAAGAAGGGCAGGTCCGCCGGATCCACCCGCTTCTCGTAGAGGGTGAGGACGAAGCGGCCGCGCTCGGTGACCACCCGGTAATTGGTGTTCTCCACCCCCTCGCGGATGCCCTCGAAGTCGACGAGGGGCCCCACGTCGAAGGCCGCCAGGAAGCGGGCGAGGCGGTCGCGGTCGACGGGCGTGTAGACGGCCATGGTCCTAGTGCGGCGCCGGCGCCCGCACCCGCGGGACGGGCGGGAGCTTGAAGGTGACGTCCTCCTCGGCGAGGCGCAGCGTCTCCACCGTGACCCGGAAGCGTCGCCGGCAGGCCTCGATCACGCCCCGCACCAGATGTTCGGGCGCGGAGGCGCCGGCGGTGAGCCCGACGGTGCCCACGCCGGCGAACCAGCGCCAGTCGATGTCGTCGGCGTCGCGGATGAGCTCGGCCCGGCCCGCGCCGCTGCGGCGCGCCACCTCCACCAGCCTCAGCGAGTTGGAGGAGTTGGGGGCCCCCACCACCAGCACCAGATCGGCGCGGCGGGCCACCTCCGCCACCGCCCGCTGGCGGTTGGTGGTGGCATAGCAGATGTCCTCGCGTCGCGGCCCGACGATGGCGGGAAAGCGCCGCCGCAGCACCGCCACGATCTCGGCGGTGTCCAGCACCGACAGGGTGGTCTGGGTGGCGTAGGCCACCCGCCCGGGATCCGGCACCGTGACCCGTTCGGCGTCCTCGCGGGTCTCCACCAGCACCACCGTGCCCGGCGGCACCTGGCCCATGGTCCCCTCCACCTCGGGATGGCCGGCGTGCCCCACGAGGATGACCGTGCGCCCGGCGGCCACGTGGCGCTCCACCTCGCGGTGGACCTTGGAGACCAGGGGACAGGTGGCGTCGGCATAGACCAGCCGGCGCCGGCGCGCCTCCTCCGGTACCCGCTTCGGGACGCCGTGGGCGGAGAAGACGACGATGGCGCCCTCGGGCACCTCGTCCAGCTCGTCCACGAACACCGCCCCCAGCGCCTCCAGCTCCCGCACCACGTGGCGGTTGTGGACGATCTCGTGGCGCACGTAGACGGGGGGGCCGTTCTCTTCGAGGATGCGGCGGACGATGGCGATGGCCCGGTCCACCCCGGCGCAGAAGCCGCGCGGACTCGCGAGGAGGAGACGCAGGGATCGGACAGCTTCGCGCACGACGCTCTCTCCGGCTCGCCGTCTACCTAGCACGCTCGTGCCGCCGCGGCGAGGGCGCCCGGCCGCGCTTGCGGAGGGAAGAGGAGACGAGGGCGATGGGGGACCGGCCTGGTCCGGAAATGGGCGAGAGGGTCGGGCGTGACCGGCAGGGCGAAGGCGGTACCCGGATGTGGGCACCGGCGGCCGTCCCGCGCCCGTTCACCCTTTCTTAACGCGTGGCGGGGACAGTGGGGGCGCCGGCGGAAGTCGGCAGCCTCGAGTCCCGGTCACAGGGGGACGCGGGCGGTCGGACCGGTGGCGGCTGCGCCGCTCCGGCCGCCCCGCCCTCCCCGGGCGGGGACACGGGGGTCGGGCCTCAGGAGACGAGACCGCGCGCCACCTCGACCACGGCCTGCCAGGCCGTCTCCACGTGCCGGCGTTCGGTGTAGGTCTGACCGACGCACAGACGGGTCACGGCGCGACCGCGTACCACCGTCGGCGTCACATAGGTGCGGCCGTCGTCGTTCACGGCGCGGGGCAGCCGCCGGTTGAGTTCCTCGAGCGCCTCGCTCTCGACGCCGGGCGGCTCGTAGCGGAAGGTCACGAGTGCCAGGTTCGGGCCGGTGACCAGGCGGAAGTCCGGCTCGGCCTCGATCCAGCCGGCGAGCTCGCGGGCGAGCTCGACGTGCCGGCGGATCATCGCCCGCAGCCCTTCCAGTCCGTACAGACGCAGCACGAACCAGAGCTTGAGGGCGCGGAACCTGCGACCGAGCGGGATGCCCCAGTCGCGATAGTCCACCACCCGCCCGCGCTCGCGGGTGGCGAGATAGGCGGGCAGGATCTCGAAGGTGCGCACCAGTTCGTCGGCGTCGCGGACGAAATGCGCCGAGCAGTCGAAATTGACGCCGAGCCACTTGTGCGGGTTGAACACGAAGCTGTCCGCCCGCTCCACGCCCGCGGCGAGATGGCGCCATTCCGGCAGCAGGAGCGCGCTGCCGGCCCAGGCCGCGTCCACGTGCAGGAAGAGGCCGTAGCGCTCGGCGATCGCGCCGATGGGCTCGAGCGGGTCCGAGGCGCCGACGCCGGTGGTGCCGAGGGTGGCCACCACCGCACAGGGGCGGATGCCGCGCGCCAGGTCCTCGCGGATCGCCGCCTCCAGCGCCTCCGGGCGCATGGCGAAGCGTTCGTCGGTGGGAATGCGCCGCAGATTCCGCCGGCCGAAGCCGGCGATCCCCACGCCCTTCTCCACCGAGCTGTGGGCCTCCTCGCTGGCATAGACGGCCATGGGCGGCAGGCCGGCGAGCCCCTCCTCGCGCGCCCGCAGGCCGGTGGCGCGCTCGCGCGCGACCAGGAGGGCGGTCAGCGTGGCCTCCGAGGCGGTGGTCTGGATCACGCCGCGAAAGCCCGCGGGCAGGCCGAGGGCCCGCCGCAGCCAGTCGAGGACCCGTTCCTCCATCTCGGTGGCGGCGGGGCTGCCCTCCCAGATCAGGGCGTTCACCGCGAAGGCGGCGGTGAGCATCTCGCCGAGCACCGAGGGCGGGCTGGAATTGGCCGGGAAGAAGGCGAGGAAGCGCGGATGCTGCCAGTGGGTGAGGCCGGGCAGGACCACCTCCTCGACGTCGCGCAGCAGCGCCGCGAAGGACTCCGGCGTCTCCGGGGCCGAAGGCGGCAGGCGGTCGGCGATCTCCCCCGGTCGCACCCGGGCGCGCACCGGCAACGCCTCCACCCGCGCCAGATAATCGGCCATCACCTCGACCAGCTCGTGCGCGTGCCGGCGGAAGCCCTCGAGGTCCATGGAGCGCTCCCCTCAGGACAGCTCCTCGCAGGCGCGCACGATGCGCCGGCAGGCCTCCTCCAGGAGCTCGGTGGAGGTGGCGTAGGAGATGCGGAAGTGCGGGTCGAGGCCGAAGGCGGCCCCGTGCACCACCGCCACCCCGTGCCGCTCCAGCAGATGGCGGGCGAAGTCCTCGCTGGTGCGGATCTCGCGCCCGTCGGGCGCGCGCTTGCCGATCACGCCGGCACAGCTCGGATAGACGTAGAAGGCGCCCTGCGGCCGGGGACAGGAGAGGCCCGGCGCGCGCTCGAGCATCTCCACCACCAGATCGCGGCGGCTCCGGAACACCCGCCGCCATTCCTCGAGGAAGTCCTGGGGACCGGTCAAGGCCGCCACCGCCGCCGCCTGCGAGATGGAGCAGGGGTTGGTGGTGCTCTGCGACTGCAGGGTGGCCATCGCCCGGATCAGCGCGCGCGGGCCGGCGCCGTAGCCGATGCGCCAGCCGGTCATGGCATAGGCCTTTGAGACGCCGTTCACCGTGAGCGTGCGATCCCGCAGGTCCGGCGCCACCTGCAGCAGGGTGGTGAAGCGGAAGCCGTCGTACACGAGATGCTCGTAGATGTCGTCGCTCAGCACCCAGACCTGCGGGTGGCGACGCAGCACCTCGGCCAGGGCGGCGAGTTCGTCGGCGGTGTAGGCGGCCCCCGTGGGATTGGAGGGCGAGTTGAGGATCAGCCAGCGGGTGCGCGGCCCGATGGCGCGCTCGAGCGCCTCGGGGGCGAGCTTGAAGCCCTGTTCCGCCGGGCAGGGGACGATCCGCGGCTCGCCGCCGGCGAGCCGGACGATGTCCGGATAGGACACCCAGTAGGGGGCGGGGATCACCACCTCGTCGCCCGGATCGACGGTGGCGAGGATGGCGTTGAAGATCACCTGCTTGCCGCCGGCGCCCACCAGGATCTCCTCGGGTGCGAACTCGAGGCCGTTCTCGCGCCGGAACTTCTCGACGATGGCGGCCTTGAGTTCGGGCGTGCCGTCCACCGCGGTGTACTTGGTCTCGCCCCGGCGGATGGCGGCGATGGCCGCTTCCTTGACGTGTTCCGGCGTGTCGAAGTCCGGCTCGCCGGCGCCGAGGCCGATGATGTCCCGGCCCTGGCGGCGCAGCTCGCGGGCGAGGCTGGTGACGGCGATGGTGGGCGAGGGTTTGATGCGGGCGAGGCTGCGGCTGGGCGTGAACATGGACGAGCTTCCCCGGCGGTGTTCCGCATGGCGACATCCGCCGGCGACCATAGGCCGGCCCCGTCCCGCCGGCAATCGCGGGGCGCCCTCCTACGCCCGCCAGTCGCGGAGGAAGGCGGTGACGGTGAAGAGGACGGCGAGGAGCAGGAGGGTGGCGGCCCAGGCGAGGAGGAAAGGGCGCGGGGCGAGACGGTGACGGAACCACAGTGCCCAGGCGAGCCCCCACAGTGTCAGGAAGGCGACGGGCAGGCCCACGAGCCAGCCGAAGACGAAGCCGGCCGCCGGCCCCAGGCCCGAGCCGGTGGCATCCGACGGGCCGAAGAGGGCGAGGAACACCGCCCCCACCGCCCCGGCGAGGATGGCGAGGACGGGGGTGATGACGAGGATCGCCGCCTGCGCCAGCAGCACCTCCAGCCAGCGACGCCCGCCGTCCCCGAGGGACATGGCGGATCAGGCGTTCATGCGCGCCCAGAACTCGGCGTTGGACTTGGTGCCCCGCATCTTGTCCAGCAGGAACTCCATGGCGTCCACGGTCCCCATGGGCGAGAGGATGCGGCGCAGGATCCACATGCGGGCGAGGGTGGCCTGGTCCACCAGCAGTTCCTCCTTGCGGGTGCCGGATTTGGCGATGTCGATGGCCGGCCACACCCGCTTGTCGGCGAGGCGGCGGTCGAGGACGATCTCCGAATTGCCGGTGCCCTTGAATTCCTCGAAGATCACCTCGTCCATGCGCGAGCCGGTGTCGATGAGGGCGGTGGCGATGATGGTCAGCGAGCCGCCGTCCTCGATGTTGCGTGCCGCCCCGAAGAAGCGCTTGGGGCGCTGGAGGGCGTTGGCGTCGACGCCGCCGGTGAGCACCTTGCCGGAGCTCGGCACCACCGTGTTGTAGGCGCGGGCGAGGCGGGTGATGGAGTCGAGCAGGATCACCACGTCGCGGCCGTGCTCCACCAGTCGCTTCGCCTTCTCGATCACCATCTCCGCCACCTGAACGTGACGGGTGGCCGGCTCGTCGAAGGTGGAGCTCACCACCTCGCCCCGCACCGTCCGCTGCATGTCGGTGACCTCCTCCGGCCGCTCGTCGATGAGCAGCACGATGAGGAAGATCTCCGGGTGATTGTGCATGATGGCGTGGGCGATGTTCTGCATGAGCATGGTCTTGCCGGTGCGCGGCGGCGCCACGATCAGCGCCCGCTGCCCCTTGCCCAGCGGCGCCACGATGTCGATCACCCGGGTGGAGAGGTCCTTCTGGCCGGGGATCTCGAGATTGAGCTTCTCGGTGGGATAGTAGGGGGTGAGATTGTCGAAGTGGACGCGGTGGCGGGCCCGCTCCGGCGGGTCGAAGTTGATGGAGCTCGCCCGCAGGAGGGCGAAGTAGCGCTCCCCCTCCTTGGGTGCCCGCACCTCGCCCTTGACGGTGTCGCCGGTGCGCAGGCCGAAGCGGCGGATCTGGGAGGGCGAGACGTAGATGTCGTCGGGGCCCGCCACGTAGTTGGCGTCGGGCGAGCGGAGGAAGCCGAAGCCGTCCTGGAGGATCTCCAACACCCCCTCGCCCTCGATGGGCACGCCGGTGTCGGCCAGCCGCTTGAGGATGGCGAAGACCAGATCCGACTTCTTGAGGGTGCTGGCGTGGTCGATGCCGATCTCCTCGGCGTAGCGGAGCAGCTCGGAGGCGGGCTTGCGCTTGAGCTCGCTCAGATGGATGGGGGGGATCTCCGGCTGTTCCACCGGCTCCGGGGCCGGCGGCGGCGCCGTCGCCGTCTCGGCGAGGACGCTGCGGAGTTCCTCCTCCAGCTCCGGCGGCGCCTCCACCTGCGGCTCCGGCAGCGCCATCTCCACCACCGGCGTCTCCGCCGCGGCCGGCGCCGCTTCCGGCTCGCGGCGTTCCGTCTCCGCGGTCTCGGCGGGGCGCCCGCCGCCGGACCCGGCCGCCGCGGCGGTCGCCTCCGTGGCCGGGGCCACCGGCAGCTCCGGCTGTACGCTCGCCGGTTTCAGCTCCACCTCCACCTTGCGGCGGCGCCGGCCGGCCCGGCGGCGGGCGGCGCGGGCGCGGGCGGTGGTGGAGGTCTCGCCGCCCTCGGCGGAGGTGGCGGCGGTGTCGGCCGCGCCGGCGGCCGTCGGGGCGGCGGTCTCCCGGGCCTCGTCGACGGCGGGGGTCTCGCTCTCGGGCCGGTCGGTGCGTTCGGTTTCCATGGTCACGGCTCTCGCCACTCCTTCGCAGTCGAGGGCCTCTCTCCGCGCCTCACCAGGGCCTGAGCACGACGATGAGGACGATGGCGACGAAGAGAAGGGTCGGGATCTCGTTGACGATCCGGTAGGTGCGGGCCGGCCGCGGCGGGCCGCCGGCGGCGATGCGGGCGCGCTCGCGGGCGAGCCACACCAGCACCAGGGTGAGCAGCCCCACCAGCAGCAGCTTGGCGTGGAACCAGCCCTGCCGCCAGGCGTCGGTGACGGTGGCCAGCAGCAGCCCCAGGAGCCAGGTGACCGCCGCCGCCGGCACGGTGATGGCGCGCAGCAGCCGCCGCTCCATCACCGCGAGGGTGCGCGCCGCCTCGCCGCCGGGCGTCGCCTCGGCGTGGTAGACCAGGAGTCGCGGCAGGTACCACATGCCGGCCATCCAGGCGGCGAACGCCACGATGTGCAGGGCCTTCAGCCAGAGATAGGCGGATGCCACGCTCTCTCCGCTCGACGGTCGCTCGGAAGGGAGGTGCCGGTGCCGCGGGCTCCCCGGCCGGTCCCGCGCCGGTCCGCTGGCGGGCGCGTCACGGACGGAAGGGTCCGGATCCGTTCGTCGGCAAAGTTGGCGCGTCGCGCGCCGCTTTGCAAGGGCCGGCGACGTCGCGTGACGGATCGGCGGCTTGACCGCCGGCGCCGATCGGCCCATATGCCGCGGCGCCTTCCGCCGCCGTGCCGGTTGCGGGTGCGGTGGGGGCCGCCCGGAAGGCGACCGGTTCGGACCGGCCGCGGCCCGCCGCGGCGCCGGGACTTCGGAGTTCGCACGCCATGGCCAAGCTGAAGACCAAGCGCGCCGCCGCCAAACGGTTCAAGTTCACCGCTACCGGCAAGATCCGGCGGGCGCACGCCTATCATCGCCACAATTTCGAACACCGCTCGCGCAAGACCAAGCGCGCCACCAAGGGCACCACGCTGCTCTCGCCGGCCGACGCGCCGCTGGTGCGGGCGATGCTGCCCTACGGGCGCTGAGCGGGGCCGACCGGATCGACGTTCGCGAGGGACGCCGTCATGCCGAGAGTGAAGCGCGGAGTGACCGCCCACCGGCGGCACAAGAAGATCCTCAAGCTCGCCAAGGGCTACTACGGACGTCGCAAGAACTGCTTCAAGACCGCCAAGCAGGCCGTCTTCCGCGCCTGGCAGTACGCCTACCGCGACCGCCGGCAGCGCAAGCGCGACTTCCGCAGGCTTTGGATCCAGCGCATCAACGCGGCCGCGCGGCAGAAGGGTCTCACCTACGGCCGCTTCGTGCACGGTCTCAGGCAGGCGGGCATCGAGATCGACCGCAAGGTGCTGGCCGATCTCGCCGTCCGCGACCCGGCCGCCTTCGGCCGGCTGGTGGAGGAGGCGCGGGCCGCACTCTCCGCGTGAACGGGACGGCGCGCCGCCGCCCGTCCGCGCGGGGCGAGAGAGGGGCCGCGCCGGCCCCTTTTCGCATGCAGCTCGGGGATCGAGGGCGATGGACGAGGCACGCCGGCAGGTGGAGGAACTGCGCGAGCGCTTTCTCGCCGCCGTGGCGGCGGCGGCCGACCCGGAGGCGCTGGAGCGGGTGCGGGTGGAGGCGCTGGGCCGTCGCGGCCGCGTCACCGAACTGGCCAAGGGGGTGGGACGGCTGCCGCCGGACCGGCGGCGCGAGGTGGGCCGTGCCGTCAACGCCCTCAAGCGCGAGCTGGAGGAGGCCATCCGCGCCCGCCGCGAGGTGCTGGCCCGCGAGGCACTGGAACGGCGGCTCAGGGAGGAGCGCCTCGACGTCACCCTGCCGCCGCGCGAGCGGCCGCGGGGGCGCGTCCATCCGGTGAGCCAGGTGCTGGACGAGATCGTCGCCATCTTCGCCGACATGGGCTTCGCCGTGGTCGAGGGGCCGGACGTGGAGGACGACTTCCACAACTTCACCGCCCTCAACATCCCGCCGGCGCACCCGGCCCGCCAGATGCAGGACACCTTCTTCCTGGAGGCCACGGACCCGGAGGGCGAACCCTGTCTCCTGCGCACCCACACGAGTCCCGTCCAGATCCGCACCATGGAGGCGGGACGGCCGCCCTTCCGCATCATCGCCCCCGGCCGGGTCTACCGGCGCGACTACGACATGACCCACACGCCCATGTTCCACCAGGTGGAGGGGCTGCTGGTGGACCGGCGCACCCACATGGGGCATCTCAAGGGCTGTCTGATCGACTTCGTGCGCGCCTTCTTCGAGCGCGACGACATCCCGGTGCGCTTCCGGCCCAGCTACTTCCCCTTCACCGAGCCGTCGGCGGAGATGGACGTGGGCTGCCGGCGCGAGGAGGGCCGGCTGGTGGTGGGCGAGGGGGACGACTGGCTGGAGGTGCTGGGCTGCGGCATGGTCCATCCGCGGGTGCTGGAGACGGTGGGCCTCGATCCGGACATCTGGCAGGGTTTCGCCTTCGGCCTCGGCGTCGACCGCTTCGCCATGCTGAAGTACGGCATCCCCGACCTGCGCACCTTCTTCGAGGGCGATCTCCGCTGGCTGCGCCACTACGGCTTCCTGCCCCTGGAGGTGCCCACCACCTGGGGGGGACTGTCGCGATGAAGTTCACCCTGCCCTGGCTGCGGGAGCATCTGGAGACGGACGCGAGTGCCGAGGAGCTGGCCCATACCCTCACCATGATCGGCCTCGAGGTGGAGGCGGTGGAGGATCCGGCCGCCCGCCTCGCCCCCTTCACCGTGGCCTATGTGGAGGAGTGCCGACCCCATCCCAACGCCGACCGCCTCAAGCTGTGCACCGTGCGCACCCGCGAGGGCACGGTGCGGGTGGTGTGCGGGGCGCCCAACGCTCGCGCCGGCATGTACGGCATCTTCGCCCCCGAGGGGGCGGTGATCCCCGGCACCGGACAGGTCCTCAAGCGGGCGGTGATCCGCGGCGTGGAGAGCCGGGGCATGCTGTGTTCGGCCCGCGAGCTCGACATCGGCGACGATCACACCGGCATCGTCGAGCTCGAGGGCGAATGGGAGATCGGCACGCCGGCGGCGGTGGCCCTCGGCCTCGAGGGGCCGGTGTTCGACGTGGCCGTGACGCCCAATCGCGCCGACTGCTTCGGCGTGATGGGGATCGCCCGCGATCTGGCGGCGGCCGGCCGCGGGACCCCGAGGCCGCGGGAGATCCGCGACGTGCCGGCACGGGGGGCGCCGGGCCCCGCCATCCACCGCGCCTTCGACGGCGAGGAGGAGGTGGCCTGCCCGGTCTTCGTGGGGCGCATCGTCCGCGGCGTCACCAACCGCCCGAGCCCGCCCTGGCTGCAGCGCCGTCTGCGCGCCATCGGGCTCCGGCCCATCTCCGCGCTGGTGGACATCACCAACTATGTGATGTTCGATCTGGGGCGGCCGCTCCACGTCTTCGACGCCGACCGCCTGCGCGGCGATCTGGTGCTGCGCTTCGCCCGCCGCGGCGAGCGGCTGGTGGCCCTGGACGGGCGCGAATACGAACTCGACGACGGCGACATCGTCATCTGTGACGACACCGGTCCCGTCAGCCTCGCCGGCATCATGGGCGGCGAGAGCACCGGGGTCACCGAGGAGACCCGCAACGTCCTCCTCGAGGTGGCCATCTTCGATCCCGTCCGCATCGCCCGCACCGGCCGCCGGCTGGGGCTGGAATCCGATGCCCGCACCCGCTTCGAGCGCGGGCTCGATCCCGCCATGGTGATGCCGGGCTGCGCCTTCGCCACGCAGCTCATCCTGGAGCTGTGCGGCGGCGAGGCGGGACCGGCGGTGGTGGCGGGCCGGGTGCCGGAGACGCGGCGGATCCTCGAATTCCGCACCGACCAGTTGCGCCGTCTCGGCGGCATCGAACTGGAGCCGGAGGAGACGGTCCGCATCCTGCGGGCGCTGGGCTTCGGCGTCGAGGGTGGGCCGGAGGTGCTGCGACTCACGGTGCCGAGCTGGCGCCGTGACGTCGAGAGCGAGGCCTGCATCGTCGAGGAGCTCACCCGCATCCACGGCTACGACCGCATCCCGCCGGTGCCGGTGACCCGCACCGAGGCGGTCTCACCGGTCCGGCTCACGCCGGAGCAGAGGCTGCGGGCGGACGCCCGGCGGGCGGCGGCGGCGCAGGGGCTGGTGGAGGCCGTCACCTGGTCCTTCGTGTCCGCCGACCACGCCCGTCTGTTCGGGGCGGAGGCACCGGTGCGGCTACGCAATCCCCTCTCTTCGGAACTGGATGCCCTCAGACCGTCGCTGCTGCCGGGGCTGCTGGTCGCCGTCGCCCGCAATCTCGCCCGCAAGCACGAACAGGGGGCGCTGTTCGAGCTGGGGCCGCGCTTCCTCGCCGGCACGCCGGGCGCCCAGCGCACCACCCTCGCCGGGCTGCGCTTCGGCGATGTCGCGCCGCGCCACTGGGCGGAGCCGCGGCGGCCGGTGGACGCCCTCGACGCCAAGGCCGACCTCTACGCCATCCTGGCCGATCTCGGGGTGCGCACGGAGGCGCTGCAGGTGCGGCGGGAGGCGCCGGGCTGGTACCATCCCGGCCGTTCGGCGGTGGTGGCGCTGGGACGGAAGGTGGTGGGCGTCTTCGGCGAGATCCATCCGGCGGTGTTGGAGCGCTTCGAGATCGAGGTGCCGGTGTGCGCCTTCGAGTTCGACCTCGAGGACCTGCCGCGGCCCCGGGCCCGCCGCGGCCGCACCCGTCCGCCGCTGGAGCCGCTGCCTTATCCGCCGTCGGACCGCGACTTCGCCTTCCTCGTGGACCGTGACGTGCCGGCGGGCGAGCTCTTGGAGGTGGTGAGGCGCGCCGGCGGCCGGCTGGTGCGCGAGGTGCGGCTGTTCGACGTCTACACCGGCCCCGGCGTGCCGGAGGGGCGGAAGTCGCTGGCGGTGACGGTGCGCCTGCAGGCGCCGGACCACACCCTCACCGAGGCGGAAATCGAGCGTGTGGCGAACCATATCGTCGAGGAGGCCGCGCGGCGCCTCGGGGCGGTGCTGCGCGGCGGATCGTGAGGAGGTGCGCGACACGCGTCGTCCATGACCGATCTCGCCAGGATCCGCAATTTCGCCATCGTCGCCCACATCGACCACGGCAAGTCGACCCTCGCCGACCGTCTGATCGAGCGCTGCGGGGCCCTCGATCCGCGGGAGATGACCTCGCAGGTGCTCGATTCCATGGACATCGAGCGCGAGCGGGGCATCACCATCAAGGCCCAGACGGTCCGGCTGGTCTACGAGGCGCGCGACGGCGAGACCTACGTGCTGAACCTCGTGGATACGCCCGGCCACGTGGACTTCTCCTACGAGGTCTCGCGTTCCCTGCGCGCCTGCGAGGGTGCGATCCTGCTGGTGGACGCCACCCAGGGCGTGGAGGCCCAGACCCTCGCCAACGCCTATCAGGCCATCGACGCCGACCTCGAGATCCTGCCGGTGCTCAACAAGATCGATCTGCCGGCGGCCGATCCCGAGCGCGTGCGGCGGCAGATCGAGGACATCATCGGCCTCGACGCCGAGGACGCGCTGCTGATCTCGGCCAAGACCGGCGAGGGGGTGGACGCGCTGCTGGAGGCCATCGTCCGGCGCCTGCCGCCGCCCAGGGGCGAGGCGGAGGCGCCGCTGCGGGCGCTGGTGGTGGATTCCTGGTACGATCCCTACGTGGGGGTGGTGACGCTGGTGCGGGTGAAGGACGGCACTCTGCGCCGGGGGCAGCGCATCCGCTTCATGGGCACCGGCGCCGTCTACACCGTCGACCGGGTGGGCGTGTTCACCCCCAAGCCGCGGGAGGTCACGGACCTCGGCCCCGGCGAGATCGGCTTCCTCACCGCCGGCATCAAGGAGATCGCCCATGCCCGCGTGGGCGACACGGTGACGGACGACCGCCGGCCGGCGCCGGAACCGCTGCCCGGCTTCCAGCCGAGCCATCCGGTGGTGTTCTGCGGCATCTTTCCGGTGGACACCAAGGACTACGACCAGCTCCGCGAGAGCCTCGCCAAGCTGCGCCTCAACGACGCCAGCTTCGTCTACGAGCCGGAGACCTCGGCCGCGCTGGGCCTGGGCTTCCGCTGCGGCTTCCTGGGGCTGCTGCATCTCGAGATCGTGCAGGAGCGGCTGGAGCGGGAGTTCGGCCTCGATCTGGTGATCACCGCGCCCTCGGTGGTCTATCGCGTGCATCTGACCGACGGAACGGTGCGGGAGCTGCACAATCCGGCCGACTATCCCGATCCCACGCGCATCGTGAAGATCGAGGAGCCCTACATCCGCGCCACCATCCTGGTGCCGGAGCGGTATCTGGGTGCGGTGCTGGAACTCTGCGAACAGCGGCGCGGCGAACAGGTGGAGCTCACCTGGGTGGGCAGCCGGGCGATGGTGGTCTATCTGCTGCCTCTCAACGAGGTGGTCTACGATTTCTACGACCGTCTCAAGTCGGTGAGCCGCGGCTACGCCAGTTTCGACTACCAGATGGAGGGCTATCGCGAGAGCGATCTCGTGAAGCTGCGCATCCTGGTCAACGGCGAGCCGGTGGAATCCCTCTCCATGATCGTCCACCGGCGCATGGCCGAGCAGCGGGGGCGGGCCATGTGCGAGAAGCTGAAGGAGCTGATCCCGCGCCAGCTCTTCGAGGTGCGCATCCAGGCCGCCATCGGCTCGCGGATCGTCGCCAGCGAGCGCGTCCGGGCGCTGCGCAAGGACGTCACCGCCAAGTGCTACGGCGGCGACGTGACCCGCAAGCGCAAGCTGCTGGAGCGGCAGAAGGAGGGCAAGAAGCGCATGCGCCAGGTGGGGAAGGTGGAGATCCCCCAGGAGGCCTTCCTCGCCGCCCTCAAGGTGGGCTGAGGACGGAGCGGCGCGGCGCCGCGTGGACCCGCCGGCGGCGTCCCGGTATAGGGGATGGGAGCCGAGGAGGAGGGGGCATGGAGGTGGACGGCCACGCTGCGGGCAAGTTCCGACGCCTCACCGCGGAGGTGTGGGTGGCGCCCCAGCTGGAGACCGCCGACTTTGCCGCGGCGGCGGCCCTGGGCATCCGCACGGTGATCAACAACCGGCCGGACGGGGAGGCGGTGGGACAGCTCGACTCGGCGGAGGCGCGGACGGCGGCGGAGGCGGCCGGTCTCGCCTACGTCCATCTGCCGGTGGTCTCCGGCGCCATCTTCCCGGATCACGTGGAGGCCCTGCGCCGCACCCTCGCCACCACCGAAGGTCCCTGGCTGCTCTACTGCCGCAGCGGCACCCGCTCCTGCCATCTGTGGGCGCTGGCCACCGCCGGCCGCCGGCCGCCCGCGGAGATCGTGGAGGCGGCGGCGCGCGCCGGCTACGACCTCACGGGACTGTGGCCGGTCCTGGAGGCGGCCTGGCGACCGGAGGCGCGCAGGGACTAGAAAGGGACCGGATCCCGCGACCTCAGCCGGCGCGGCGCGGGGACGCCAGCAGCAGCGCCGCCGCCACCACATAGCCCGACAGGACGCCGGCGAAATTGGCGCCCATGTCGAGGAGATCGAAGTGGCGCCAGGGCACGAGACTCTGGGCGTATTCGAGACCGGCGGCGAGGGCCAGCGCCAGAGCGGTGACGCCCAGCAGGGCGCGGTGGGTGAGGCAGAAGGCGAGAGCGGCGCCGGTCATCACGAAGAAGACGGCGAAATGGATCAGCCGGTCGGAGACCGGGGTATCCGGTGCGGGGATCAACATCGCCACCCCGACCATCACCCACGCCGCCGTCCAGCCGACCATGGCCCAACGGCGCCACGTTCCGTTCCCCATGGAAGTGGATGCGGCCCCTCGCGACGACGGCACCGGCTCCATTGCCGGCGCACGTGCATCCTAGCGGAAGGGGGAATGGCCGCAAACCCGCGGATCGTACCGCAGGACGGGCGGTTGACCTCGCCGGCGGGCGGGTGTCTGATGAAGGCCGTCTCGAGCCGAACTTCGGGAGGGAAGCGCATGCTGCGACGCACACTCGTCCGGAGCGCCATGGTGACGGCGCTCGTCGGTGCCTTCGCGGCGGCCGACGGCGCCTTGGCCCAGGAACGCTTCATCACCATCGGCACCGGCGGCCAGACCGGCGTCTATTACGTGGTGGGCCAGTCCGTCTGCAAGCTGGTCAACCGGGCCGGCGCGGGCATCAAGTGCACCGCCCCGTCCACCGGCGGGTCCATCGCCAACATCAACGCCATCCGCCAGAAGGAGATGGACTTCGGTGTGGCCCAGTCGGACTGGCAGTACCACGCCTACAACGGCACCTCCAAATTCGCCGACAAGGGGCCGTTCGAGGAGCTGCGGGCGGTCTTCTCGGTCCATCCCGAGCCCTTCACGGTGGTGGCGCGGGCCGATGCCGGCATCAAGACCTTCTACGATCTCAAGGGGAAGCGGGTGAACGTGGGCAATCCCGGCTCCGGTCAGCGCGGCACCATGGAGGTGGTGATGAAGGCGCTGGGCTGGACCATGGACGACTTCGCCCTGGCCTCCGAGCTGAAGTCGGCCGAGCAGGCCCAGGCGCTGTGCGACAACAAGGTGGACGCCATCGTCTTCACCGTGGGCCATCCGAACGGCTCGATCCAGGAGGCCACGACCCTGTGTGACGCGGTGATCGTGCCGGTGGAGGGACCGGAGATCGAGAAGCTGGTCGAGGCCAACACCTACTACTCCTGGGCCACCGTGCCGGGCGGCATGTACCGCGGCAATCCCGACGACGTGCGCACCTTCGGCGTGCGCGCCACCTTCGTGACCGCCGCCTGGCAGCCCGAGGAGGTGGTCTACACGGTGGTCAAGGCGGTGTTCGACAATTTCGACCGCTTCAAGAAGCTGCATCCGGCCTTCGCCAATCTGAAGCCCGAGGAGATGACCACCGCCGGCCTCTCGGCGCCGATCCATCCGGGTGCGATCAAGTACTACGAGGAAAAGGGCTGGTCCTACTACAAGCCGGCCCAGTGAATCCGGCGAAACCGGGGGACGGGCGTCCCCCGGTTCCCTTTCCCGTCCATGAGTCCTCCGTATCCAGCTCTTCGGGGAGAGGCGCGGGAGCCCTCCGGCGCCGGGATGTGACGTCATGAGCGAACATCGAACCGCCACGCCCGATCTCGAGGAACTCACCGCCACCGACACCGGTGCGCGCCATCCCGCCGGTTTCCCGGCGCGGCTGATGTGGGGGGTGGCGCTGGTCTGGTCGCTGTTCCAGCTCTGGATCGCCTCGCCGCTGCCCTTCATGCTCGGCTTCGGCGTCTTCAACGACACCGAGGCGCGTTCCATCCATCTCGCCTTCGCCCTGTTCCTGGCCTATCTGGCCTATCCCGCCTTCCGCCGCAGCCCGCGCACCTACATCCCCATCCAGGACTGGATCTTCTCCGTGGTGGGCGCCTTCTGCGGAGCCTATCTCTACGTCTTCCAGGAACAGATCGCCGACCGCGTGGGCGCGCCCATCCTCCAGGACTATGTGGCCGGCATCGTCGGCATCCTGCTGCTGCTGGAGGCCGCCCGGCGGGCGCTCGGGCCGGCGCTGGTGGTGGTGGCCGGCACCTTCCTCCTCTACACCTATTTCGGCCCCTACATGCCCGCCATCATCGCCCACAAGGGCAACAGCCTCGGCGAGATCATCAATCATCAGTGGATCACCACCGAGGGCGTCTTCGGCGTCGCCCTCGGCGTCTCGGCGAGTTTCGTCTTCCTCTTCGTGCTGTTCGGCTCGCTGCTCGAGAAGGCGGGTGCGGGCAACTACTTCATCAAGGTGGCCTTCGCCCTGCTGGGCCATCTCCGCGGCGGGCCCGCCAAGGCGGCCGTGGTGAGCTCGGGGATGACGGGACTGATCTCCGGCTCCTCCATCGCCAACGTGGTGACCACCGGCACCTTCACCATCCCGCTGATGAAGCGGGTGGGCTTCTCCGCCGAGAAGGCGGGGGCGGTGGAAGTGGCCTCCTCCGTCAACGGCCAGATCATGCCGCCGGTGATGGGGGCCGCCGCCTTCCTCATGACCGAGTTCGTCGGCATCCCCTATTTCGAGGTGGTCAAGCACGCCTTCGTGCCGGCCGTCATCTCCTACATCGCCCTCTTCTACATCGTCCATCTCGAGGCGGTGAAGCTGGGCATGGAGGGGCTGCCGCGGCGGACGGCGCCGAAGCCCTGGCTCGTCCGGCTCATGAACTTCGCCCTGGGCGTGGCGGTGCTCTCCGGCCTGTCGCTGGCCGTTTACTACGGCATCGGTTGGATCCGCACCGTCTTCCCGGAGACCTCCACCGTCTGGCTGCTGCTGGGCGTCGCCGCCGCCTACGTGGCGCTGGTGGCCTACAGCGCCCGCTATCCGGATCTGGAGCTGGACACCGGCACGGGGCGCATCACCGAGCTGCCGGAGCCCGGTCCCACCATCCGCGCCGGTCTCCACTATCTGGTGCCGGTGGTGGTGCTGGTGTGGGCGCTGATGGTGGACCATCTCTCGCCGGGCCTCTCGGCCTTCTACGGCGCCGCCACCCTCATCGTGCTGCTGCTGACCCAGCGGCCCCTCAAGCTCTTCTTCCGCGGCGGCGGCGACTACGGGGCCGAGTTCCGGCGCGGGGTGGCGGAACTGCTGGAGGGGCTGGTGGCGGGCGCCCGCAACATGATCGGCATCGCCGTCGCCACCGCCACCGCCGGCATCATCGTCGGCGCCGTCACCCAGACCGGCGTCGGCTCCATGCTGGCGGAGGTGGTGGAGGCGGTCTCCGGCGGCCACATGCTGGTGATCCTGCTGCTCACCGCCTTCCTGTCGCTGGTGCTGGGCATGGGCCTGCCCACCACCGCCAACTACATCGTCGTCTCCGCCCTGCTGGCGCCGGTGATCGTCCAGCTCGGCCAGCAGACCGGGCTGATCGTGCCGCTGATCGCGGTCCACCTGTTCGTCTTCTACTTCGGCATCATGGCCGACGTGACGCCGCCGGTGGGGCTCGCCGCCTTCGCCGCCGCCGCGGTCTCGGGGGGCGATCCCATCCGCACCGGCTTCGTGGCGTTCTTCTACAGTCTCCGCACGGCTCTGCTGCCGTTCCTGTTCATCTACAACACCGACCTGCTGCTCATCGACGTGGGCTGGCTGCAGGGGATCTTCATCTTCCTGGTGGCGACGGTGGCCATGCTGCTGTTCGCCGCCGCCACCCAGGGCTGGTTCCTCACCCGCTGCAATCCGGTGGAGATCGTGGCGCTGCTGCTGGTGGCCTTCACCCTGTTCCGGCCGGGCTTCTGGATGGACATGCTCTATCCGCCCTATCGGGAGCTGGCGCCCGCCGCCATCGTCGAGGCGGCGGAACGGGTGCCGCCCGGCGGCGAACTGCGCCTCAGGGTGTTGGGCACCGACGAGGTGGGCGATCCCCGGGAGTTCGTGGCCGTGCTGACCCTGCCCGCGGGCGAGAACGGCGCGGCACGGCTGGAGGCGGCGGGATTGTTCCTGAAGGTGGACGGCGAGACGGTGACGGTGGACGACGTGGGCTACGACAGTGTCGCCAAGAAGGCCGGGCTCGACTGGGATCAGCGCATCCTGACGGTCTACGAGCCGCAGCCGCAGCCGTCCAAGTACTGGATGTACCTGCCCGCCTTCCTGGTGCTGGCGCTGGTGGTCTGGTGGCAGCGGCGCAAGGTGGGCGTCGCCACCGGACGCGCACCGGCGGCCGCCTGACGGGGAGCCCGAGTCATGTTCCACGACATCCTGGTCCCCATCGATCTCGAGGATCCCGCCATCTGGCAACGGGCGCTGGAGGTGGCCGTCCGCCTCGCCCGCGACTGGGACGCCAAGCTGCATCTGCTGACGGTGCTGCCGGAATTCGGCCTGCCGTCGGTGGCGCAGTACTTTCCGCCGGACTACGAGGACAAGCGCAAGCGCGAGGCGCTGCTGGGTCTGGAGGCGGTGGCGAAGCGGCATCTGCCGACGGAGGTGCGCTTCGATCTGGTGGTGGGCGAGGGGACGGTGTGGCGGGAGATCCTGCGGGTGGCGGAGGAACGCTGCTGCGATCTCGTGGTCATGGGCAGCCACGTGCCCGGCCTCGCCGACTATGTGCTGGGTGCCAACGCCACCCGGGTGGCGCAGCGGGCCCGGAGTTCGGTGATGATCGTGCGCAGCCGCGCGCCCTGAAGGGCGCGGGCCGGAAGCGGAAGGGGCCGCCCGCGGGCGGCCCCTTTCCTCGGGTTCCGTGGGACGGTCTCAGAAGCGCCCGCCACCCGGGAAGCGGCGGCCACCGCCCCGCGGACCACCCCCGCGACGCGGGCGCTCCTCGGCCTCGCGGACGGCCAGCGGACGGCCGCCGAAGTCCTGGCCGTTGAGGGCCCGGATGGCGGCCTGGGCCTGCTCCTCGCTGCCCATCTCGACGAAACCGAACCCGCGCGAGCGACCGGTCTCGCGGTCGGTGGCGATCTTGGCCGAGACCACCTCGCCGTGCTGTTCGAACAGCACCTCGAGCTCCTCGACGGTGGTCCGGTAGGGGAAGTTGGCGACGAAGATCTTCCGCGTCATCTCGATACTCCAGGGTCGAAAGCGGTTCCAGACAGGTCGTCGGTCCGGAGATCGACCCGGCAGCCCGCCTTCACCCTGGCTCTCGGAACGACACGGCGCAAACGACACGGAGATCGACGCCGGGCGTGTGGACCTGGGAACGACGGCCGCCTCGGCCGCACCTTGTTCGAACGGGTTTACCGGACGCCGAACTCCGCGCAACGCAACGACCGGTCCCCATATAGCACGCGACGACGGCCGCGGCGAGTCGGAATGTCGGACACGGGAGGGCGCGCCTATCCCCGCTCCTCGCCGCGGGTTCCGCGCGGGGTCCGGCGTCCAGCCCGCTTCGTGCGCGGCTCGGCGCCGAGTTCGGCGAGGCGGCGCTGCAGCGCCTCCACCTGCTCGCGCAGGGCCCGCACCTCCTCGGCGAGGCGGCCCGTCTCCGCCTCCCCCTCGCCGGCCCGTTCCTCGCGTGCGGCGGACTCCTCCCGGGCGGGTGGGCCGAACGGCGTGAACATGGAGGCGGCCCGCTGGAAGACGGCGAGGTTCTGGCGGGCCAGCTCCTCGAAGGAGCGGGCCGGGAACAGCGGCCCCAGGGTCCGCTCCATGTAGGCGCGGAGCTGTTCCTGGTGACGGGCGAAGTTCTCGAGGCTGAGTTCGAGATAGCGCGGCAGGATGGTGCGCAGGCTGTCGTCGTAGAGGGCGATGAGCTGGCGGAGGAAGCCGATGGGGAGCGGATTGCGGCCGCGGGCATCCTCCTCGAGAATGATCTGGGTCAGGACCGAGCGGGTGATGTCCTCGCCGGTGCGGGCGTCGTAGACCACGAACTCCTGCCCGGCCCGCACCATGCGGCCGAGGTCCTCGAGGGTGACGTAGCTGCTGGTGGCGGTGTTGTAGAGGCGGCGATTGGCATATTTCTTGATGACCGCCACCTCCGGCCCGCCGTCGTCGGGCTTCTGCGCGTCGCGGCTGCGCTCGGACATCCTCGGCACCCCCGGGAACGGCGAACGGGGCCCGGCCCGGCCCCGTCGCCTTCTTCGCACATGCGAAAGCGCGACTCAAGTCTCGCCGCCGCGCGCGCCCTCCTCCGAGACCGCCTCGCCGGCGGCCGCGGTCTCCTCGCCGGCCGCCGTCTCGGCCTCCTCCGGCTTCTCCAGCAGCCCGGCCGCGCTCGCCTGGACCTCCGCCTCCTCCTCGGAACGGGCCACGTTGACGGAGACCGACACCTCCACCTCGGGGTGGAGGACGATGGTCACCTCGTGCACGCCCAGGGTCTTGATGGTGCGCTCCAGGCGCACCTGCCGGCGGTCGAGGGTCACGCCCTCCTCGGCGAAGGCGGCGGCGATGTCGCGCGGCGTCACCGAGCCGTAGAGATGGCCGGTATCGCTGGCCTGGCGGATGACGGTGACGGAGCGACCGCGGAGACGTTCGGCCACCGCCTCCGCCTCCCGGCGCAGCTCGAGATTGCGCGCTTCCAGCTCCTTGCGGCGCTTCTCGAACTCGGCGATGGCCTCCTTGGTGGCGCGGACGGCCTTGCCCTGGGGGATCAGATAGTTGCGGGCATAGCCGGGGGCCACGTCGACGATGTCGCCCATCTGGCCGAGCTTGGGGATGCGTTCCAGCAGAATGACCTGCATGGTTCCTCACTCCGCGGGATGCCGCGCCCTCAGCGGTGGTCGCTGGTGAAGGGCAGCAGGGCGAGGATGCGGGCGCGCTTGATGGCCCGGGCCAGGGCCCGCTGCTCCTTGGCGGTGGTGGCGGTGATGCGCCGCGGGATGATCTTGCCCGTCTCGGAGACGAAGCGCTGGAGCAGGCGCACGTCCTTGTAGTCGATCCTGGGCGCCCCCTCGCCGGCGAAGGGGCTCGCCTTCTTGCGGCGGAAGAAGGGGCGGCGGATCACCACGGTGGGCGGTTCCACCGGACGCTGGGGCTCCTCGCTGCGGGCCTCGGTCCGCGGCTCCTCGTTGCGGCTGGTCTCGGCGGTCATGGCTCGACGTCTCCGTCAGCGGCGCCGGTCGTCGCGACCGGAGCGGCTCTGCAGGATGGGCGAGGGTTCCTCGCTGAGCTCGTCCACCTTGACGGTGAGGAAGCGCAGCACGTCGTCGTTGAAGCGCTCCCGCTCCTCGATCTCGCGCACCAGATGCTTGGGCGCCTCGAAGCGCAGGTGGAGATAGTGGCCCTTGCGATGCTTCTTGATGCGGTAGGCCAGATTGCGCAGCCCCCAGTACTCCGCCAGCACCACCCGGCCGCCGGCCTCCTGGACCAGCGCGCGGATCTCCTCGGCGATGTTCTGGGCCTGCTGCGGCGTCAGATCCGGCCGCGCGATGAAGGTGTGCTCGTAGTACGGCATCGCGCGCGTACGTCCCCTCTCGCTGATGGATCTCCGACACGAACGGGGAGCGTCGCCGGGCGACGCTCCGACCCCCTCGGGGTCATGGACCGATCGGCCGCCGGGCACGCCCGCGCCGATCCGGTGCCGGGCATATACGTGCCCGCGGGCGGACTGGCAAGGTGGATCAGGCGGGGGGCGCGGCCGTCGGCCGCTCGCGCAGGAAGGCGACCAGCCGGTCGGCGTCCATGGGGCGGGCGAGGAAGAAGCCCTGGACCTCGTCGCAGCCGTGGGCAGCCAGCACCCGGCACTGGCGTTCCGTCTCGACGCCCTCGGCGAGGATGCGCTTGCCGAAGACACGGCCCAGTTCGACGATGGCGTCCAGGATGGCCTCGTCCTCCGGCGTCTCGCCGAGCCCCTCGACGAAACAGCGGTCGATCTTGATGCGCCAAGCGGGCAGGCGCTTGAGGTAGGCGAGGGAGGAATAGCCGGTGCCGAAGTCGTCGAGGGCGAAGCGCACGCCCAGGGCCCGCAGCGCCTCCAGATTGCGGCGGATGGCGGTCTGGGCCGGGTCGACGAAGAGGCCCTCCGTGACCTCCAGTTCCAGGGCCTGCGGCGGCAGATCGTGCCGGGCGAGGGTGTGCCGCACCGTCTCGGCCATGTCGGGCTGGCGGAGCTGGGCCGGCGAGACGTTGACGGAGACGGGCACCGGGCTTCCGGCACGACGGATGCGCACCGCCGCCCGACAGGCCTCGTCGAACAGCCAGCGCCCCAGCGGGCCGATGAGGCCGGTGGCCTCGGCGATGGGCACGAATTCGCCGGGCGGTACCGGGTCCCCGTCCTTCCGCGGCCAGCGCAGCAGCGCCTCCACGCCCACCACCGCGCCGGTGCCGATCTCGAACTGGGGCTGGAAGTGGAGGGTGAAGCTGCGGGTCCGGATGGCGCGGCGCAGGGCACCCTCGATGCACTTCCGCCGGCGCAGCGCGGCCTCGAAACCCGGTTCGAACACCACCGCCCGCCGGCCGCCCCGGCCCTTGGCCTCGTCGAGGGCGAGTTCGGCCGCCCGCAGCAGGGCGTCGGGATCCGGGCCGTGGTCGGGGAAGAGGGCGATGCCGGCCGACAGGCCCACCTCCAGCGCCATCTCGCCCAGCCGCACGTCGTGGCCGAGGACGGTGGCGAGGCGGCGGCGCAGCGCGCCGGCGTCCACGCCTTCCACCGTCATGGCGAAACGGTCGCCGCTGGCGCGGAACAGGCGGTCGGCACCGAAGCGCCCGAGACGTTCCGCCACCGCCGCCAGCACCCGGTCCCCGGCCTCGTAGCCGAGCACGAGGTTGACCTCGCGCAGACGGTCCACGTCCAGCACCACGAGGGCGAAACGAGCGCCACCGCGCAGCGCGGCGGCGATGGCGCCGCGCAGGGCCGGCACCAGGGTCGCCTGACCCGGCAGGCCGGTCACCGGGTCCACCGGCAGCGGTTGCTCCTCCACCGTCCACAACCGTCCGAGGGCGCGGCGCAGGCGTCCGCCTCGGGTCCGCGGTGAGGCACGAGGGGGGCGACGTGTTCGGTCCATGTTCCCGTGAACGGAGGACGGCGGTACCCGGGGATGCGGACGCGTCCCCAAGGTGCCACGTCCGATGGCCACGGCAAGGGGCGGTCGGCGCACGCGTCCCTTGCGGCCGGCGGTGCGATGCGTCATCTGGGACGGGTCGAGGTCGTGCGGGATCGGATCTGCATGGACGCCACGGAGACGGACGCGACGCTCGCCGACGCGGTGGCGCGGCGGCGCACCTTCGCCATCATCTCCCATCCGGACGCCGGCAAGACCACCCTCACCGAGAAACTGCTGCTGGTGGCCGGGGCCATCCATCTCGCGGGCGAGGTGCGGGCGCGCGGCGAACGGCGACGGGCCCGCGCCGACTGGCTGGAGATCGAGCGCCGGCGCGGCATCTCGGTCACCACCTCGGTGATGACCTTCGCCTATCGGGACCGTGTCTTCAACCTGCTGGACACGCCGGGGCACGAGGATTTCTCGGAGGACACCTATCGCACCCTCACCGCCGTGGACAGTGCGGTGATGGTGATCGACGCCGCCAAGGGCATCGAGCCGCGCACCCTCGGGCTGTTCGAGGTGTGCCGTCTGCGCGACATCCCCATCACCACCTTCGTCAACAAGATCGATCGCGAGGGGCGCGATCCCCTGGCGCTGCTGGACGAGATCCAGGAACGGCTGGCCCTGGACACGGCCCCCGTCACCTGGCCTCTGGGCATGGGACGGGACTTCCGCGGGATCGTCGAGGTGGCGGACGGGCGGGTGGTGCCGGTGGATCCCGGGCGCGGCGGCGAGGGGGAGACGACGGACTTCGCTGCCCTCGCCGGGCGGGTGGAGCCGCGGGTGCGGGCGGCGGTGGCGGAGCAGCTCGAGCTGGTGCGGGCGGCGCTGCCGCCCTTCGATCCCGCCGCCTTCCGCGAGGGCCATCGGACGCCGGTGTTCTTCGGCAGTGCGCTGCGCACGGTGGGGGTGCGCCGGCTGCTGGAGCATCTCGCCGCCCACGCCCCGCCGCCGCGCCCGCAGCCGGCGGAGCCGGCACCGGTGGCCCCCACGTCCCCGCGGGTGAGCGGCTTCGTCTTCAAGGTGCAGGCCAACATGGATCCGCGCCACCGTGACCGGGTGGCCTTCGTGCGGATCGCCTCCGGCCGCTTCCGCCGCGGCGCCCGGCTGCGGCTGGCCCGTGACGGCCGCGTCATCACCGTGAGCAATCCCGTGTTCTTCTTCGCCCGCACCCGGGAGCTGGCGGAGGAAGCGGTGGCCGGTGACATCGTGGGCATTCCCAACCACGGCCAGTTGCGGGTGGGCGACAGCCTCGGCGAGGGCGAGACGGTCCACTTCACCGGCATGCCCGACTTCGCCCCCGAGATCCTGCGCCGGGTGCGGCTCCGCGATCCCATGCGCGCCAAGCATCTGGATCGCGCCCTCGCGGATCTGGCGGAGGAAGGGGTGAGCCGGGTGTTCCGGCCGCTGGTGGGTGGCGACCGGCTGGTGGGCGTGGTGGGGCCGCTGCAGCTGGACGTGCTGCACACCCGGCTCCTCGCCGAGTACGATCTGCCGGTGGACTTCGAGGAGGTGGGCTGGACGACGGCCCGCTGGTGTCGGGTGCCGGACCGGGAGACGGAGGAGGCGCTGCTGGCGACCCGCCGCGGTCAGCTCGCCCGCGACGGCGATGGGGCGCTCGTCTATCTCGTGCGCAACGCCTGGGATCTCGGGCGGGTGCAGGAGGACTTCCCGCGGATCCATTTCACCCGCACCCGTGAGCGCGGGCTGCGGCCGGCGACGACGGCGGGCCGGGGCGGGCCGTCAGACGGCCCCGGCCGCGAGCGGTAGCAGGTCCAGGGAGTCCAGATCCGATACCTCCCGGTCCACACCCTCGGGGCCGGTCTCGAGGTGGGCGTAGATCCCGTCGGGACGGCGCACCCGCACGCAGGCCATGCCGAGGCGACGGGGCGTGAGGAAGTCCTTCTTCGGGTTGTCGGCGATCCAGAGGGTCTCGTGCGGTTCCACGCCGAGGGCCTCGAGGGTGGCGAGGAAGGGCCGCGGATGGGGTTTCCAGAACGCGCGGCCGAGCTCGTCGGTGACGGTGATCACGTCGAACAGCGGGGCGATGCCGAGGGCGAGGAGCTTGCGCCGCTGCACCCGCGCCGTGCCGTCGGTCACGAGGGCGAGAGGCACCCGGCCGTGGAGCCGCCGGAGCAGGCGTTCGGCGTCCGGGAGCAGACGGATGTCGGGGTGGTGTTCGCGGTAGACCCGGATCAGTTCCACCACCGGCACGCGCTCGGCGAGGTCCAGGGCGGCGAGGGCGGCGTCGAACACGTCACCCCGTCGTCCCGCTGCGAACAGTTCCTGGCAGACCCGGGCGAAGGCCGTCACTCCGTAGCGTTCCGCCATCCAGCGGCCGACCGCCCGGAAGCCGCTCGCCACATAGTCGCGTTCCAGATAGAGGGTGTCGTCGAGATCGAAGAGGACGGCGCGGGGCAGGGGAAGGGTCATGACGGTTTCGCCTCGGGCTCGGGATAGATGGCGCAGTCGTAGCGGATGACGCGCAGGCCTCGCCGGACCGTGAAGGCGAGGGGATCGAGGGGCCGGTCCAGGGCCTCCTGGACGAGCCAGCGGGCGAAGGGGGCGCCGGCCCGATCCGCCAGCGGGAAACCGCCGCCGAAGCGGGCGTTGATCTCGAAGACGCGCGGGCCGTCCTCGCCGACGATGGTCTGGAAGCACAGGACGCCGTACGGATCCGGCAGGGCCGCCGCGACCCGCTCGGCGAGGCGGACGAAGAGGGGATCGTCCACCACCTCGCCCTTCTCCACCTCGCCCCCACGCACCCGCACCCGCCGGTGGGTGACGGCGCCGCGGAGGCGGCCGGTGCGGTCCACGTAGAGGGTCGTGGTGTATTCCGGACCCCTCAGCTGGCGCTGGGCCACGTAGCGCGTGGGGTCCAGATCCGGGGGGATGTCCTCCGGTCCGTGGACGCGGCGGATGCCCCGCCCGGCACTGCCGTCGCGGGGCTTGAGAATCCATGGCCGGGGCAGGTCGACCGCGGCGGCCTCCACGAGGAGGACCATCTCCGGCACCGGCACGCCGGCCGCGGCGAGGGCGCGGGCGGTGGCGAGCTTGTCGCGGCAGATGGCGACGGTGGCCGCACCGGACAGATTGGGCCAGGTGCCGAGGGCGCGGAGGTGGTCGCGGACTTCGGCGAGGGGGCGGAGTTCCGGATCGATGGTGGGAACCAGCAGCCGCACCCGCTCGCGGGCACAGAGGTCCAGGAGGAAGGCGGGATAGGCGGGATCCCCGCAGGGCGGTGCCGCGAAGGCGGCATCGGCGAGATGGCAGGCCGCGCTCCAGCCCGGGTCCAGATCGCAGGCGAGGATGCGGGGGGTCGGCCCCAGACCCGCGACGGCCCGGCGCAGACACGCCAGCAGTTCCACCCGCCGGCCGGCCGAGGTGACGAGGACGGTGAAGGCACGCCCCATGGGCTCGTCCGCCTTTCCCCGGACGGCTTAGGACAGGGGCGACGGACTTGCCAACCGCGCGAACGGTACGGGAATGCATGCCGTGGCCGAAAAGTCACGGCGCGTGTCCGGGAGGACGCGCCGGCTCAGGTGCCGGCGTCCGGCTCCCGCGCGCCGCCCGGGCCGTAGTGGCGGAAGCGTTCGGCGACGCGGGCGATCTCGGCCTCGGGGAGGAGGACGGGGCCGCCGATCTGGAGGCTGGCCCAGTAGAGCCGCGCCAGTTCCTCCACCTCCTCGGCGAGCCACAGCGCCCGCGCCAGGTCGGGGCCGGCGGCGAGGGCGCCGTGGTTGGCGAGGAGGCAGGCGAGGCCGTGGCGGCCCAGGGTCCGCACCACGGCCTCGGAAAGTTCGGCGGTGCCGAAGGTGGCGTAGGGGACGAGGGGCACGATGGGGCCGCCGGTGGCGGCGATCATGTAGTGGAGGGCGGGGATCGGCCGGTGGCAGCAGGCCAGCACCGTGCACCAGGGGGCATGGGTGTGGACCACCGCGCCGATGTCCGAGCGGGCGCGCAGGAGGTCGCGATGGAGACGCCATTCGCTAGAAGGGCGCGGCGGGCCTTCGGGGGGCGCGTCGGCGGCCAGGTCCATGGCCACCACCAGTTCGGGCCGGAGGCGGTCGGGCGGCAGGCCGGTGGGCGTGATCAGCATCCGTTCGCCGCAGCGCACCGAGACATTGCCGGCGGTGCCACGATTGAGCCCGCGCGCCTCCAGCCGCCGCATGGCGGCGACGACGGCCCGCCGCGACCTCGCCTCGTCGGCGCTCACGCCCCCTCCGCCGGCGCCGGGGTCCCGGAGAGTTTGGCGACGCGTCGGGCGTGGCGGCCGCCCTCGAAGGGCGTGTCGAGGAAGGTGAGGAGGCAGTCCCGCGCCACTTCGGGACCGGTGGTCCGCGCCCCCAGCGCCAGGACGTTGGCGTCGTTGTGGAGGCGCGCGTAGCGGGCGGTGGTGACGTCGTGGCACAGGGCGGCGCGGACGTGACGGTGGCGGTTGGCGGCGATGGAGATGCCGATGCCGGTGCCGCAGATGAGCACGCCCATCTGTGCCCGTCCCTCGGCCAGGGCCCGGGCGAGGGCCTCGGCCATGTCGGGATAGTCGACGGAGTCGTCGGAATTGACGCCGAGATCCACCACCTCGTGGCCACGGGCGCGGGCGGTGGCCATGAGCTCGGCCTTGAGCCGCCAGCCGGCGTGGTCGGAGGAAAAGGCGATCACCATGACGGGCGCACTCCTCGCACTTGCGTCCGCTCCGGCAGCGTCATAGCACGATCACCCGGGCGGGTCCCCGCCCGAGGGTATGGGTTCGCGGTGACGGACGGCATGGATCGAGAGGAATTCCTCGCGACTCTCGAGGGGCGCACGCCCCCGCCGGGGCTGCGGCCGGAGCTGGAAGCGCTGTGGTGGCTGATGCGGGGCGACTGGGATCGGGCCCATCGCATCGTCCAGAGGCTCGCCACCGTGGAGGCGGCCCGGGTCCACGCCCATCTCCACCGGGTGGAGGGGGATCTCGTGAACGCCGACTGGTGGTATCGCCGGGCCGGGATCCCGCCCATGCGCGAGCCGCTGGAGCGCGAGCGCGAGAGGCTGCTGGCGCTGCTGTTGGACGCTCACGGCTGAGCGGCGGTCGGGGCTTCGCCCTCGTCCGTACCGGGGGCCGTCGTCTCCTCCGCCACGGCGATGTCGAAGGCGGCGCGGACGAGGGCGCGGGTGTAGGGATGGCGCGGCGTCTCCAGGATGCGGCGGGCGGGGCCGGCCTCCACCACCCGTCCCGCCCGCATCACCAGGATCTCGTGGGCGAGGGCCCGGACCACGCGCAGGTCGTGGCTGATGAAGAGATAGGCCACCCCGTGCCGGCGCTGGAGTTCCCGCAGCAGTGCGACGATCTGGGCCTGGACCGAGACGTCGAGGGCGGAGGTGGGCTCGTCCAGCACCACGAAGCGGGGTTCCAGGACCATGGCGCGGGCGATGGCGATGCGCTGGCGCTGGCCGCCCGAGAATTCGTGCGGATAGCGGTCCATGACGGCGGGATCGAGTCCCACCTCCTCGAGGATGCGGGCGACCCGTTCGCGCCTTTCGGCGCGGTCGCGGCCGATGCCGTGGACCTGGAGGCCCTCGGCGATGATCTCGCCCACCGACATGCGCGGGCTGAGGCTGCCGTAGGGGTCCTGGAAGACGATCTGCATCTCCCGGCGCAGGGGGCGCATCTGTTTCCAGGACCAGCCCTGGATGTCGCGGCCGTCGAAGACGATGCGCCCCTCGCTCGTGATCAGGCGCAGGAGGGCGAGGCCGAGGGTCGTCTTGCCGGAGCCGGACTCCCCCACCACGCCCAGCGTCTGTCCCCGGCGCACCACCAGGTCCACTCCGTCCACCGCCTTCACCCAGCCCACGGTGCGCCTGAGCAGCCCTTTCTGGATGGGATAGTGGACCCGGAGATCGCGGGCCTCCAGCAGCACCGGCGCCGCCGGATCCGGCTCCCGCGGCGGACCCTTGGGTTCGGCGGCGAGGAGTTCGCGGGTGTAGGGATGACGGGGACGCTGCAGCACGCGGGCGGTGGGGCCCTGTTCGACGATGCGCCCCTCCCGCATCACCGCCACCCGGTCGGCGATGCGGCGGACGATGGCGAGATCGTGGGTGATGAGCAGCAGCGCCATGCCGAGACGACGCTGCAGGTCCTGGAGCAGGGCGAGGATCTGGGCCTGGATGGTGACGTCGAGGGCGGTGGTGGGTTCGTCGGCGATCAGCAGGTCCGGCTCGTTGGCGATGGCCATGGCGATCATCACCCGCTGGCGCTGACCGCCGGAGAGCTGGTGGGGATAGGCGGAGAGACGGCGCTCGGGATCGTCGATGCCCACCAGCTCCAGGAGCTCCAGGACCCGCCGGCGGGCCTGCGCGCGGTCCATGCGCCGGTGCAGGAGCAGCACCTCGGCGATCTGTTTCTCCACCGTGTGGAGCGGGTTGAGGGAGGTCATGGGCTCCTGGAAGACCATGCCCACCCGGTTGCCGCGGATGGCGCGCAACGTCGCCTCGTCGGCGCCGATCATCTCGCGCCCCAGCAGGCGGATGGAGCCCCCGGGGTGGAAGGCGCGGGGATAGGGGAGGAGCTGGGGGATGGAGAGGGCGGTGACGGTCTTGCCCGAGCCGGACTCGCCCACGAGCGCCAGCGTCTCGCCCTTCTCCAGGGTGAAGGAGACGCCGCGCACCGCCTCCAGGATGCCGCCCTCGAGGCGGAAGTGGACGGCGAGATCCTCGACTTCGAGCAGCATCGGTCCTCTCAGCGGAAGGTCTTGCGGGGATCGAAGGCGTCGCGCACGCCCTCGCCGATGAACACCAGCAGCGACAGCATGGTGGCCACCACCAGGAAGCCGGTGATGCCGAGCCACGGCGCCTGGAGGTTGTTCTTGCCCTGGGCGAGCAGTTCGCCGAGGGAGGGCCAGTCCGGCGGCAGACCGAAGCCCAGGAAGTCGAGGGAGGTGAGGGTGGTGATGGAGCCGTTGAGGAGGAAGGGCAGGAAGGTGAGGGCCGAGACCATGGCGTTGGGCAGGATGTGACGGAACATGATCACCGTGTTGGACACCCCCAGCGCCTGGGCGGCGCGCACGAACTCGAAGTTGCGGACCTTGAGGAACTCCGCCCGCACCACCCCCACCAGCGACATCCAGGAAAACAGCAGCATGATGCCGAGCAGAAGCCAGAAGTTGGGCACGAAGATGCTGCTGAGAATGATGAGAAGATAGAGGACCGGAAGGCCCGACCAGATCTCGATGAAGCGCTGGAACAGCAGGTCCAGCCAGCCACCGAAATAGCCCTGCACGGCGCCGGCGGCGATGCCGATGATCGAGCTGGCCAGGGTCAGGGCGAGGCCGAACAGCACCGAGATGCGGAAGCCGTAGATCACCCGCGCCAGCACGTCGCGCGCCTGGTCGTCGGTGCCGAGCCAGTGTTCGGCGTCGGGCGGCGAGGGGGCCGGCACCGTGAGATCGTAGTCGATGGTGTCGTAGCGGAAGGGGATGGGCGGCCACAGCATCCAGCCGCCCTTGGCGGCGACGAGTTCCTGCAGATAGGGGTCGCGATAGTCGGCCTCGGTGGGGAAGTCGCCGCCGAATACGGTCTCGGGATAGGTGACGAAGACGGGGAAGTACCAGGCGCCGTCGTAGCGGACGAGCAGCGGGCGGTCGTTGGCGATCAGCTCCGCCGCGAGCGAGACGGCGAACAGCCACAGGAAGACCACCAGCGACCCATAGGCCCGCCGGTTGGCACGGAAATTCTCCAACCGGCGGATGCCGAGGGGCGTCAGCCGCAGCGGGATGCCGAGGAAGCGGTAGGGCCGCCGCAGCGTCATGGCCGCTCACACCTCTCGCGACTCGAAGTCGATGCGCGGATCCACCAGCACGTAGGTGAGATCCGACAGCAGGTTGATCACCAGGCCCAGCAGGGTGAAGATGTAGAGGGTCGCGAACATGACCGGATAGTCGCGGTTGATGGCCGACTCGAAGCCCAGCAATCCCAGGCCGTCCAGGGAGAAGATCACCTCGATCAGCACCGAGCCGGTGAAGAAGGCTCCGATGAAGGCGCCGGGAAAGCCGGCGATGACGATGAGCATGGCGTTGCGGAACACGTGGCCGTAGAGCACCCGCCGTTCGCCGAGGCCCTTGGCCCGGGCGGTCATCACGTACTGCTTGTTGATCTCCTCGATGAAGCTGTTCTTGGTCAGGAGGGTGAGACCGGCGAAGCTGCCGATGGACATGGAGACCACCGGCAGGGTGATGTGCCAGAGATAGTCGAGGATCTTGCCGTACCAGGGCAGTTCCGCCCAGTCGTCGGAGACGAGGCCCCGCAGGGGGAAGATCTGGAGGTAGCTGCCGCCGGCGAACAGCACGATGAGCAGGATGGCGAAGAGGAAGCCGGGCACCGCGTTGCCGACGATCACCACGGTGCTGGTCCACACGTCGAAACGGCTGCCGTCGCGCACCGCCTTGCGGATGCCGAGGGGAATGGAGACGAGGTAGGTGAGGAGGGTGGTCCAGAGTCCGAGGGAGACGGAGACGGGGAGCCGCTCGACGACGAGTTCGATCACCGGTCGATCACGGAAGAAGCTGTTCCCGAAGTCGAAGGTGAGATAGCGCCACATCATCTCGCCGAAGCGCACGTACCACGGCTTGTCGAAGCCGAATTCCCGCCGCAGCTCCTCGAGGAACTCCGGGTCGAGCCCCCGGGCACCGCGGTAGACGCTCTCCTCTCCGGCGGCGCGGGCGGTGCCGGCCATCTCGCTCTGGGCGGTGCCGGCGATGCGGGCGACGGCCTCGACGCCGCGGCCCTCGAGTTCGGCGACGATGCGCTCGATGGGCCCGCCGGGCGCGGCCTGGATCACCACGAAATTGACCAGCATGATGCCGAAGAGGGTCGGCACCATCAGGAGCAGGCGCTTGAGAATGTAGGCGCCCACCGTCCGCCCCGCTCAACGGGTCCGCCCGCGCGCCGCCTCGAGGGCGGCGAGGCGGGTGGGATCCACCCACCAGGCGAAGAGGTCGAGACCGTGCTTCGGCAGCACCGTCGGCCGGCCGAACTTGTTCCAGTAGGCCACCCGCTCGTAGGGAATGTACCAGTGGGGGATCACGTAGTGGCCCCACAGCAGCACGCGGTCGAGGGCGCGGGCGGCGGTGACCAGATCCTCGCGGGTCTCGGCGGCGATGAGCTTCTCCACGAGATCGTCCACCGCCGGATCGCAGATGCCGGCGTAGTTGCGGCTCCCCCGCGTCTTCGCCGCCTCGCAGGTCCAGAAGTTGCGCTGTTCGTTGCCCGGCGAGAGGCTCTGGCCCCAGACGGTGACGATCATGTCGAAGTCGAAATCGTCGAGCCGGTTCTGGTACTGGGCCGGGTCGATGGTGCGGTAGGTGGCCTCGATGCCGAGACGGCGCAGGTTCTTGACGAAGGGGCCCACCACCCGCTCGAAGCTGGGGGAGACCAGCAGGATCTCGAACGCCATCACCTCGCCGGTCTCGCGGTGGGTGAGGCGGCCGTCGCGGATCTCCCAGCCGGCCTCCCGCAGGAGGCGGAGCGCCTCGCGGAGATTGCGGCGGATGTTGCCGGATCCGTCCGTCTTCGGCGGCTCGTAGTCCTTCGTGAACACCTCCGGCGGCAGCCGGTCGCGCCAGGGCTCCAGCAGCGCGAGCTCGGCCTTGGAGGGCAGTCCCCTGGCCTCCAGCTCGCTGTTCTCGAAATAGCTGTCGGTGCGGGTGTAGGCACCGTAGAAGAGGACCCTGTTGGTCCACTCGAAATCGAAGGCGTGGGCCAGCGCCCAGCGCACCCGCCGGTCGCGGAAGATGCTCTTGCGGGTGTTGAAGACGAAGCCCTGCATGCCGGCCGGCCGTTCCACCGGGATCTCCTCCTTGACGATCCAGCCGGCGCGCAGGGCCGGACCGTCGTAGCCGGTGGCCCAGAGCTTGGAGACGTTCTCGAGGCGGATGTCGTACTGGCCGGCCTTGAAGGCCTCCAGCGCCACATTGGCGTCGCGGTAGTAGTCGTAGCGCACGCGGTCGAAGTTGTAGCGCCCGCGGTTGACGGGGAGATCGCGCGCCCACCAGTCGCGCACCCGCTCGTAGACGATGGTGCGACCCGGATCCACCTCCACCACCCGGTAGGGGCCGCTGCCCAGCGGCGGCTCCAGCGTCACCGACTCGAAATTCCGCCCCTGCCACCAGTGTTTCGGCAGCACGGGGAGCTGGCCGACGATGAGGGGGAGTTCGCGATTGACGCCCTTGGCGAAGACGAACTTCACCCGCCGCTCGCCCAGCACCTCCACACGCTCGACGCTCTTGTAGTAGGCCCGGTAGAAGGGATGTCCCCGCGTCTTGAGGGTCTCGAGGGTGAAGGCCACGTCCTCGGCGGTGATGGGGGTGCCGTCGTGGAAGCGTGCCTGCGGCCTGAGGTCGAAGATCACCCAGGAGCGGTCGGCGGGGGTGGTGATGGTCGCGGCCACCTCGCCGTATTCGGTGAAGGGCTCGTCCAGGGAATTGACGGTGAGGGTCTGGTGGACCAGACCCAGCCCCGCCGCCGGGACACCCTTGAGGATGTAGGGGTTGAGGCTGTCGAAGGTGCCGATGGCGGCGAAGGTCACGGAACCCCCCTTCGGCGCCTCGGGATCGGCATAGTCGAAATGGCGGAAGTCGGGCCCGTACCTGGGCTCGCCGTGCATGGCGAGGGCGTGGCGCGGGCGCGGATCCTCCCCGGCGAGGGCGGCGCCCGCCGCCAGCAGTGCGGCGAGTGCGATGGCGAGTGCGCGCATGCCCCGTCTCCCCGGTCCGCCGGCAAAGATGGCGCGCCGTACGGGCGGCGCAACGGGGCGGCGGTCAGCGCGGGTGCATTCCGGCAGCGCCCAAAAGGTCGAGGACGGCCAGCAGCAGGACCGCCGCCGCCTGCACCATTTCCTCCACCACCACGGACTCGTCGGGTCGGTGGGCCTGGGCGAGGCGGCCGGGGCCGTACGCGATGCAGTCGCGGAGACCGGCGATGCGGACGATGTGCTTCTGGTCGAAGGTGCCGGGCGAGCAGACGAGGCGCGCCTCCCGCCCCAGCACCCGCCGCACCGCCCGCGCCACCGCCCGCGGCGTGGGGAGATCCGCGTCCACCATCACCGGGTCCACCCGCATCAGCTCCCGCAGCCGGTAGCGGAAGCCGGGGCGGGTACGGGCGAGATCGTCGAGCAGCGCGCGGATCTCGCCGGCCACGCCCTGACAGTCCTCCTCCACGGGAAAGCGGCGGTCGAGGACGAGACGGCAGCGGTCGGCGACACAGGGGCTGGGCAGGCCGTCGCCCTCCGTCTCCGGCTGACCGCCGTGGATGGCGTTGAGGTTGAGGGTGGAGCGACGGGCCGCTTCGGGCACCACCGGCATGCGGGTGCCGCGCCGGTCGAGGGCGGGGAGCAGATCCCGGGCCAGCCGGTCGAGGAAGGCGGCCATGTGGAGGATGGCGGAGTCGCCGAGGAACGGCATGGAGCCGTGGGCGGTGCGCCCCAGCGTCTCCACCTCGGCCCACCAGACGCCGCGATGGCCGATGCAGACGCCGTCCACGTCCAGCGGCTCGGGGATGATCACGTGATCGACCCGGCCCGGCGCGAAGACCCCCTCCCGGCACAGCCACGCCACCCCCGCGAAACCGCCGGATTCCTCGTCCACCGTGGCGGAGAGCTCGACGGCGCCGGGGAAGTCGGGGCGGTGGTCCACCAGCGTCTCCAGGGCCACCACCGCGGCCGCCAGCCCGCCCTTCATGTCGGCGGCGCCACGCCCGTAGAGACGGCCGTCGCGCACCGTACCGGCGAAGGGATCGACGATCCAGCCCTCGCCCGCCGGCACCACGTCGATGTGACCGTTGAGGTGGACGGTGGGGCCCGCGCGCGTGCCCTCGCGGCGGGCGAGGAGATTGACCCGGGGATGGCGGTCGCTGTCACCCGGCGCCCCCCGCGCCCGCCGGATCTCCACCGCGAAGCCGCGCCGGCGCAGGCGTTCCGCCAGCAGCTCCACGCAGTCGGCATAGTGGGCGCCGGGCGGATTGACGGTGGGGATGCGCACGAGCTCGGCGGCGAGTCCCACCATCTCCTCCCGCCGCGCCGCGATGCGGGTGAGCCAGGCGTCCACGGCATCCCTCCCCGGTCCGTATTCCCGCTAGCCCGGCGCGCCGGCGCTGTCGAGGATCGCGTCGCGGTTGACCCGAAGCGCCGCCTCGCCGAGAAGGAGGGGGGCACGACGTGGGACGGGAGAGCGGCGGTGGCGGCGAGGCGGGGAATGCGGGCGACGCTGGTGGCGGGGCTGGTGATGCTGGCGGCGGGATCGTCGCGCGCGGCCGCGCCCGACGGCTCCTTCGCCATCCGCGGCATCGGCAGCGGGACCTGCGGCGAACTGGTGAAGGCGGTGGACGCCCGCTCGCCGGAGGTGGCCTGGTTCGCCCACTGGCTCGACGGCTACGTCACCGCCGTCAACCGCTATCGCGCCGACACCTTCGACGTGGCCCCCTGGCCGGGTACCCGTCTGCTGCTGATGCTCGTCGATGCCCACTGCCGCGGCAACCGGGATCAGCCCCTCTACGAGGTGGTCCACCAGCTGGTGGTGCTGCTGGGCACGCAGCGGCTGGTGGACCGGTCGGAGCCGGTGGAGATCCGGGTGGGCGAGCGCCGGCGGATGCTCTATCGGGCGGTGGTGCGACGTCTGCAGCGGGCGCTGATCGAACGGAAGCTGCTCGCCGACCGCGCCGACGGCATCTTCGGCCCCAGGACCCGGAAGGCCGTCGCCGCCTTCCAGAGGAAGGCGGGGCTCGAGGCCACCGGCTTTCCCGACGACGAGACCCTCTACAAGCTGCTGCTGGAGCCGCTGGTGGCCGGGCCCGCGCCGGCCCCGGGCGGGGACGGCGGCCCGGCGGGGGACGGGAAGGGCGGAGCGCCGGCGGCGGGAAATCCGGATGCGGGCGGCTGAGCCGGCGGTGGTGCCGTCGATCCTCCCGTGAATCCGGACACCGCCCACGGCCGACCGGGTTCCCGGATGGCGCGTGACGGACGGGCCCGCGGGGACCACGGCGGTCGCGCGCCGGGGCGACGGTCGTCCCCGGGAACGGCGTCCGTGCCGTCTCTCGGCGGGCGGCACGGATCACCGTCCCGGCCGGCTCCGCACTCGGATGTGCCGCCGACCGGCGCGTCGCCCGGCTGCTCCGTCGTCGTCGGGATGTCGCCGTCCGCAGCCGCTGGCCGGGACCTCCGTCCCGTCGTCGCACCATGGCGACGGCGGCATCCCTCCCCGGTTCCGAGCACTGGGGAGCGACGATCAGCCGGCGACGGCGGCGAGGAAGAAGGTGAGCGCCTCCTCCGCCCTCTCGTCCAGCTCGAAGGCGAGGTGGAGGGTGGCCTCGCTGGCCTGCACCACCCGGGCCGGCAGCCCCGGCGGATACCAGAGCTCGTCGAAACGGAGCCGTCCCCTCGCGCCGGCGAGCCCGGGGTGTCCCGGGACCAGCCGCGCCCCGCCCAGGGAGAGATCGCGCACCACGCACGCGTGGTGTGTTCCGTCCACCACGAAGTCGGCGGGGATCGCCGTCTCGTAGCGTCGGAAGAGGCGCCGTTCCGCCGCCGGGGTCGTGGGCTCGCCGCGCCGCATCACCATGCCGGTCCCTGCCGCGTCCGCACGCGCCCATCCTGCCCGGTGGAAGTTGCGGAAACGTTAAGAGCGGGCACACTTGTCCCTGCTCGCGGCCCGTTCCAATTCAGCCGGGCGAAGCGGGAACACGGGGAGCCATGGCCGGACATTCCCAGTGGAAGAACATCATGTACCGCAAGAGCCGGCAGGACGCGCTGCGGGCGCGGCGCTTCACCCGGCTCCTGCGGGAGATCCAGGTCGCCTCGCGCATGGGACTGCCGGATCCGGAGCACAATCCGCGGCTGCGCGCCGCCATCCAGGCGGCCAAGGCGGCGAACGTCCCCAAGGAGAACATCGAGCGCGCCATCCGCAAGGGTCAGGGCGCCGACGGGGAATCCTACGAGGAGGTGCGCTACGAGGGCTACGGTCCGGGCGGCGTCGCCGTCATCGTCGAGGCCCTCACCGACAACCGCAACCGCACCGCCGCCGAGGTGCGCGCCGCCTTCTCCAAGCACGGCGGCAGTCTCGGCGAGAGCGGCAGCGTCGCCTTCCAGTTCGCGCGCATCGGCATCGTCCGCTATCCGGCGGAGACGGCGAGCGAGGAGGAGATGCTGGAGGCGGCCGTCGAGGCCGGGGCGGAGGACGTGGAGAGTTCCGAGGCCGGCCACGAGATCCGCTGCGCGCCGGAGGATCTGGCGGCGGTGCGGGAGGCGCTGGAGGCGCGTTTCGGTCCGCCGGTGGAGGCCGCCCTCGGCTGGAAGCCCACCGTCACCGTGCCGGTGGACGGGGAGACGGCGAAGGCGCTGTTCCGGCTGCTGGAGGCGCTGGACGAGAACGACGACGTCCAGCGGGTGATCGCCAATTTCGAGGTGTCCGAGGAGGTGCTGGCGCAGGCCGGATGACCAGGATCATCGGGCTCGATCCCGGTCTCGCGCGGACCGGCTGGGGGATCGTCGAGGCCGCGGGATCGGCCCTCGCCTTCGTCGCCGCCGGCGTGGTGGCGAGCGACGCCGGTGCGCCGCTGGCGATTCGGCTGGACACCCTCTATCGGGGACTCGCCGGGATCATCCGCCGCTTCCGACCGGCCGAGGCGGCGGTGGAGGAGACGGTGGTGAACCGCAATCCGGCCACCTCGCTGCGCCTGGGCCAGGCGCGGGGGGTGGTGCTGCTGGCCGCCGCCCATGCCGGGCTGCCCGTCGCCGAATACGCCGCCCGCCGCGTCAAGCGGGCGGTGACCGGCACCGGCGGCGCCGACAAGACCCAGGTCGCCACCATGGTGCGGGTGCTGCTGCCGGCGGCGGGCCCCGTGGAGGGCGATGCCGCGGACGCGCTGGCGGTGGCCATCTGCCACGCCCATCATCGCGCCACCCAGAGGCGCATCGCCGCGGCCCTCGGCCCATGATCGCCCTGCTGCGCGGCCGCATCGCTTGGCTCGAGAGCGACGCCTGCGTGGTGGAGGTGCAGGGCGTGGGCTACCGGGTCCACTGTCCGGCGCGGGTGCTGGCCCGGCTGGACGCGGGGACGGCGGTGGAGCTCCGCATCGACAGCGTCACCCGTGAGGACGGCACCTTCCTCTACGGTTTCCTCGATGCCGCCGAGCTGGCCTGGTTCCGGCGCCTGCGTCAGGTGCAGGGAGTGGGCGCGCGCCTCGCCCTCTCGCTGCTGTCGGTGCTGACGCCGGAGGCGCTGCACACGGCCGTCGCCGCCCGCGATGCCGCCGCGTTGACCCGCGCCCAGGGCGTGGGTCCCCGGCTCGCCCGCCGCATCGTCGCCGAGCTGGAGCCGCAGGTGGGAAGCCTGCCGGCGGGGCCGGCCGTGGCGCCGGCCGCGGCGACGTCGGCCCCCACCGGCGGGGTGGTGGAGGAGGCCGTCTCCGCCCTCGTCCATCTCGGCTACGGTCGCAGCGAGGCCTGGCGGGCGGTGGCGGAGGCGCGGCGGCGGGCCGGTGAGACGGAGCCGCCGCTGGAGGAGCTGATCCGCGCCGCACTCAGGGAGCTGGCGCCGTGAGCGACCGCATCGTCTCCGCCGAGTCCCGGGAGGAGGACGTCGATGTCGGGCTGCGTCCGCGCCGGCTCTCCGCTTTCATCGGTCAGAGCGCGCTCCGGGCCAATCTCGAGGTGTTCATCGAGGCCGCCCGCAGCCGCGGCGAGCCCCTCGACCACGTGCTCTTCGCCGGCCCGCCCGGGCTCGGCAAGACCACCCTCGCCCAGATCCTGGCGACGGAACTCGGCGTCGGCTTCCGCATGACGGCGGGCCCCATCATCGCCCGCGCCGGCGATCTCGCCGCCATCCTCACCAACCTCCAGCCCCGCGACGTGCTCTTCATCGACGAGATCCACCGCCTGCCGCCGGCGGTGGAGGAGGTCCTCTATCCGGCCATGGAGGACTTCAAACTGGATCTGGTGATCGGCGAGGGGCCGGCGGCGCGGTCGGTGCGCATCGACCTGCCGCCCTTCACCCTGGTGGGGGCCACCACCCGCACGGGCCTGCTCACCACGCCGCTGCGCGACCGCTTCGGCATCCTCGCGCGCCTCGAATTCTACCGGCCGGAGGAACTGGAGGCCATCGTGCGGCGCGGCGCCCGTCTGCTGGGGCTCACCCTCACCGACGCCGCCGCCCGCGAGATCGCCCGCCGCGCCCGCGGCACTCCCCGCATCGCCACCCGCCTGCTCCGGCGGGTCCGCGACTTCGCCACCGTCCGCGGCGACGCGCCGGTGGATGCCGATCTCGCCGACGAGGTGCTGCGCCGGCTGGAGATCGACCATCTCGGCCTCGATGCCCTCGACCGCCGCTATCTGCGCACCATCGCCGAGAAGTACGGCGGCGGGCCGGTGGGCATCGAGACCCTGGCCGCCGCCCTCTCCGAACAGCGCGACACGCTGGAGGAGACGGTGGAACCCTATCTGCTGCAGCAGGGTCTGATCCAGCGCACGCCGCGCGGCCGCACGCTCACCCGCCTCGCCTTCGACCATCTGGGCCTCACGCCGCCGCGGAACCTCGACCAGCCGGGCCTGTTCGATCCGGAGGTGCCCGGTGCCGAGTGAGACCGTCCACCGCCATCCGGTGCGCGTCTACTACGAGGACACGGACGCCGCCGGCATCGTCTACTACGCCAACTATCTGAAGTTCGTGGAGCGGGCCCGGACCGAATGGCTGCGCGACCTCGGCCTCGACCACCGCACGCTGGAGGCGCGCCACGGCGTCCGCTTCGCCGTCCGCCGCTGCGTGGTGGACTACCGCCGTCCGGCGCGGCTGGACGATCTGCTGACGGTGGAGACGCGGGTGACGGCGGCGCGCGGGGCGCGGCTGGTGCTGGAGCAGCGGGTGCTGCGCGACGGCGAACCGCTGGCGGTGGTGGAGGTGACGCTGGTGGCGCTGGACCGGGACCTGCGACCGGTGCGCATCGCCCGCGCCCTGCCGCCGGGCTTCCCGGGCGGTGAGGCGCACCGGCCCTTGTGCGGGAACGAGGGGACCGCCACAGAGGGGCCGTCCTCCTCGTGAGCGTCCGATGGAACCCGCCCTCTCGATCCGCACCACCGTCGTCGACGCCTACCGTTTCGTGCTGCACCACCAGGGCCGCCTCGCGCGGATGGCGCTGCCGTGGCTGCTGGCGGCCTTCGCCGTCGCCACCCTGCCCCCGCGCGCCGGTCTCGGTCCGGCGGAGGCGTGGACGGGTGCGGGCGGTCTCGTCGACCTCCTCGGCGTGAGCGCGGTGGCGGCGGCCTTCGTGCGGCGACTGCGGCGGGGCGATCCCTGGCCGCGCCTCGCGGCGCCACCCGACGGGGCCGCGCTGCGCTATCTCGCGGGCGGCCTGCTGGTGGGCGTGCTGGTGGGACTCGCCGCCGTCGCGCTCGGATCGGTCTTCACGGTGATCGCCGGCCTGCTGGGTACCCTCGCGCCGCCCGTCGCCGGCATCCTGCTGATCCCCGTCGTGCCGGTGCTGGTGGCCGCACTGCTCGGGGTCTACGGCCGACTGGCGCCGCTGCCGGTGGTGGCGGTCCTGGGCGGCGGCTTCTCGCCGGCCGCGGTCTGGCGCCGGACCCGCCGTCACGGTCTCCGCATCCTGCTGATCCAGCTCGGTGTGCTGGTGCCGCTGCTGGTGGCGGCGGTGGTGGCGGCGGCCCTGTTCGCCGGCCTCGCCGGCGGCGACGAGCCGGTGCTGCCCTCGGAGGGCGGTCCGCTCACGCCGGTGGGGATCCTGGCGGATCTGGCGCTGCGTTCGGTGGGCTACGCCGAGGCGGCCCTCACGGGGACCGCCCTCGCCGCCGTGGAGCTGCGGCTGCCGCCGGCGCCGGTCCGTCCGGCGCCGGGCTGAGGTCCTCCGGTGCGAGCAGCGCGAGGAAACGGGCGGCGGCCTCCACGGAGCGCCGCAGTTCGGCATGGCGGCGCCGCTGCAGGTCCACCTCGCCCCAGCGTTCGATCTCGTACCGTTCCTCGAGATGGGCCAGATCGAAGGCCTCACCGGCGGCGAGGGCGCCCTGTTCCACCGCCAGCGCCAGCACCAGCGAGTGCAGATCGCGGGCGAGGCCGTGGACGGCGACGAGGCGCCAGTCGTCGAGAGCGCGGACCACCGCCTCCAGCCGCGCCAGGGCCGCCTCCGGCTGGGGCACGAGGGCGAGGCCGTCGGTGGGCTGCAGTTCGGCGCCCAGCGTGCGCGCCGCCCAGTCGAGCCAGGGCTGCCAGCAGCGGGCCTGCCGCTCGGCCAGGTCGGGCGGCGTGGACACCCGATAGCAGAGGGTGTCGCTGCGGGCGAAGTCGAGGAGATGGCGGACGGCGTCCTCGCGCCGGGCGGGCATGTGGTCGAGGGCGGTGGCGGCGAGACGGGTGAGGGGCATGCGGTGCGGTTCGATCCGCTCCCTCTGCGCCCGCCATTCGCCGGCCACCGCCTCGGCCAGCCGGCGGGTGGGCAGACGCAGCGGTCGGCGGCCCGGCGTGCGCACCGGCCGGCCGTCGAGGACGACGGCGAAACCGTCCTCCGCCTCCGTCACGGTGACGGTGTCGTAGAAGCGCTTCACGGGACCAGCAGTTCCGGCAGGCGGGCGAAATCGTCGAGGATGTGGGTGGCACCGGCGCGGGTGAGCTCCTCCGGCGGATGATTGCCCCAGGCCACGCCCACCGCCCGCGCCCGGGCGGCGACGGCCATCCGCACGTCGAAGACGGTATCGCCCACCACCACCGTGCGCGCGGCTTCCATCCCGGTCTCGGCCATGGCGGCGAGGACCATGGCGGGATGGGGCTTGGAGGGATGGCGGTCGGCCGTCTGGACGGTGGTGAAGAGGCCCTCGAGGGCGTGCTGGCGCAGGAAACGTTCGACCCCGGCGCGACTCTTGCCGGTGGCGAGACCCAGGAGATGGCCGGCTTCGTGCAGCGTCCGCAGGGTTTCACGGGCCCGCGGGAACAGCGGCTCGCGGAAGGCCGGGGTTCCCGCCCGTCTGCGGAAGGCGTCGCGATAGTGGTCGACGATGCGCGCTTGGAGATCGGGATCGTCACGGCCGAGCAGGTGCCGCACTGCCTCCGGCAGGGCGAGGCCGACGATGCGCCGCACCGCGGCCGCCTCCGGCGGCGGCAGGCCGTTCCAGAGGAAGGCCTCGCGCATGCAGGCGACGATGTTGGCCTGGCTGTCGACGAGGGTGCCGTCGACGTCGAAGACCACGAGCCACACCGGGCGCTCTCCTCCTCGCACCCCTTCCCGCCGCATGTGGCGCGGCGGGCGGTGCGCTCAAGCCCGGCATCCGGTCCCGCGCCGGCCCCCCGTCCACCTATATGGAGAAACGAACACGACGAAGGGGAGGCCCGGACGATGTGGATCCGGTTCGCAACGGGCGTGGCGGTGCTGGTGCTGGCGCTGGCCCTCGGCCGGGGTCCGGTGGCCGGCCAGGACGGGGAGGAGGCGGCGGAACGCCCGCCGCGGGCGATGCTGCTGTTCCCGGTGATGGATCCGGAGCGGGGGCGCGAACTCTTCGCCGCCAAGGGATGCGTGGTGTGCCACGCCGTCAACGAGGTGGGAGGACGGGACGCGGCCCCGCTCGACTTCGATCCCGGGCGCGGCCCCGTCGATCCCTTCCAGGTGGCGGCCGACATGTGGGCCCACGCCGCCCACATGATCCCCATGCAGGAGGAGGAACTGGGTTATCAGATCGAGCTCACCGCCGACGAACTGGCGGACATCGTCGCCTTTCTCGCCAGTCCCGCCGAGCAACGGAAATTTTCCGAGAAGGACATCCCGCCGAACATCATGAAGATCCTGGAACGGGAGCTCGAGGAGGAAGACGAGGAGGATTACGGAAAGGACTGATCTTCGTGCCCGCGCCCCGGGAGGGGACGACGGCCGGGTCCGACCCGGCCGTCGCCGTCCCCGGTTCTCAGCCCTCCGGATCGGGGATCGCGATGCGGACCGCCCGGCCGAACAGCAGCGGTCCGGGGCCGCGGAAGACCATGTAGATGGCCGGGATCACCAGCAGGGTCAGGAGGGTGGAGGCGGCGAGGCCGAAGACCAGCGAGGTGGCGAGGCCCTGGAAGATGGGGTCGAGCAGGATGAAGGCCGCCCCCACCATGGCGGCGATGGCGGTGAGGAAGATGGGTTTGAAGCGGATGGCGCCGGCCCGGACGATGGCCTCGGTGAGCGGCCGGCCCGCGGCTCGCTCGAGATTGACGAAGTCCACCAGCAGGATGGAGTTGCGGACGATGATCCCCGCCAGGGCGATGAAGCCGATCATGGAGGTGGCGGTGAAATAGGCCCCCATGAGCCAGTGGCCGGGGAGGATGCCGACGAGGGTGAGGGGGATCGGCGTCATCACCACGAGAGGGATCTTGAAGTTGTAGAACTGCCATACGATCAGCAGGTAGATTCCCAGCATGGCGGCGATGAAGGCGGCGCCCATGTCGCGGAAGGTCACGTAGGTCACCTCCCATTCCCCGTCCCAGAGCAGGGTGGGGACGGATTCGTCCAGCGGCTGGCCGTGATAGCGGATCACGGGCGGTCCCAGCGGACCCCAGTCGTCGCGGGCCTCGATCCGCCGCATCACCTCGATCATGCCGTAGACGGGCGCCTCGAAGCGGCCGGCGAGTTCGCCCATCACCATCTCGGTGAAGATGCCGTTCTTGCGGAAGAGGGGGAGCGAGGCCTGCTCCCGGACCACCGTCACCACGTCGCCCAGCTCCACGTTGCCGGTGCCGATTCCGGCCGGGCCGCGGGCGGGCAGCGGGGTGGAGAGGAGGCGCTCGGTCACCGCGCGCGCCTTCTCCGGCAGCCGCACCACGATCTCCACGGGGTCGGCGCCACCCCCGCGATGGGAATAGCCCACCACCACGCCCGGGCCGAACAGGGCCTGGACGGTGTCGTAGACGGCCTGTTCCTCGACCCCGTGATATTCCAGATTGGCCTGGTCGATGCGGATGCGCAGACGCTCCGGCGCCACACCGAAACTGTCGTCCACGTCGACGATGAAGTCCACCTCCTCGAAGATCTCCCGGATCCTGCGGGCGTATGTGCGCCGGGTCTCGGCATCGGGACCGTAGATCTCCGCCAGCAGGGTGGAGAGCACCGGCGGTCCCGGCGGCACCTCCACCACCTTGACGGAGGTTCCCTCCGGCACCGGCACCTGCTGCAGGCGTCGGCGCACCTCGAGGGCGATGTCGTGGCTGGCGCGCTCGCGCTCGGCCTTGGGCACGAGGACGATATAGAGATCGCCCAGCTCCGGACTGCGGCGGATGTAGTAGTGGCGCACCAGCCCGTTGAAGTTGAACGGCGCCGACGTGCCGGCGTACGCCTGGATCGACCGGAGTTCCGGCAGATCGGCGATGGCCTCGGCGAGGGCGAAGAGGGTCCGCTCGGTGGCCTCGAGGGTGGAACCCTCGGGCAGGTCCACCACCACCTGCAACTCGGACTTGTTGTCGAAGGGAAGGAGCTTGACGGTGACGGCGCGGGTGTAGAACAGTGCGAGGGAGGCGAGCATGGCCAGACCCACCAGCAGGAGGAACAGCAGGGCCCGCCGACGGGTCCGGTAGAAGAAGGGGGCCACCCGCACGTAGAGGCGGCCGATCCGGTCGATGCCCTCCGACATCACCGGTTCGCCCACTTCCTCCCTGCGCGAACGGCCGAGCTTCACCCGCATCCACGGCGCGATGATCACCGCCACGAAGAAGCTGAACAGCATCGCGGCCGAGGCGTTGACGGGGATGGGCTCCATGTAGGGGCCCATGAGGCCGGACACGAACAGCATGGGCAGCAGGGCGGCCACCACCGTCAGCGTGGCGACGATGGTGGGATTGCCCACCTCGGCCACCGCCCGGACGGCGATGTCCACGGGATTCCCGCGCGGGTCCATGCGCCAGTGCCGGGCGATGTTCTCGATGAAGACGATGGCGTCGTCGACGAGGATGCCGATGGAGAAGATCAGGGCGAACAGGCTCACCCGGTTGATGGTGTAGCCCATCACCCAGGAGGCGAAGAAGGTGAGGAGGATGGTGATGGGGACCGTCCAGAGGACGACGTAGGCCTCGCGGATGCCGACGAAGAGCGCGATGATGAGGACGATGGAGAAGGTCGCGAGCAGGAGATGGAAGAGCAGCTCGTCCGCCTTCTCCGAGGCGCTCTCCCCGTAGTTGCGTGTCACCTCCACCCGGACGTCGTCGGGGATCAGCCGGGTGTAGAGGGTCTCGAGACGCGCCAGCAGTTCGTCGGCCACCACCACGGCATTGGCGCCCTCGCGCTTGGCGATGGCCAGGGTGACCGCCGGCAGCCGCACGAGACCGCCACGCCCGTCCGGCACCAGCTGCCACACCCGCTCCAGCGTCTCGCGGCCGCCCACCACGATGTCGGCCACGTCGGCCACGTACACGGGGCGGCCGTCGCGGGTGGTGATCAGCAGCAGCCCGATGTCGGGTACGCCGCGCAGGGTCTGGCCGCCCAGGATCTCGATGCTGCGGTCGCGCTCCCGCATGCGCCCCATGAGGAACTGGCGGTTGGCGTTGCGCACCTTCTGCACGAGCTGTTCGAGGGTGACGCCGAGGAGCGCCATGCGCTCGGGATCGGGCTCGATGCGGATCTGGTCGGGGCGGCCGCCGACGATGAAGGTGAGGCCCACGTCCTCGGTCTTGATCAGCTCGTTCAGGACCTCCTCGGCGACATTGTAGAGGGCGTTGTCGTTCCAGCGGTGCAGCACGTCCGGCGGCAGGTCGGGGCGCGGATGGAAGGTGAGGGTGAGGATGGGGACGTCGTTGATGCCCCGCTTGACCACCAGGGGTTCCGGGATGCCGACGGGGATGCGGTCGAAATTGGCCCGCAGGCGTTCGTGGACCCGCAGGATGGCGTCGTCCTCGCTGGTCCCCACGTAGAAGCGGGCGGTGACCACCACCCGGTCGTCACGGGTCTGCGAGTAGACGTATTCCACCTCCTTGATGCTCTTGACGATCGCCTCCAGCGGCTTGGTGACCAGCTCGACGGCGTCCTCCGCCTTGAGGCCGTTGGCCTCGACGAAGATGTCCACCATGGGCACCGAGATCTGCGGCTCCTCCTCGCGCGGCAGCACGAAGAGGGCGATGGCGCCGGCCACCAGGGCCGCGATCAGCAAGAGCGGCGTGATGGGCGAGGTGACGAAGGCGCGGGCGAGATGGCCGGAGAGGCCGAGGGGCACGCGGGGACCGGTGTTCACGGCCGCACCTCCACCGGCACCAGCCGGTCCCCCTCGTGGAGGCCCGCGAGGATCTCGATGCGCCCGTCGCGGGTGATGCCGCGCTGGACGATCACCTCGCGGCCGTTCTCGAGACGGACGTAGTCGACCCCGAAGCGGGTACCCACGTACGCCGGCGGCACCAGATAGACGGTGCGGGTCCCGGCGGCGATCTCGATGCGGGCGCGTTCGCCCACGAAGTACGCGCCGAGGCCGGCGGCGTCGATGTCGGCCACCACCCGGCCCCCCTCCAGTTCGGGATAGACCTTGACCACCACGCCCTCGCCCACCGGGGCGCCGGGGCCGAGCCCGCGCGGGCCGATCCACACGCGATCGCCGGGGCGCAGGAAGCGGGCGTGGCGCTCGGGCAGACGGACGCGCAGCACGTAGTGCTGGAGGGCGATGTCGGCGACGGGCTCGCCCGGCAGCACATAGCTGCCGCGGGTGACGTGGACGCGCAGCACCCGACCGCTGCGGGGGGCCGGGACCTCGCCCTCGGCGAGCTGTTCCTCCACCACCCGCCGCTCCGCCCGCTTGGCGGCGAGATTGGCGCGCACGGTGCGGAACTGGGCCTCGGCCTGATCGAGGCGGGCCTGGGGAACGGCGTTGCGCTTGCGGAGTTCACGGGTGCGTGCCAGCTCGGTGCGGGCCAGCTCCAGCTGGGCCTCGAGGGCGCGGATGCCGGCATCGAGGGCGGCGAGACGGAGGGCGAGCTTGGGATCCTCCACCCGGGCGATGATCTGGCCGGCCTCCACCTCGTCCCCCTCGTCCACCTCGAGGCGCACCACGGTGCCGGCGATGCGGGTGCGGGCCACCGCCCGGTCCACGCTCTCGACGGTGGCGAAGACGGCCTTGCGATCCACCACCCGCTCCGCCCGCACCTCGAACACCTGGGCGCGGACCGGCACGGCCTCCAGCAGGGCGGCCAGCAGCAGCGTCGCTCCGACTCCTCGCACCCCCGGCATCGACCGCCTCCTTGCCCTGTTTCAGTCTTCGCTTATATAAGGAATGGTTGAAATGGCAGCAAGGGAGCTCCCGCCATGACCATCGACCGTGCCGTCATGCTGTTCGCCGGGCTCGTGATCCTCGCGAGCGTGGCGCTGGCGCTGCTGCACTCCACCTGGTGGCTGGCGCTCACCGCCTTCGTCGGTGCCAACATGGCCCAGGCCAGCATCACCGGCTTCTGTCCGCTCGCGAAGATCCTGAAGCGGCTCGGCGTCAGGCCCGGCGAGGCGTTCGCCTGAGATCGCCGCGCGCTCCTCTCTCCCGTTCCTCGTGCGGGGCGGCCGCGGCCGCCCCGCCTCGTCTCTCACCCGCGGAATCCGTCCTTGCGCCGCCGCAGTTCGGCGAACACCGCCACGTCGCTCGCCCCCTCGAGACCGAGGGCGCGGCGGATGGCCGGATCGTGCGGGCGCAGGAAGGGGTTGGTCTCGAGCTCGGTGGCGACGGTGGTGGGCACGGTGGGCCGCCCCTCGGCCCGCAGCGCCTCGTAGTGGGCGGTCCGCTCGCGCAGCCGCGGGTTGTCGGGATCGACGGCGAGGGCGAAGCGGGCGTTGGCGAGGGTGTATTCGTGGCCGCAATAGACCCGGGTCGCCGGCGGCAGGGCGGCGAGCTTGGAGAGGGAGCGCCACATCTCCTCGGGGGTCCCCTCGAACAGCCGTCCGCAGCCCAGCACGAAGAGGGTGTCGCCCACGAAGACGGCCTCCTCCCCCGGGAACCAGAAGGCCACGTGGCCGCGGGTGTGGCCGGGGACGTCCAGCACCTCGAAGCTCACGTCGCCGAAGGCGAGCCGGTCGCCCTCGCCCACCTCCACGTCCACCGCCATGTCGATGGCCGGCACGCGGCCCACGTCCTTCTTCGACAGCACCACCCGGGCGCCGGTCTCGCGGCGCAGGACCGGGATGCCGCCGCTGTGGTCGGCGTGGTGATGGGTGAGGAGGATCCAGTCGAGCCCGCGTCCCAGCTCGGTGAGGCGGGCCAGCACCGGCTCGGCGGCGCCGGGATCCACCACCCCGCTGGTGCCGGTTCCGGGCTCGAAGAGGAGATAGACGTAATTGTCCTCGAACAGGGTCAGGATCTCGATCTGCAGTGGCGACGTGGGCACCCCGACTCTCCCTCGCTCGTCGTCTTCCCGCGCGGTCCGCGGCGAGTATATTGGCCCTCGGTGCGCTCGTGCAAAGTCGGGACGGAGATTCGGCCGCCGTGCGCCCGGACATCTTCGAACTGGAGAGCTTCTACGCCACGCCGCTGGGCCGGCGGGTGGCGGTGGCGCTGCGGCGGGCGCTGGCCGACCTGGTGCCGGATCTGGCGGCCCGTGACGGGCTGGCGCTGGGCTATCCCCTGCCGCTCCTCGCCCCGGAGGATCGCTTCGCGGTGGTGATGCCGCACGGGCAGGGCGCGCGCGCCCACGGACCCCGCGGCAACCGGGTGGTGCTGGCGCGCGAGGACGCGCTGCCCTTCGACGATCGGACCTTCGAATGCGCGCTGCTGGTGCACGTGCTGGAGCACGCCGCCCGCCCCGAGCGGCTGCTGCGGGAGGTGTGGCGCGTGCTGGTGGACGGCGGGTTGCTGGTGGTGGCGGTGCCCAATCGCCACGGCCTCTGGTGTCTGGGCGAGCACACCCCCTTCGGTCACGGGCGCCCCCTCACCGCCGGCGCGCTGCGGGCGCTGTTGCGGGCGCAGCTGTTCGAGCCCTGCGGCGAGACACGGGCCCTGTTCTGGCCGCCGCTGCCGCGGGGGATCCCGGAGCGGGTCGCGGTGGCGGCGGACCGGCTGGGCCGGCGGCTGCTGGGCGAGGTCTCGGGCATCGTGCTGGAGGCGGCGGAGAAGCGGGTGGCGCTGGCGCCCACGGTGACCGCGGAGAGGCGGCGCGGCGTCTATGTGCGGTTGCCGGCGGCGCTGGCTGGCGGTCATCCCCGGACGGGATCGGCCACCCGGGACGGGACGGCGCGAACCGGACGGCGCGACTGATCAGGCCGCCGCCGAGACGGTGCCCACCGCTTCGGTGCCGATCTTCGAGATGTCGTAGGGTGTGGTCTGGTACATCTCGTTGATCCAGTTGCCGAAGAGCAGATGGGCGTACGCACGCCAGCAGTTGCGCGGCGGTTTGGCGGGATCGTCGTCGGGATAGTAGTTGATCGGCAGGAACACGTCGCCCCGTTTCTCGCGATCGCGTCGGTATTCCTCGTCGAGGGTGTAGGTGTCGTATTCCAGATGGTTGAACATGTAGACGGCGCGGTAGCGGGGCTCGTAGACCAGACACAGCCCGGCCGCGTTGGAGACGGCCAGCACCTCAAGTCCGGCGTCGGCCGGCAGGTCCTCGGCCCGGGTCTCGGTGTGGCGGGAGACGGGCACGAGGAAATAGTCGTCGAAGCCGCGCACCAGCGGATTGCGGCGGGCGTCCTCGCGCTCCACCACATGGTGGACGTAAATGCCGAAGCGCTTGCAGGGCAGGGTGTGCTTGGGCACACCGTGGAAGTGGTAGAGTGCTGCCTGCGCACCCCAGCAGATGAAGAAGCTCGAGTGGACGTGGGTGCGCGACCAGTCGAAGACCGCGCGCAGTTCGTCCCAGTACTTCACCTCCTCGAAGGGAAGCAGTTCCACCGGCGCGCCGGTGACGATGAGCCCGTCGAATTTGCGATCCGCCACCTCGTCCCAGGTGCGGTAGAAACGCTGGAGATGGGAGAGGGGCACCGTCTTGGGGCGGTAGGTGCGGGTGGTGAGGAGGGTGAGCTCCACCTGCAGCGGCGTGGCGCCCAGCAGGCGGGCCAGTTGCACCTCGGTCTTGCGCTTTTCCGGCATGAGGTTGAGGAGGGCGATCTGCATGGGCCGGATGTCCTGACGCAGCGCCTCCTCCTCGCCGATGACCCGCACCCCTTCCTCGGCGAGCTTGGCGGCGGCCGGCAGGTCGTTGGGGATCTTGATGGGCATCCTCGGCCTCCGGTCCTGGGCGTTTCTCTTCGGTCTTGACCGGCAGATCGGGCTCGGAGGCCCCGACCTTTTAGCTGCTTGTTTTCCGTGGCCGCAAGCCGGTCGGCACAAATCACCACGGCCCGCACCGGGCGGGCGTCCCTTCTGGTAGGGTCGCCGGCCGGCTTGTCAAGGCGCGGGGCCGGCTGCCGGCACCGTCAGTATTCGATCGTGCGCACCCGCACGCCGTTCACCGTCTCCTCGCGCACGCGCACGTTCCGCACCGGGACGGCCGCCGCGTCCGCGCCGGCCGGCGCCTTCCCGAACGCGGTGTCGCAGGCGGGATCGTCCGGCCGCACGGCACAGGGCGAGACGACGCGCACCCGCACCGCCAGTTCCGCGCCGGTGCGGAAGACCGCGCGCCCGCGACCGGCCGCGGCGGGCGGCGCCGCCAGCGCCGCGGCCAGCAGCACGATGGCGGCCAGCGGGAGGATGGGACCCGGAACCCGACGCATGTGACGTTTCCCCCGGACGACGCGGGGAGTGTACCACGGCGGCCGGGTGCGGGTGTGAACGGGGATTCACCACGACGGACGCGGGACGTCGGAAATCGCGGTCCCGCAGGCGCTTAGAAGATCAGGGTGACGGTCAGGGAATCGCTGTAGCTGCCTTCGGGTACACCCACCTGCGCCGGCACCATGCCGTGGAGGGTGAGCTCGATTCGGCCGCCGGCGGGGACGCTGGCGGTGACGGTCGCGCTGCCGCCGCTGCCGTCGCCCCACACCCGATAGGTCCGCTGATCGGTGTAGATCTGATAGTGGAGGCGGGCGCCGCGCGGGCCCACCATGGCGCGCATGGCATAGCTGCCGGCACCGGGCGAAAGGGCGACCTCCACGGTGGCGGCGACATCGCAGCTCACCCCCACCCGTCCCCGGCTCCAGGTGATGGAATCGAGGCGCACGGTGCCGAAGTGGAGCGGCACCACGTCGACGGTGCAGGCCGCGTGGGCCGGTGTGGCGGCGGCCAGCGCGAGGGGAACGAGGGCGGCCCTCAGCCGGCGGTGTCGTGGCGGCACGGGATCTCTCCCAGATCCGGCAGGGGATCGTCGGCGGGCGGTGGCGGCACGGGACATCGCCAGCGGCGGCCGTCGCGGTCCCCTTCCAGGACCACCGGTCCCTCGCCCAGTCCCCGCAGATGGGCGAAGCCGTCGCGGCCCACCAGCGCCAGCGCGCGGCCCGCGCGGGCCCGCAGGACCAGTCCGGCCGGCAGCGGTCGGCCGTCGGCGACGAGGCGGGCGGTGGCCTCGCGGTCGGTATCGAGACCGAAGTCGACGACGACGGCGGCACCCCGGTAGGGGGCCACCTCCACCACCGGCCGCGCCACGCTCACGCCGAGGGGCAGATCGTCCAGCTCCAGCGAGATGCGATTGGCCTCGTAGGGACGGAGGCCGGGGATCAGCAGCAGGCCATCGGCATCGGTGCGGCCCACCTCGCGATTGTCGAGATAGACCCGCACGCCCGGCAGGCCCGGCAGTGCCACCAGACCGAAGGCGCGGCCGACGCGGCGGGTGAGATGGAGGCGGCCGCCCACGTAGGCGAGGCTGCCGTCCACGGAGAGACGCACGCGGGGATCGCCGTCGGCCACCTCCAGCTCGCCGCCGACGCGCCCGTAGCGACCGCGGTAGGCGGCGCGGGCGTCGAAGCGGCGCGGCCGGTCCCCCACCTCGGCCGCGAGCCGCCAGTCGAGGCCGAGATCCGTCGCCCCGCGGTGGCCGCGGACGCGGGCCCGCAGTCGCCGCTCGCCGTCGGCGAGGCGGGTCTCGGCGGAGACGGTGCGATCGCCCCCGAGCGGCAGCGACCAGGAGATGCCGACGGCAAAGTCGGAGCGCGGTTCGAACAGGCGGGCGGCGTCGACCAGCAGGCTCCCGCGGCCCAGGGGGAGGGACCAGCTCGCCGTGGCGGCCACGACGGTGTCCCCCACCGCCGGCTCGCGGCGCACGAGCTGGAGACCGAGGCGCCCCGCCCGCCCCAGATCGAAGCCGAGCCGCGCTTCGTCACGCCGGCGCGGAGGACGGCCGTCGCCCAGTTCGCGGAAGCCGGAGCCGGCATAGCGGGTCCCGAGGGTGATGTCGAAGGGGCCGGAGAGATATTCGTAGGAGAGATCGAGGAGGAAGCCGGTGCCCTCGTCCGCGTCGTGGGAGACGCCCACGGCACCGCTCAGGAGGCCGTAGCGGCCGAGCCGCAGACTGCCGCCGACGATGCCCAGCGCCCGCCCACGTCGCCAGGCGCCGTGGACCTCGCCGGTGAGGGATTCGCCGAGACCGTAGCGCAGCACCCCCGAGACGAAGGGATCGCCGTAGTCGAAGCTGGCCTCGCCGTAGCGGCGGCGCAGCAGGCCGGCGGACAGGGACCAGTCGGCGAGGCCGGGCCGCAGGAGGCGCGGCGAGAGATAGTAGCGCTGGGTGACGAGCCGCTCGCGGCCGAGCAGATCGCGCACCTTGAGCTGCACCTCACCGGCTCCCGTCACCACCGGGATGTTGGTGATCTCGAAGGGGCCGGGCGGGACCTCGCCGGTGGCCTGGCGGACGTTGTCCACCAGCACCTCCACCACCGAGCGCTGGCGCGCGAGGCCACCGATGGCGGGGAGCGGGAAGGCGACGAAGGTGGGATCGAGGGAGAAGTCGGTTCCGTACAGGACGCCGGCGAACCGCTCGGCTCCCGTGAAACTGCCGCCGCGGGTGAGGGCATCGCCCAGGCGCAGGGTGGTGCGGCGGTCGGGGAAGTCCCGCACCAGGGTGGTCTCCAGCCGCTCGACGGCGAAGCGCTCGAACAGATCGCGCATCACGAAGCCGGAGCGCAGGACGCCGAAGGGACCGAAGATGCCGGTCTCCATCAGGGCGTCCACCCGCTCCTCGACGCCGCGGCCGGCGGTGGCGACCAGATCGTAGTCGAGGAAGGCGCCGGGGGTGAGGGAGGGTTCGATGCGACGCAGCCCGCGGACGTCCAGGCGGAAGGTCTCGAAGGCCTCGGGCGGCGCCTCGAGGGCGAGTGCCAGCCGCTTCTCGTCGAAGCGGATGCGGATGCCGGGCACGGCGTCCAGCGGGTAGAAGGGGACTCCCTGGAAGGTGAGGATGCGATCGCGATCGACCCGCAGCCGCCAGCGGCGCAGATCCTCCACCCGCACGGCGAAGCGACCGGTGCCGGGCTCGCGGATCACGTAGGCGCCCTCGCTCACCGTCTCGCCGTTGACGGTCACCGCCAGCAGCCATTCCTCCCAGCGGTCCTCCTCCGTGAGCGGCAGGCCGAGGGGATCGCGGCGGGGCGTGGGAAGCGGCGGTCCGGCCGCCGGCGCCACCGCGGGGACGGCGGTTCCGTCCGCGGTGGCGGGACCGGCCCGGACCACCGTGCCGGCACGGCGGTGCGGCGGCGGCTGTGGCAGCACCCGGGTGGCGAGGCGGGGAATGGTGGCGGCCGGCGGATCCAGAGGGGGCGCCACCCGCGCCACCATCAGGGACGGGCGGAGCCGATGGTCCGCCGCCGGCGGAGAGAGGGAGCCTGAGGGCGGTGGAGCGGGCGGCAGGGTTCCCGTCACCGCGGCGGCGCCTAGCAGACGGCGGCGCTCGCGGGCGAGCCAGTCGCGAAAGACGCGCTCGGCACGGGCGGCCGGATCCAGCAGGCCCACGACGCGCGGACCGGCCGGCGGATACGGGGCGTCGGCGTTCCAGGACGAGAGGACGAGGCCGGCCGCCACCAGCAGCGGAGCCCGGCTAGCCACTCCGCGCCGCGAGGGGGACACGACGCACTCCCTTGTCGGTCTCCACCAGCAGGACCCGGGGCGCGGCGGCCGGCGCCGGCCGCAGGACCCAGCGGACGCGTTCGTCCGGCAGCAGATAGCCAGCCTCGGCGGTGACGGGGTGGCGGCGGCCGGCGGCATCCTCGAGGAAGATGCGGAGATGGCGGAGATGGGCGCGGCCGCGGTTGTGCGCCTCCACCACCAGGCGGTCGCCCTGCCGGCGCAGCTCCCACAGCACGTCGGCCTCGGCGCCGGGGACCCGGGCGAACACCGGTAGACTCAATCGCAGGGCGAAGCGTACGCCACCGCGCATCCGCGACTCCGCCTCCGGGACCTCGCCCACCACCAGCCGCCAGCTCCCCTCCCGGTCTTCGGGGAAGGGAACCCGGAGGCCGACACGGATGGTCCGCGATTCGCCGGGAGCGAGGCGGAAGAGAGGCGGCACCGCCAGCAGATCGCGGGTGGGATCGAGACGCTCGCGGCCGTCGGGCGCGTGCCACCGGTAGAGTTCGAGCTGGAGAAGGACCGTATCCGGGCCACGGTTGGTGACTTCCACCGCGCCCACCGGGTCCTCGGGGGTGAGGATGACCCGGGTGGGGGCCACCGTGAAGGCGCCGGCGCGCGCGGGGAGGGCGGGCAGCGCGAGCCAGAGCAGCAGCGACAGCAGGGGAAGGAACGGCGCACGGACGGACATGGGACCCTCGCGGACGGATCAGAAGGTGACGGTGACGTTGACCACGTCCTGGTAGTTGCCGGCCGGCACCGTCTGACCGCCGGGGATGCGTCCGTAGACCAGCACCGAGGCGTCGCTGGTGAGGGCCATGTACTGGACCCCCTGCTGCCCGGTGCCCCAGACGCGGCTGTAGGCGTTGTCCACGTAGAGCTGGTAGCGCAGCACGTTGCCGCCGGAGCGCATGGTGCGGTTCTGGACGTCGCCGCTGGAGCCGCCGTCGAGCTCGATCAGGACCGTGCCGTTGCAGTTGGTGAGGGTGATGCGGCCGGTGGCGGTGACGTCGTCGCTCTGGCCCGAGGTGTAGGTGCCGAAGTCCAGCACCCCGCCCGAGACGCTGCAGCCGGACTGGACCCGTGCGGTGACGGTGAGGGTGGCGGTCTCGGTGCCGGCATGGGCGGAGACCGCCAGGAGGGCGAGGGCCAGCGCGCATCCCGGGAGGAGGCGGAACGGGAACGGGTGGGGACGATGGACCATGCCGCGCCTGCCTCGCGTCTCTTTTCAACCGATACGTTCATACTTTCGGAGATCGTCTCGATCAATAGGCGATAAAGCCTATCCCCCGCCCGCCACCCGCGCGAGCACGGCGGCGAGATCGGCCCGCTCCACCGGCTTGGCCAGGAAGGCGGCCATGCCGGCCGCGCGACAGGCCGCCCGGTCCTCGGGCAGACCCGCTCCCGTCACCGCCACCACCGGCAGGGCGGCGAGGCGCGGATCCGCCCGCAACCGGCGAACGAAGGCGAAGCCGTCCATCCCCGGCAGCTGCAGGTCCAGCAACACCACGTCCACCGCGGGGTCGGCGGCGAGACGGGCGAGGGCGTCCTCGCCGCTGGCCTCGCGAACCACCCGGTGACCGAGGCGCTCCAGCAGCAGCGCGAGCAGCCGGGCGTTGAGGGGGTCGTCCTCCACCACCAGCACCCGGAGGGGGCGCCGTGGTCCCTCGACGAGATCGTGGGCCACCAGCAGCCGATCCGGCCGACCCGGGGCCAGATGCTCGAGCAGCCGGGCCCAGGGCAATCCGTCGGCCGGCCCGGCGAGATAGGCGTCGAAGCCGGCCGCCTCGGCCGCCGCCGCATCGCCCCTCAGGCCCGCCGCCACCTGCAGCACGAGGCGGGTCTCGACCAGGGCTGGATGCCGGCGCAGGCGGCGGGCGAGGGCCAGCACCGCCGGCGTCGCCGCCGGTGCGGCCACGGCGATGAGATCCGGCGGCGCGCCCGCGTCCGCCGCCTCCCGGGCGAGGGCGAGGGCGGCCTCCGGATCCGGCGTCTCCTGCACCCGCACACCCGCATCCGCCAGCGCCCGGGCGAGGGCGGCGGATGTGGTCTCCACCGCCGCCACGAGCGCCATGAGCGAGGTGGGCGTCGCCGGCACGTCGGAGGGTGTCACCGTCACCTCGGCCAGTGGCAGGTCCAGCACCGCCCGGGTGCCGCCACCGTCCGTCTCCTCGAGATGCAGCGTGCCACCGAGGAGGCCGGCGAGGCGGTGGGCGATGAAGAGGCCGAGTCCCGTACCCGGCAGTTCCTCGCCGCCGCGGCGGAAGGCGCCGGGACGGCGCAGGGCCGGAGGGAGGCCGCGGCCCGTGTCCTCCACCACCAGCCGCACGCCGCGACCACCGCGGTGCGCCAGCAGTCGCACGCCGCCGCGGCGGGTGTATTTGACGGCGTTGGAGAGGAGGTTGAGGAGGATCTGGCGCAAGCGCGCCGGATCGCCCCGGACCACCGGCGGCAGGGTGGGATCGAGCGTCAGCCCGAGATGGAGACCACGGGCGCGGGCACGGGGTGCCACCAGCTCCACCACGCGCCGCAGGAAACCGTCGAGTCGAAAGGGCCGTTGGTGGAGGACGAGGCGGCCGTGCTCCGCCCGCGCCACGTCGAGGAGGTCGTTGACCAGGGTGGTGAGGCTTTCGGCCGCTTGCAGGCACAGCGCCAGCCGCTCGCGGCGGCGGGGATCCGTCTCCTCCTCGCTCAGGTCCCTGAGCGGGCCCAGCAGCGCCTGCAGCGGCTCGCGCATGTCGTGGCTGACCAGCGCCATCAGCCGCGCCCGCGCCTCGAGCCGACGCAGCAGCCGGCGGTGGCGGGCGCGCAGCCCGGCGAGCCGGCGCGCGAGACGGAAGCGTTCGGCGGAAGTATGCGGCCGCATGGTGCCCGCCTGTCCTCCGGTTACGCTTTCTAGCGCCGGACGGATCCATGTTCAACCAAGAGTTGATGGCGGGCTGCGACCACGCGCCGCGGCACCGGCCTCGGTGGCATCGGTAGAACCGGGCCCACAGTTCCGGGCCACTCCACGAGGGAGGACGCGCCATGTCGAGCCGTCGCATCCTGTGCGCAGCCCTCTTCGCCCTCGCCGGCGCGGCGCCGGCCATGGCCGCCGACCACGAGATCCGCATCGGCGAGATCAACAGCTATTCCCGCATTCCCGCCTTCACCGAACCCTATCGCCGGGGCTGGCGGCTGGCACTGGAGGAGATCGAGGCGGCCGGTGGCATCCGCGGCCGGAAGCTGGTGGTGATCGACCGCGACGACGCCGGCAAGCCGGCCAACGCCGTGCGGATCGCCGAGGAACTGGTGCGCGGCGAGGGCGTGGTGCTGCTGATGGGCGGCTTCTTCTCCAACGTGGGCCTCGCCCTCTCGGACTTCGCCCGCCGCTACCGCGTGCTCTATCTCGCCACCGAGCCGCTGAGCGACGCGCTGGTGTGGTCGAAGGGCCACCGCTACACCTTCCGGCTGCGGCCCTCCACCTGGATGCAGGCCCACATGCTGGCCGCGGCGGCCGCCGGACTGCCGGCCCGCCGCTGGGCCACCGTCGCTCCCAACTACGCCTACGGCAAGGACGCCGTGGCCGCCTTCCGGGAGATCCTCCAGGGACTGCGGCCGGAGGTGACCTTCGTGGCCGAACAGTGGCCACCGCTCTTCAAGATCGACGCCGGCGTGGTGGTGCGGGCGCTGGCGGCGGCCGATCCCGAGGCCATCTACAACGTCACCTTCGGCAGCGATCTCGCCGAGTTCGTCCGCGAGGGGCGGCTGCGTGGCCTCTTCGAGGGGCGCACCGTGGTGTCGCTGCTCACCGGCGAGCCCGAGTATCTGGAACCCCTCGGAGCCGAGGCGCCGGAGGGCTGGATCGTCACCGGCTATCCCTGGGACGCCGTGGACACGCCGGAGCACCGCCGCTTCCGCGAGGCCTACGAGCGGCGCTGGGGCGAGCATCCCTACATGGGCTCGCTGGTGGGCTACACTGCCATGAAGGCGGTGGCGGCACTGCTGGAGAAGGCGCCGGATCTGGACACCGAGACGCTGGTGGACACGCTCGAAGGGCTCGAATTCGATTCGCCGGTCGGGCGCATCCGCTTCCGGGCCCTCGACCATCAGTCCACCATGGGCACCTGGGTGGGGCGGCTCGCGGTGCGCGACGGCCGGCCGGTGATGGTGGACTGGCGGTACGCCGACGGAGCCGATCACTTGCCGCCGGACGAGGTGGTGCGCAGACTCCGTCCCGCCGAGTGACGGGGCCGGGGACGGAAGGGGTCGGCGCCGGCCGGCCCCTTCGCCTCCGGGAGGCGGACCACGCCGGATGGGCTTCTTCCTCGTCCAGTTCCTCACCGGACTGGCCTCGGCCAGCGCCCTCTTCCTGGTGGCGGCCGGGCTGACGCTGGTCTTCGGCGTCACCCGCATCGTCAACTTCGCCCACGGCTCCCTCGCCATGCTCGGCGCCTATCTGGCCTGGGCGCTGGTGGGCGTGCTGCCGGCGGGGCCCCTCGGCTGGTGGGGCGGCATCCTCGTCGCTGCCCTGGCGGTGGCGCTCTTCGGACTGCTGGTGGAGGTCGTGGTCCTCAGGCGCGTCTACGGCGCACCCGAGATCTTCCAGCTCGCCACCACCTTCGGCCTCGCCCTCCTGATCGAGGATCTGGTGCGGGTGCTGTTCGGTCCGGCCGACCGGCTCGGGCCCCGCCCGCCGGGGCTCGCCGGCACCGTCATCCTGCTGGGCGAGCCCATGCCCACCTACGATCTCTTCCTGGTCTTCGTGGGCCCGGCGGTGCTGGGCCTGCTGTGGGCGCTGGCGCGGCGGACCCGCTTCGGCGTGCTGGTGCGGGCCGCCAGCGAGGACCGCGAGATGGCGGCGGCGCTGGGCGTCGACGAACGGCGCCTGTTCTCCGCCGTCTTCGCCCTCGGCGCCTTCCTCGCCGGTCTCGGCGGCGCCCTCCAGCTCCCCCGCGAGACCCTCCATCTCGAGATGGACCTCGAGGTGATCGTCGAGGTGTTCCTGGTCACCGTCCTGGGCGGCATGGGCTCCATCCCCGGGGCCTTCCTCGCCGCCGTCCTGATCCGCGAACTCGAGGCCTTCGGGATCCTGCTGTTCCCCCGCATCACCCTGGTGCTGGCCTTCCTGGTGATGGCCGTGGTGCTGGTGGTGCGCCCGCAGGGGCTGCTGGGCGAGACGGAGACCGGGAGCGGTCCCGATCCCCGCCTCCTGCGACCGCTGCGCCCGGCGGGCTCCCGCGCCCGGCTGGCGACGGCGCTGCTGGTGGGACTGCTGGTGCTGCTGCCGTGGCTGGTGCCGCCCTACGGGCTGGTGCTGGCCACCGACGTCATGGTCTTCGCCCTCTACGCGGCGAGCCTGCATCTGCTGCTGGGGCCCGCCGGTCTCGTGAGTTTCGGTCATGCCGCCTATTTCGGCCTCGGCGCCTACGGCGCCGCCCTCGCCGTCGACCGTCTCGGCCTCGGCACCTTCCCCGCCCTCGCCCTCGCGGTGGCGGCCGCCACCCTCGGCGCGCTGCTGTTCGGAGCCGTCGCCCGCCGCCTCGCCGGCGTCTACTTCGCCATGCTCTCCCTCGCCTTCGCCGCCATCCTCTGGGCCACCGCGGTGCAGTGGGACGAGCTCACCGGCGGCGACGACGGCATCCTCGGGGTGTGGCCGGATCCCCGACTCTCGCCGCTCGTGGTCTGGTACGAGCTGGTGCTGGTGCTGACGGTCCTCGCCCTCGTCCTGCTGCGGACGCTGATCTTCGCACCGTTCGGCCTCGCGCTCAGGGCCGTGCGCGACCATCCGGTGCGGGCGGCCACCCTCGGTCTCCGGCCGGGAGCGCTGCGGGTGGCGGTGCTGGCGGTGGCCGGCGCGCTGGCCGGCCTCGCCGGCGGTCTCCACGCCTTCGCCAAGGGCAGCGTCTTTCCCGACGTCCTCCACGTCGCCCGCTCGGTGGAGGGGTTGGTGGCTGTGCTCCTGGGCGGTCTCCACGGTGCCGGTGCGGGACCGGTGATCGGCGCCGCCGTCTTCGTCCTCCTCGAGGACTGGGCCTCGCGCCTGCCCTGGTGGCGGACGGTGGTGGGCGGCACGATCCTGCTGGTGACGGTGGCCATGCCGGAGGGGATCACGGGCGGCCTCGCCCGGCTCGCGGGCCGCTGGCGGAGGCGGGTGCGGGAGGCGGAGGGATGAGCCTCCTCGAGGTGCGCGGGCTCACCCGCCACTATGGCGGCGTGCGGGCGGTCCACCGGCTCTCCTTCGATCTGGCCGCGGGCGAGGTGTGCGCGCTCATCGGCCCCAACGGCGCCGGCAAGAGCACCTGCTTCGCTCTCCTCTCCGGCCTCGAGCGGCCGGATGCCGGCCGCGTCCGCTTCGCCGGCACCGACATCACCGGCCTTCCACCGCAGCGCATCCTGCGCCTCGGTCTCGCCCGCACCTTCCAGATCCCCGCCGTCTTCTCCTCCCTCGACGCGCTGGACAACGTCCGAGCGGCCCTCCTCGCCCGCGCCGGCCTCGACTTCGCCCTCCTCCCCCGCCGCCTCCGGCCCCTCGCCGACGAGGCACGGGCGCTGCTCGCGCGGGTGGGACTCGAGGAGCTGGCGGACCGTCCCGCCGCCACCCTCGCCTACGGCGACCGCAAGCGGCTGGAGCTGGCCATGGCCCTCGCCCACCGGCCGCGGCTGCTGCTGCTGGACGAGCCCACCGCCGGCCTCGCCCTGGGCGAGCGTTTCGCCCTCGTGGACGAGCTCCTCGCCATCGTGCGCGCCCACCGCCTCGCCGTGCTCTTCACCGAGCACGACATGGACGTGGTCTTCCGCATCGCCGATCGGGTGATGGTGATGGACCACGGCGAGCTGATCGCCATCGGCACGCCGGCGGAGATCCGTGCCCACCCGCGGGTGCGGGCGGTGTATCTGCGCGGCGGCGCCCTCGACGACGCGGAGACCTCACCATGAGCGCGCCGCTCCTGGAGGTGCGCGATCTGGTGGTGGAGCACGCCGGGGCGCGAGTCCTCGACGGCGTGGGCTTCGCCGTCCCCCGGGGCCGTGCGCTGGCGCTGCTGGGCCGCAACGGGGCCGGCAAGAGCACCACGCTCCGCGCCGTCATGGGTCTCGTGCCCCGCCGCCGTGGCACCGTCCGGCTCGCCGGCCGCGATCTCGAACGCGCCCGGCCCTTCGAGATCGCCCGCCTCGGCGTCGGCTACGTGCCGGAGGACCGGCGCATCTTCCGCCGCCTCACCGTCCTCGAGAACCTGGAGGTGGGGCGCATTCCCGCCCGCGACCGCGACAATCCCTGGACGCCGGCGCGCCTGTTCGACCTCTTCCCCAATCTCCGCGACCGCCGCCACCATCCCGGCGGCCGTCTCTCCGGCGGTGAGCAGCAGATGCTGGCCATCGCCCGGGCGCTTCGGGGCAATCCCGAGCTGCTGCTCCTGGACGAGCCGTCGGAGGGGCTGGCGCCGGCGGTGGTGCGCCAGCTCCTGGCGGCGCTGCGCGCCGCCCGTGCCCACGGCCTCACCCTGGTGCTGAGCGAACAGAACTGGCGCTTCGCCCGTCTCCTCGCCGAGGAGGTGTGCATCCTCGAACGGGGACGGGTGGTCTTCCTCGACCGCACCGCCGAACTCGACGCCCGCCCGGACCTCCGCCGCCGCTGGCTGGCGCTCTGAGGGACCGTCACTCCGCCGCCTCGCGCAGGCGCGGCGGCGTCTCGTCCACGATGGCGTCGTGGGCGGCGATGGCGGCCATGTGCAGCATGTCCGAGACGGTGGCGTTCATGGGCACGATCTGCACCGGCCGCTCCAGCCCCACCAGCAGCGGCCCGATCACCGTGCCGCCGCCCAGATGCTGCAGCAGCTTGGCGGAGATGTGGGCGGAGTGGAGCGCCGGCATGATCAGCACGTTGGCGGGCCCCGTGAGCCGGCAGAAGGGGTAGTGGGTGCGCATGAGCTCGTGGTCGAGGGCCACGTCCGGTGCCATCTCGCCGTCGTACTCGAAGTCCACCCGGCGGCGGTCCAGTTCCACCACCGCGTCGCGCACCCGTGCCGCCTTCTCCACCGGCGGATTGCCGAAGGTGGCGAAGGAGAGCAGCGCCACCCGCGGGGTGAAGCCCATGGCGCGGGCGAACGCGGCCGTCTGCACGGCGATGTCGGCCAGTTCCTGCGGAGTGGGGAGCTCGTGGACGGTGGTGTCGGCCAGGAACACCGTGCGCCCCCGCGCCACCATCATGGTCACGCCGAACACCCGCCGGCCCGGCCGCGGATCCAGCACCAGCCGGATGTTGTCCAGCGCCGTGCGGTAGTTGCGGGTGAGGCCGGTGATCATGGCGTCGGCGTGACCGCGCGCCAGCATGCAGGCGCCGAAGACGTTGCGGTCCTGGTTGACCAGCCGCTGGCAGTCGCGGAACAGGAGACCGTTGCGCTGCTGGCGGGCGTAGAGATATTCGGCATAGGCCCGATTGTGTTCGGACAGCCGCGCATTGTGGATCTCGATGCCGGCGAGATCCACCTGTCCCATGTGGCGGGCCGTCTCGCGGATGCGCTCCTCGCGGCCGATGAGCACCGGCGTGCCGAGGCCGCTGTTGCGGAAGGCGAGGGCGGCGGCGATGCTCTTCTCCTCCTCGCCCTCGGCGAACACCACCCGCTTGGGCTGGGCCTTCACCCGGTCGAGGATGGCCTGCATGCGCGAGGCGGCGGGATCCAGCCGCGAGCGCAGCTCGGCCCGGTAGCGCTCGGCGTCGACGATGGGCTTGCGCGCCACCCCACTCTCCATGGCTGCCCGCGCCACCGCCGGCGGCACGTGGGTGATGAGGCGGGGATCGAAGGGCGTGGGGATCAGATAGTCCGGCCCGTAGCGCAGCCGCCGGCCGCGATAGGCCGCCGTCACTTCGTCCGGCACCTCCTCCCGCGCCAGTGCGGCGATGGCGTAGGCGGCGGCGATCTTCATGGCCTCGTTGATGGCCGAGGCGCGCACGTCGAGGGCGCCCCGGAAGATGTAGGGGAAGCCCAGGACGTTGTTGACCTGGTTGGGATAGTCGCTGCGCCCCGTGGCGACGATCACGTCCGGCCGCACCGCCCGCGCCTCCTCCGGCCGGATCTCCGGCTCGGGATTGGCCATGGCGAAGACGATGGGGTTCTTCGCCATGCTCGCGATCATCTCGCGGGTGAAGGCGCCGGCGCGGGAGAGACCGAAGAGCACGTCGGCGCCGCGCACCGCCTCCTCCAGCGTGCGGCACTCGGTGTCCACCGCGTGGGCGGCCTTCCACGGGTTCATGCCCTCCTCGCGCCCGCGCCGGATGACCCCGCGGGTGTCGCAGAGGATCACCTGGTCGTGGGGCACGCCCATGGCCTTCAGCAGTTCGGCACAGGCGATGCCGGCGGCACCGGCGCCGTTGATGACGATGCGCACCTCGGCGAGATCGCGGCCGGTGATGTCGAGGGCGTTGACGAGACCGGCGGCGGCGATGATGGCGGTGCCGTGCTGGTCGTCGTGGAAGACCGGGATGTCCACCGCCTCGCGCAGCCGCTGTTCGATGACGAAACACTCCGGCGCCTTGATGTCCTCGAGATTGATGCCGCCGAAACTGGGTGCCAGCAGTCGCACCGCGTCCACGAAGGCGTCCACGTCCTCGGTGGCGAGTTCGAGATCGATGGCGTCGATGTCGGCGAAACGCTTGAAGAGGACCGCCTTGCCCTCCATCACCGGCTTGGCGGCGAGGGCGCCGAGCCGGCCGAGCCCCAGCACGGCGGTGCCGTTGGAGACCACCGCCACCAGATTGCCCTTGGTGGTATAGTCGTACGCCCGGTCGGGATCGTCGCGGATCTCGAGACAGGGCCAGGCGACGCCGGGCGAATAGGCGAGGGAGAGATCCCGCTGGGTGGTGAGCGGCTTGGTGGGCACCACCTCGATCTTGCCGGGCCGTCCCTGCCGGTGCAGCTCCAGCGCCTCCTCCCGGCCGCTGCCGGGAGTCCCGGTGGTCTCGTCGCTCGGCCTGCCCTCGCTCATGACACCCTCCCCGAACGGTCGCCCGTGCCGTGACGGTTTCGCTAACGCCGAAGTCGCCCCCGGACAAGGGTGACGGTGCGTCACGACGCACCCCGGGCGACGCCTTGCGCGACGTCGCCCACCATCCTATTCGAAGGGGTGCATATTCGGAACGGAGGGAGAGACGAGATGAAAGGCCATCGAGTCGTGACCGCCGCCGTGGCCGTGCTGGCGCTGGCGGCGACGGTCGGCGGTCCGCCGCGGGCGGCGGAGGTGCCGGAGGCGCTGGTGCAGGAAGCGCGCGGCCTCGCCAAGACCTTCTTCACCCGCCTCAAGGGCGAGCTGCAGAAGGCCATCGCCGAGAAGGGCCCGGCCGGGGCCATCGGCGTGTGCGGCGAGGCGGCGCCGGGCATCGGCACGCGGGTCTCGCAGGAGAGCGGCTGGGCCGTGGGCCGCACCGCGCTCCGGGTGCGCAATCCGCGCAACGCCCCCTCGCCCCTGGAGCGGGCGGTGCTGATCCGCTTCCGCGAAGCCATCCGCGCCGGCGCCGATCCGAAGACGCTGGAGTGGGCGGCCGTGGTGGAGGAGGGGGGCCAGAAGTACTTCCACTACATGAAGGCCATCCCCACCGGCGAGATCTGCCTCGTCTGCCACGGCGGGAACGTCGATCCCGAGGTGCGGCGGGCCATCCTCGCCCGCTATCCGGCCGACGCCGCCACCGGCTTCGAGGCGGGCGAGCTCCGCGGCGCCTTCACCTTCGTGAAGCCGCTCGACTGACCGGCCCGGCGGAGCCTCGCGACGGGGCCGCGTCCCTGCGGGCGCGGCCCCGTCCGCCTCCGGCCGGGGCCGTGCGGCCCGGTCCGCGCCCTACTCCCGGCATGTGAAGGCCTGGATGCCGGTCTGGGCGCGGCCGAGGACGAGGGCGTGGATGTCGTGGGTGCCCTCGTAGGTGTTGACCGCCTCCAGATTCATGACGTGGCGGATCACGTGGTACTCGTCGGCGATGCCGTTGCCGCCGTGCATGTCGCGGGCGATGCGGGCGATCTCCAGCGCCTTGCCGCAGTTGTTGCGCTTGATCAGGGAGATGGCCTCGGCCGAGGCGCGGCCGGAATCCAACATCCGCCCCACCCGGAGCGCCGCCAGCAAGCCCAGGGCGATCTCCGTCTGCATGTCGGCGAGCTTCTTCTGGACGAGCTGGAAGGCGGCGAGGGGCCGGCCGAACTGGCGCCGCTCCAGCACGTAGGCGCGGGCCGCATGCCAGCAGAACTCGGCCGCGCCCATGGCCCCCCAGGCGATGCCGTAGCGGGCGCGATTGAGGCAGCCGAAGGGACCGCGCAGCCCCTCCGCACCGGGCAGTCGGTTCTCCTCCGGCACGAACACGTCGTCCATCAGGATCATGCCGGTGGCGGAGGCACGCAGCGCGAACTTGCCCTCGATGCGCGGCGTCTCCAGGCCCTCCATGCCCCGTTCCAAAAGGAAGCCACGGACGACGCCCTCCTCGTCGCGGGCCCACACCACCATCACGTCGGCGATGGGGGCGTTGGTGATCCAGGTCTTGCTGCCGGAGAGGCGCCAGCCGCCGGAAACACGCCTCGCCCGCGTCTTCATCCCGGCCACGTCGGAGCCCTGGTCGGGCTCGGTGAGACCGAAGCATCCCACCAGCTCGCCGCGGGCGAGGGCGGGCAGGAAGCGGCGCCGTTGTTCCTCGCTGCCGTAGGCCCAGATGGGGAACATGACGAGGGAGCTCTGCACGCTCATGGCCGAGCGGTAGCTCGAGTCCACCCGCTCGATCTCGCGGGCGACGAGCCCGTAGGAGACGTAGTCGACGCCGGCGCAGCCGTAGGCCTCCGGCAGGGTGCAGCCGAGCAAGCCGAGGGCCCCCATCTCGCGCAGGATCTCGCGGTCGAACACCTCGTGGCGGTTGGCCTGGAGGATGCGCGGCATCAGCTTCTCCTGCGCGTACTGGCGGGCGGTGTCGCGGATCAGCTTCTGGGACTCGTCCAGCTCCTCCTCCAGCAGGAAGGGATCGGCCCAGTCGAAGGGCGCGAGCCGGGCGGCGTCGGCCGACGGTGCGGTGGTGGTCATCGGATCCTCCCCCTCCTTTCTCACGGGTCCTCGCGACCGGTTCCCATGCCGCCGCGGCGGGCGAGGACGCGACCGCCACGGCGGCGGTGACGAGAGTCGAGGACGAACGGAGGCTCGCCGTCCAGGTGGAAGCTGGTCGGGCCGCGACCCTCTGGGAAGCGCACCAGCGGGCGCGCCGCCGCCGGGGGCGGTTCACGGAAGCCACGGGCGTCCCCGTCCTCGCGGAAGGCCATGCCCCGGCCGTCGCGGTGGCGGTCGGTGACGCCGCCGTGGGCGGCGAACACCTCGAGGGAGAAGGTGAGGCGGATGGGCGGCCGGGCGCTCGGGCCGAGGAGCTCGCACACGGGGACCTCTCAGGGGATGAACTGCTCCTTGAGGATGCGCTCCTCGAGATTGTGCTCCGGGTCGAACAGCAGGCGGAAACGGATGGCCCGGTCCTCCCAGACGTCGACGCGGGTGACGTCGCGCACTTCGGTATAGTCGGCGACGGCGCTCACCGGTCGCCGCTCCGGGTCCAGCACGCGGATGACGAAGCGGGTGCGGCTGGGCAGCAGCGCCCCGCGCCAGCGGCGCGGGCGGAAGGCGGAGATGGGGGTGAGGGCCAGCAGATTCGAGCCCAGCGGAATGATGGGGCCGTGGGCGGAGAGATTGTAGGCGGTGGAGCCGGCCGGGGTGGCGACGAGGATGCCGTCGCAGACCAGCTCCGGCATGCGGCAGACGCCGTCGATGTCGACGGCGAGACGCGCGGCCTGGCGGGTCTCGCGGAACACCGAGACCTCGTTGATGGCGAGGCTCTCGGCGACGGTGCCGTCGAGGCGGCGGGCGCGCATGCGGAGCGGATGGAGGTCGATGGGCGTGGCGCGGGCGATGCGCTCCAGCAGACGGTCGGGGCTGTAGGTGTTGAGGAGGAAGCCGACGGTACCGAGGTTCATGCCGTAGATGGGCAGGCGCCGGTCCATGTGGGTGTGGAGGGTCTCCAGCATGAAGCCGTCGCCGCCGAGGGCGACCAGCACCTCGGCCTCCTCCGGTGGCACCTCGCCATAGCGGGCCACCAGTTCCGCCCGCGCCCGCCGGGCCGCTTCGCTGCGCGCGGCGAGGAAGTGGATGCGCACCGCCGTCCCCGTCGGCTGCCGGGCGGCCCATAGCACGGACGCCGCGCGCACGCGACCGGGACGGTCGCCCGCCGGCACGGGAGCTCGCGGGGATGCTCACGCCTTCGTGACAAGGCCCTCTCCCGACGTTCATATCAGCGGGACGACAACGACATATGCAACCCGCGTCCAGGCGGCGCGGCTCCCGGGAGCCGGAGCCACGCCACGGCGACGGCCTTCACGGGAACGGTCGAGGAGGACTCGAGAGCATGGTGTGGAGATGGTCGATCGCGATGGCGGCCCTGCTCACCCTCGCCGAGGGCGTCGCCGAGGCGGGGATGCACCCGACCCGGCTCTACGTCACCGCCCGCGACGCCGGGAGCTCGCCGTGATCGAACCCGAGGCGGGGCGTCTCGTCGGCGGGATCACCGTCGGGACGAAGCCCACCTGTTCGGCGGTGACGCCGGACGGCCGTTTCGCCTTCGCGACGGTGACCGGTCGGCGCGAACTGGCGGTGGTGGACACCGGCCGCGACGAGGTGATCGCACGGCTGCCCCTCGGTGACAGTCCCAAGGGTGTGGAGGTGACGCCGGAGGGTCGCTTCGTGCTGGTGGCGAACGAGGGCGCGGGCTCCCACAGCGTCTCGATCTTCGCGGTGGGGAGCTGAGAGAAGGTGGCCGAGGTGCCGGTGGGCCAGGCGCCGCACAACCTCGCCTTCGCCCGCGAGCGAGGCATCGCCTATGTGGCGAACGGCGAGTCCCACGGCATCACCAAGGTCCGATGGAGCGACGGCGCGGTCCTCGGAGAGATCGTGCTCGATTCCCGGGGCATGCCCCACGATCTGGCGGCCACCCCGGACGGCACGCGCCTGTTCGTGGCCCGCAAGGGCTCGGACGACGTGGCGGTGATCGATCTCGGGACCGATCGGGTGCTCGCCTACGTGCCGGTCTCGAAGGGGCATCACGCGGTGGACGTCTCGCCCGACGGACGCTGGGTGTACGTCTCCGGCATCGGCGATCGCGTGATCAAACGTGATCGACGCCCGGCGGCTCGAACGGGTGGCCACCATCGCGGTGGGGGAGGGGCCCCACGGCGTCCGCTTCTCCGCGGACGGAGGGCGGGCCCACGTGGCCGTGGCCCGGGCCGGCAGGGTGGTGGTGATCGACACCGGCACCCGGCAGGTGGTGCGCGAGATCGCCGTCTCCGGTTCCCCCTTCTGGATCGGCGTCCCGCGCTCCTGAGGCCCGGGGCGACCGGGAAGGCCCGGGGACGGGATCGCCCCGGGTCTTCTTCCCGGCCCCGAGGACGGCGTGGACGCCGCCGGGCGGTCGGTGCTAGCAGGGACGGCGGCGAGCCGGGAGAGGAGCCGTGCGCCATCCGAGCGTCTGTCCCCACGACTGCCCCTCGGTCTGCGCCCTCGAGGTGGAGATCGAGGACGGCCGCCTCGGCCGGATCCACGGCAGCCCGCGCGATCCCTACACCGCCGGCGTGGTGTGCGCCAAGGTCGCCCGCTATGCCGAGCGGCTCCACCATCCCGACCGCCTCCGCCATCCGCTGCTGCGCACCGGCCCCAAGGGTTCCGGGCAGTTCCGCCGCATCTCCTGGGAGGAGGCGCTGGATCGCGTCGCCGAGGCCTTCCTCGCCGCCGAACGCCGCTTCGGCCCGGAGACGGTCTGGCCCTACTATTATGCCGGCACCATGGGGCTGGTGCAGCGCGACGGCATCAACCGCCTCACCCACGTCAAGCGCTATTCACGCTTTTTCGGCACCATCTGCGTCCAGCTCGCCGACGTGGGCTGGATCGCCGGCTGCGGCGCCATCCGCGGCGTCCCGCCGGAGGAGATCGGCGCGCACAGCGAACTCGTGGTGGTGTGGGGGGCCAATCCCGTCCACACCCACGTCAATCTCCTGACCCACATCGCCCGGGCCCGGCGACGGGGGGCGAAGCTGGTGGTGGTGGACCCCTATCGCACCGCCACCGCCGAGAAGGCGGACCTCCATCTGCCGCTGCGGCCCGGCACCGACGCGGCGCTGGCCTGCGCCGTCATGCACGTGCTCTTCGCCGAGGGCTACGCCGACCGCGACTATCTCGCCCGTTACACCGAGGGCGCGGAGGCGCTGGAGCGACATCTCGCGACGCGCACCCCCGAATGGGCGGCCGCCGCAACCGGCCTCGACCCCGACACCATCCGCCGCTTCGCCCGTCTCTACGGCGCCACGAAGCGCAGCTATCTCCGCCTCGGCTACGGCTTCACCCGTCACCGCAACGGGGCGGTGGCCATGCACGCGGTGAGCTGTCTGCCGGCGGTGACCGGCGCCTGGCGCCATCCCGGCGGCGGCGCCTGCTACCGCATGGGCGACGTCTTCCGTCTCGACCGCACGCTGGTGGAGGGGCTGGACGCGCGCGACCGCTCGGTGCGGCGGCTGGACCAGTCCCGGATCGGCCCGATCCTCTGTGGCGACCGCGCGGCGCTGGGCGACGGGCCGCCGGTGACGGCGATGCTGATCCAGAACACCAATCCCATGTGCGTGGCCCCGGACCTCGGCCTCGTCCACCGCGGCTTCGCCCGCGAGGACCTGTTCGTCTGCGTGCACGAACAGTTCCTCACCGAGACGGCGCGCATGGCCGACGTGGTGCTGCCCGCCACCATGTTCCTCGAACACGACGACATCTACACCGCCGGTGCCCACACCCGCCTGCAGGTGGCCAGGAAGCTGCTGGAGCCGCCGGGCGAGGCGCGGGAGAACCACTGGGTGATCCGCGAGCTGGCCCGCCGCCTGGGCGCCGAGCATCCGGGCTTCCGCATGAGCGCCCGCGAGCTGGTGGACGACATGCTGCGCCGGTCGGGCCTGCCCGATTTCGAGACGATCTGGCGGGCGGGCGGGATCGACCTCGCCCCCGATTTCGCCACCCTCCACTTCCTCGACGGCTTTCCCACACCCTCCGGCCGTTTCCGCTTCCGTCCGCCGTGGCGGGAGCTGGGGCCCGATGCCGAGGGGCTGCCGGCGCTGCCGGACCACGTGCCGAGCCCGGAGGAGGCCACCGCCGACCGTCCCTTCCGGCTGGTGGCGGCGCCGGCCCGCGAGTTCCTCAACACCACCTTCTCCAATCTCCCCACCTCGCGGCGCAAGGAGGGCCGCCCGCGCGCCTTCCTCCATCCCGCCGCCATGGCGGAGCTGGGGCTGCGCGACGGCGATCCCGTCCGCCTCGTCAACCACCGCGGGGCGGTGACGGTGCGGGCCTGCGCCCGCGACGGCCAGCACCCGCGCACGGTGGTGGTGGAGAGCATCTGGCCCAACGCCGACTTCCCAGAGGGCGTCGGCATCAACCTGCTGGTGGGAGCCGACCCGGGCCGCCCCGCCGGCGGCGCCGCCTTCCACGACACGGCGGTGGCGGTGCTGCCGCTGACGCGGGCGGCGGAGTCCTCCCGCAGCGCCGCCGCCCTCGGCTGAGGTCGCGGATGCCGCGACCCGCCGGCCGAGCCCGGCACCGGTGATCGGATCGGGGAAGGCGACCGCGACGGTCGCGCGGGCGCCGTCCGGGCCCCGCGGGCCTCGTCGCGCCCCGCGACGCTCCCTCGGCGGGCCATCGGGGCGGGGGCCCGGCGCCGGGACGCCCGGATCATCGTTCCCCCGGGAGGTGGGGCGATGGCCCGAAGGGGATCCGTCCCCCGCATCCGCACGATACGGGGCGGCGGTCCACGTCCCCGCCGCGCGGCCGCCGACGGCGAACGGCGGGATCGCCGCCGGCGCGACCCGATCCGGGACCCGCGACGCGCTTCGCCCGGAAGCATCGATCCCACCGGTCCCGGCCCTCGCCCGCCCGGAGGAGCGCGGCCCTCGCGTCGCCGGCAGCGGTCCTCGCTCCGCCTCCCGGAGGAGCCGTGGGGGCGACTCCACGAATACCGCGCCTCTCCCTTCGCCCCCGTCACCCGAAAGGACTCTGCGCCCTGCGGCGGCGTCAGGCGGCGGTGCCCGGGACCGCGTCCGCGCCCGGGGCCTCGTGGAGGTCACCACGGGATCGCGGCGCCGGCCCCCGTTCCGGAGACCGTCGCCCTCTCGGGGGAGGATCTCGCCCGCGGCGGCACCCGCCGGAGGGGCCGACCCGCGCTGCGATCCGGAGGCGTCCCCACCCCGGGCCCCGGGCGCGCGAGTCGCGGAGGGTCCCGGTCCCACCGCGGATCGGCGACGGCTGCAGCGCCGATCCGGCCGTATCCTCTCCGTCGACCGGCACGCCGGGCGGGGCCGGTCCCGCGGTGGGGATCTCACGGATGGTCCCATATGCGGCCCCACCCGCTCCGGCCCCGCCCACCGGTCGGCGGCGCCGTTTGGCCCGGCCGGATCGATCGCGGCGCTGCGCCCCGGAGGCATGGCGACGGGGCCGGAACACCGGTCGGGCGGTGTCTGCCACCGGAGCCCGTTGCCGCCGGGACCCCGGCGTCCCGCCCCTCGGGCCGGCTCCGGCGCGGGGCGGCGCGCGGGCCGGAGCCGGAAGGATGCGGTGCCGCGATGTCGGAGGCGCCTGAGGGGGACGCGCGCCGCTGCTCTCCGGGGCCGTGCGATGACCGGAGGCCGGTGCGCGATCTTCCACCCGGCGGCGACGGGTCTCCCGCGCCGGACGGGGTGTCCCCGCCGTGCGGTCGATGGCGGCGAGGGGACCCCCGGTTGCGGCGGACCGGCGGCCCTCTCTCCGCGACCGGGCGCTGCCCCGGTTCCCGCGCGGCGGTGCGGAGCCACGGGCCGGCCGGCGCCTGTGGCGCGCTTCCGTCGTCCGGGCCTCGGCCCCCTCAGTGCCGTCCGGCCAGGGTCTCGAACATCACCACATAGCCGCCGGCCGAAAGGGCCACGGCCACCGCGTGGGAGGTCCGCACCCGTCCGGGCG